>OJDV01000006.1_pt1 | contig 304447 bp, 252 predicted proteins | sample 1592911 | NCBI WGS metagenome assembly OJDV01 (sample SAMN05416860, study PRJEB24817) | seawater metagenome | isolation source: Sea water | place: Canada:Atlantic | collected 2013-11
TATGGCTACAGGATAAAGAATTAGAACAGGCAGAGGCGCTAGTGCGCGACGCCTTCACAACAAAGTAATAAGACAGGAATATTTTGAAGTCCACCGACAAATACCGTAACCGACTGATCACTTTGCTTAGAAAATTCTGCCCCGCAGCCAAGCGCTCGGCGAACTCTGCCGGTGAATACAGAGTAGGGTTCACCTTACGTTGCAACTGCCGCTCGACCGGCTCGAGCATCGCCATGATGGCACTGTAGCTTAAGTCTTCGCCCACCCGGAGAAGTCCCAATTTGGGTACTACAACCCCCATTTTGGGACTTGTCTAGAAGGCCGCCAATCTATATCTCATCGCGCTAGCCTTTGATTCTTGTCTTTACGCCTGTGGTGCTAGCTGTGGAAAATACCAAGGTTCTGCATGCTCTGGGATCTCCCAGCGCAGCGGTGACTTACTACTGGTTTCACTCAGCAAACCCTCCGCTTTTAACTGACCCAATAGACGACGCGCGCTGCGCTCTGGCATGGCGCATAATTCCAATGCCTGCGCTCGCTCAATTTCTCCGTGAGTAAATGCGGTGAATAACAATAACGCTGCTGTCGGTTTCAATGAATCGCTCATCCCCGCCACGCGATTATCATTGCGCGCCTGCACATAGCCGTTGATGCGTTTACGCAGCTCTACGAGATTGAGCAGCTCACTTATATACGCCACCTGATCATTGCCGGTGTCCAGCATATAGGCACAAAAATTCAGTAAACCCTTTTCGCTGAGCTCGCCACGGCCATCGAGATTCCCCTGTCGCGGAGCATCGGCTGCAGCTAATAAGGCTTTATATTGTGCAGAGGTTTTTGCCAAACCACGGCTTAAGCTCCAAGCGCCACAGCTGCTTAAACCCGCCGCAGTCAAGGCCGCATCGGTGAACAAACGACCCACTCGGCCATTGCCATCTAGAAAAGGGTGAATCCAGGTAAAACGGTGGTGAGCCGCCATAACAGCCACCAGCTTGCGGTCGCCCCTATAGTGATTGGGATTATAGCTTGCGCAAAAGCTTGTCATTAAGGAGGGTAGATCGTCACCAAGGGGTGGCAAATGCCGCCCTACTTCTAGCTGACGCGTGCGCCATTGCCCCGGCACCACTTTATCGAGCTCTTTACCCTGTTTGTCTTTAATCACCCAAAGACTCTCGGGAATACGCTGGTAAAACTGTAGATGCAGCGCTTTGATAAACGCTGGATCGAAGATCTGCTCGAGCGTCAGCTTTTGCTCCCGCACCCAGGCCTGCACCGCCATATGCGCAAGGGACTCCTGTTGCAGGTCTCGTTTAGCCTCATCATTACTATAATTGCCACGCTGAGCCGCCCTAATCTCATGGGGCTGCGTAGTATTGCCTTCTATCAGATTCGAGTAATAGGAATTAATCACCCGCATATAACGTTCAAGCGTTGCCAGCGTCAACGGCGACAACTGCGCAGCCAATGCCATCGAAGCCACACTCAAAGCCACCGCTTTATCCGGCAAATCTGACTGACCTAATGCTTTATCGCTGGGAATAAAGGGTGCCACAGCAATGATTGAAGTCCCAACAAAGAATGCCCCGTTCGTTTATATGCAGAGAGCTATAATGGCTAATTTTTTGGCCGATTCAATGGCCGATTCAATGACCACTTTTCTTACAGCACTTACTATTCATTAACGTATTGATATATATATATTTTTTATAGAGATTTAATAAAAACCTAAAAATCGCTTCTCGCACTTATTAAAACTGTATTTTGGCCGGTTCTATGGCCGGTTGAGCAAAGCTACAGAGCCATGCCGTAATATGAAAGCCCATAGCAACTCTGCAAAGGCCGACGATTCACTCGCGAGCTTATTTACTCCAATCGTTATAGCTTGTTCTGCTTTTCAAAAACTCTTAATTAATTAATTGTTAACAATTTTTGCAATGCAGAGCTCCGCATTCTCGCTCGAATCATATATCGAGCCTCAAGTTCGACTCGACCTCCTCGATCAATGACTTCGGCACGGCCATCTGCGTGGCCAGCTCCCGCCAAGTCGACACATGGGCGATGGTCTCCTCGACAATTGCCTTAATTTTGTGGCGACTGAAAAGTGGGCTTAGTTTCTCGAGGGAATAGATATCTTCTCTGCTGAAGTTTTCACGCTTACCATTCAGGCTCATCCAATGACTATTGACCCATTTGCTGCCGGGCTTATAGCTATAGGCTAAGTCATAGGCAGGCGCCAATGACCACTTGCCTGCCTTGAACATAAACGCGAAATTCTTGGAGTGATCGTCGTGGTTGCGCGCGACTATATTGAAGATCATTCGCCGTAGTAGTTGCTCGGCATCCGTCGCCGATAACTTCATCTGCCTAGCTACAGCGAACAACTCCGCGTAGGAGAACGAGCCGGGTTTTTTGTAGTCGACATGGGCGAGTGCATTCAAGGTTTGCACGTGGACTTTGTCGTTGCCCTCACGATCGAAACGCTGGGTGACGAAGTGGCGGCGCCTGTCCTCTTCCAATAAACGACTGGGCATCATGTCGATGCCGCAGCTCGTTGCTAGGCGATAGTAGACGTATTCCATCGCGCCAAAACCCATTGGGTCTCCGAAGATTTCCTTGTTCCTGCTGTGCTCACTAACTCCGTCGAACTTCATCAGATAATGCGTGAAGCCCTCGGGCACATCTACCTGCCCGGAGCGCACTTGCGTGAAGTCCTCATTGAAGGCTAGCACCGACTTTGGTCTGGCGCCGCCTGCACTAGTGCCCACCGAGAGGAGTGACATCATGGCCTCGCGATTCTCACCGCCGTCTTTGTTCAGCTCGATAGCGAAGCTGTCGCGGGAGTCGAGGATCTCTTGGGCGATCGACACCAAAGATTCGATCTCCACCTGCATCGAGGCATTGAGGGTCTTCAGTTTGGTCGCGGGCGCATACTCTAAAGCCCCCATGCCGCGCTTGCCGATGTACTGCAGCCTTTGTAGTGGCGTGATGTCATTGGGCGATCTTCCTTGCGCCGCTACCCAAGCATTGAGAACGGCATTACCGAAGTCATCTGGCAGTGAGTCTGCGATCGTGCCGGGCAGGCCTTTGAAACTTAGAAAGTCGAGCTCTGGGAAACTATAGATTCGTTTTGCCAAGGGCATTTTCAATGGCGAGAGTTCTAGTCCTTTAGAGATGAAGCCAGAGCTGTATTCGAATGCGCCCAATCCGGTGTCGGTGTCGAAGCTTAGCGCCCCAACATCACTGGCTTGGTAGGTGACCTTAATCGCCTCCATCACCATTGCGAGGTTTCCTCATCGGAGCCTTTCCGCAGACCGGAGGCGCGTTGTCGCTTCTTACCCTGCAGCTTCATTAATTGCACGGGCGAGACCTGCGGCTTAGGCAGGAAGAGGTCGATTTGCTCGGTTAGGTTCAATGCCAGCATGATGGCCAAGAAGCTCTCTAGCTGCGCCTTGCCCTTCTCTGCATTCAAGACAATCTTTCTCGACACGCCAGCGCGCTCGGCAACATCCGCCTGGGTCAGGTCGCTGTTAAGACGCGCCTGACGCAAGCGTTCGCCCAATTCCTCAGCAAGTGCTGTCGGTGATTTTATGCTAGCTTCCATAGAGGCCTATTATAGGAATATTAGAAGTCTTATAGACAATAATGAGCACAAAATAGCACACTATATTAATACTTTCATCGATAATTTTAATGTTCCATATAGCGCATATTAACTAAGATATCCTCGGTTAATGCTACATATATTGGACATTAACCGCGAGCCTTACGCCGCGCTTCTTTGTAAGCGTTATCGATAGCACGCTCGTGACCACTCTCCAACTCCGGGTATAGCGCCATCGCAGCTGCTAATGCCTGTTCATAGCCCGCCTCCCTGTTAAACTCGCTATGCATGTATACAGACAAGTCCGCCAGACTATTGAAGGAGGTATCGGTATTTTCGCGAATGAAATCCCAGCCGCCGATCGCTATGACCGCACCGGTTTCCTTAGCTTTGCTCTTGGCGCGACGAGCGAGAAGACCACCTAGCGGCACCTTACTCGCCAAGGAGTTGATTGCACCATCGGCGGCGCGCCCACTTACCTCGGCACCAATCTGGGCGCTCAATGCCTTCTCCGCCCAGGCAGTCAGATTACCACTGCGGTTATAGGGAAAATAGAATTCGCCACTGTTGCCCTCCGCCGGCTCTGGCACATCTAGTTCCGCTGTGCCTGCAGCAAGCATGTCCTGCACATCCTGATACTTATCGGCGAGCTGGCCGATCTGGCCTAAGATAACTTGCGCGTGCACGATACTGCCCATATCCGCCGCATACACCGCCGCGCCGACGATCATCCATGCCCCTGCCACCATGCCCGATATTATTTTTCTCATAGTCTTACCCCATTCGTGATTAGAAAACACGCTGCCGCCGTGACAGATCAGGGAAAAGTTTAAATGTAGGAGGAAGTACTAACCTCCCCCTAAACAGGGGTGCTGGAGCTTAGGGCGAAGGTGCCTGGCCTTGCTGGACGACCCACTCGATGAGCTCGCCCGCTACGCGATCGGCGGCAAGGCCCATTGCCGCGATAGCACTCGCAACCTCTACAGTGTCGAGAGCCTGTCGTGCCTCGAAGCGCTGGCTGGCCACGATCTGACGCCCATCGGTGCCGATCAATGTGGCGTCATACTGGATGACGGCGGCAGCTTGAGGACCGGTGTAATCCACCTGAAATGCCCGCAGCGTACCACCCAGTTCCAATTCGGATTGCAGACCCTCGCTCGCAGCACTTAAACCACCGACCCGACCATCGCGCCAGAAAGCGTCTAGTAACCAGTCGCGCCATAGCAATGGCACGGGGGCGGCGAGCCGCATATTGGGAAAGGCTTGAAGCTGATTATCAGCAGTCATGATCAAGAGGCGACTACCGCTTAGCGCCTCACTACTAAGTGCCCGATCTATCCGCAGCGTCGACAAGCGCGGCCCAGCTCTTGCGGCCTGTACGTTCGGGGCCGGCAACTGAAAAAGGTCAACTGGCACCTGCTCCGGCAAGACACTACAGGCCGAGACTAGGAGCACGGCGAAAGGGGCGAGGGCTTTAATCATGGTTTGTATTCCCGAATATTGTCATTGCCCAACACGAAACTAGCTGGATTATCTGCAATCCTCCTAGTCATGACATCGACAGTGTTTAAAATCTCACGTAGATCACGCATGGCTGGGGCGAGTTCGGCGAAGCCTTGTAGACCCGAGCTTACCGCGGGGGTGCTCTCCTCAAGCATCGCATTCAAACTTTGCGTGAACTGCTGCAGATCCGCGACCGCAGTGCTAACTCCGCTCAGTACGGGTTCTTCGTAACGCATCAAGAGCGTGTTTACTCGGTCCAACACCTCATTCGCGGTGTGGGTACTCTGGGCGAGTCCCTCTAAGCCCTCACGCAGCGTATCTTGCTGACCCGCTAGAGCCGCGGTGAACACCTCCACATTCTCCAGCATATTGGCGACGCGCTGGCCGTTCTCGTCCGACAGTAACTTGTTGGCACGCTCCAAAAGGGTGGAGGCATTGAGCAACAGCTCCTCACTCGTTACGCGCAATTGGGCTAATGAGGAGGGCGTCGCCTCGATCACAGGTACGCCACTAGCCGCTGCCAAGCGTGCGCTCGTCGGCAAACCTTCACTGAGCTCGATTGCCGAGGCGCCAGTGATATTGAGCAGAGTTAGACGCGCCTTCGTGTCTACCTTTACCGGCACATCGGATGTCACCCGAATCCGCGCTCGCACAATGCGCGGATCCTGAGGATCCAGCGTTAGCTGCTCGACTTCACCCACCCGAATGCCGCTATATTGCACCGCGCTTCCAACCGAGAGACCTGACACTGGCTCGCGAAAAAGCACATCATAGTAATTGACCTCACGGTCAATACCCGCGTTCGTCAACCACAGCGCGAACAGCAGCGCGGAGGCGCCAGCAACTAGGGTGAATAAACCAACCAAAATATAGTGTGCGCGTGTTTCCATATGCAATTTTCCAGTAGCCACCAATGGCGCCATTGTCTCAGGCCTTAGCAGCACTCAACGAGGCGGCGCGACCGCGCGGCCCATGAAAATACTCTTTAATCCACTCATCCTGCGTGGCCGCAACCACGTCGAGGGTATCTACCACTAGCACCTTCTTCTGCGACAATACCGCCACCCTATCACAGGCGGTATAGAGCGTATCAAGGTCGTGTGTAATCAAAAATACAGTTAGATGAAACGCATCGCGCAGGGTCATCAATAATTTATCGAAGTCCGCCGCGCCGATTGGGTCTAGGCCAGCCGTCGGTTCGTCTAGGAAAAGAATCTCTGGGTCTAAGGCTAGTGCCCGTGCCAGCGCCGCGCGCTTAATCATTCCGCCGGAAAGGTCGGCGGGGTATAACTCGCCCGCCTGGGCCGGTAGGCCAGTGAGCGCTATCTTGACCGCCGCGATCTGATTGGCCTTCTTGCGAGAGATACCCAGCAACTCGATGATCGGCAGTGCGATATTCTCTTGCACTGTTAACGACGAGAACAGGGCACCGCGCTGAAACAACACGCCGATATTGCGCGCAACTCCGGTGCTCTTGCCCAATATAGTCACCTCTCCCGCCTTGGGTTGGAGCAGACCGGCGATAGAGCGCAGCATCACCGACTTACCACTGCCAGAGCCTCCTACTACGCCAAGAATCTCACCGCGATAAACATCGAGATCGAGGTTCTCATGCACGACATGACTTCCGAAGCTATTGCATAGCCCACGCACACGGATGACTGGTTCTTGGCTGAGATCGACGTTCACCATCCCATCTCCATAAAGAACAGCGCAAACACTGCGTCGAGCAGAATCACGACGAATATAGATTGCACCACACTGCTCGTGGTGTGCTCGCCAACGGACTGTGCACTACCGCCGACCTTGAATCCTTCTAGGCAGCCAATCAAGGCAATCATGACCGCGAAGAATGGCGCCTTACTCATACCAAGTAGCAGATGCCTAAGAGGAATCTCTTGTACGATACCGATGAACCGCACTACCGAGATATCCAGCGTGGCCACCGCCACAACGGCCCCACCGACCATGCCCGCGATGATCGCGAGGAAGGTGAGCAGCGGCAGGATAATCAGCAAAGCGATCATGCGAGGCAGCACCAGCAGCTCGATAGCATCGAGTCCCAGCACCTTCAACGCATCCAGCTCCTCATTGATCTTCATAGAGCCGATCTGCGCGGTAAAGGCACTCGCAGTTCTGCCAGCTAGCAGAATAGCGGCGAGCAAGGCGCCCATCTCCCTCATGAAGGCATAGCCGACTAGGTCGACGGTATAAACACTGGCGCCGAAATCGCTTAGTACCGTCGCCCCTAGGAATGCCACGACCGCACCGACGAGAAAATTCAACAGCACGACGATAGGCACAGCATTAAGTCCGGTCTGATGCATCTGCGCGATCAATGCAGTGAAACGCCAGCGATGGGGTGTAAACAGAACACGAACTAGTGTCACTAGGGTCAGCCCTAGGAAACTCAGAAACTCCAGCGTTAGCTGCCAAGTATCGTGCACATTCTTGCCGAGCTTGGCGAGCCCGTCGCCTAGGCGCCACACGGGATCGGCAGGCTCCCCCTCTTGCGCGGCCATAGCGCGAGCCACAGCCAACAGCAGCGCCTTACGCTCTTCTGACAAACCAATTGCAGTAGGCGTCAGCTCACCCAGTTTGTCCGCACCCAATAGTCTCACTAAGAAGGTTGCCCCCGCCGTGTCCAATGCGGTTAGCTGGCTAGCGTCTAGGGCCGCTACCTGTGTTTCCACAGGCGCGGCGGTACGAGTCAAATTGTCGTAGTTTGGCAGCGTCCAGTCACCCTGCAAAAACAAGCAAGGCGAAGCGCCAGCTTCCACTGTAAATTGGGCGGTCATCAGAAGGGTTCTTCATCCCATAAAGACTTCGAGAGGGGACAGTGTAGCACTACCACTGCTCGACTAGTGGAGCTTGCTAGTTTCGCGAATGCTTACTTACGCTCTTGTTTAGCGATACTTTGTTTCACTCCGACAAAACTATCGGGCGTCACGGAGACCGAGTCGATGTCCGCCTTCACCAATAGTCGTGCGAAAGCGGGTCTGTTGCTGGGCGCCTGCCCACACAGTCCAATCTTGCGCCCAGCGCGATGAACTTTGGCAATCACCTGCTCAATGCTTGCGATCACGGCCCCGTCTTCTTCGCTAAATAGGCTAGCCAGACGCTCCGAATCGCGATCGATGCCCAAGGTGAGTTGGGTAAGATCGTTGCTGCCGATAGAGAAACCGTCGAAGCGTTGGGCAAACTCCCGCGCTAGAATGACATTCGATGGGACCTCGCACATCACATAGACCTCTAGGCCGCTTTTACCTCGCTTCAAGCCGTTGCGCCCCATCTCCTTCAACACCTTGTCTGCCTCGTCCAAGGTCCGGCAGAATGGGATCATGACGATCACATTATCGAAACCGATCTCCTCGCGCACTTTACGCACTGCGCGACACTCGAGTGCGAAGCCATCGCGGTAGTCCTCGCTATAGTAGCGGCTTGCCCCGCGCCAGCCGATCATGGGGTTCGCTTCCTGCGGCTCGAACTGCTGCCCGCCAATGAGGTTGGCATACTCATTACTCTTGAAGTCACTCATCCGCAGGATCACAGGGTGCGGATAAGAGGCAGCGGCGATCTTAGCCACACCATGGGCCAGCGTATCGACAAAATACTGCTCTTTATCGGCATAGGACGCAGTCAAGTCTGCGATCTGCTTGCGCACTTTCGCACTGCGGACCTCTGCGGCCCTAGTCAATGCCAGTGGGTGAATCTTAATGATGTTGTTGATCATGAACTCCATGCGCGCGAGTCCAATGCCGTCAGCGGGCAATCGCCACCAGCGCAAAGCCGCCGCAGGGTTGGCGAGGTTGAGCATGACCTTAGTACGAGTCTGCGGAATCTTCTGCGCGTCGATTGAGGCGACCGAGAACTCCCCTATACCACTGTAGACGAAGCCCTCCTCCCCCTCGGCGCAGGACACGGTAATCTCTTGTCCTGTTTTCAACACTTGTGTGGCGTCGCTGCAACCGACAATTGCGGGTAGGCCTAGCTCACGACTCACGATCGCGGCGTGGGAGGTCCTGCCGCCGTGGTCGGTAATAATAGCGGCGGCACGCTTCATCAAGGGCACCCAGTCCGGGTCAGTATTACTCGTCACTAGAATCGCGCCTTTGGGAAAGCGCTCTATCTCGTCGGGGCTATCAAGTCGGAATACTTTTCCTACCGCGATGGCATCGCCAACGCTGTAGCCCTGCGCCAGCAACTTACCTTTGCTCTTGAGACTAAAGCGTTGCAGGCCACTGGCCTCTTTGCGGGACTGCACGGTCTCTGGGCGCGCCTGCACGATGAATAGCTCGCCAGAGATGCCATCCTTCGCCCACTCCATATCCATAGCGCGACCATAGTGCTTCTCAATACTGCATGCCCAGCGTGCTAGCTGCAGAATGTCTTTGTCGTCCAATACAAAACTGCTCTGTTCTTTCTTTGTCGTTCGCCGAGTCGCAATAGGGCTCGCGTTGCCCTTTGAGTAAATGACCTTCTCCGCTTTTTTGCCGCAGCTCTTCTCGATGATTGGCACGCGGCGCTTATTTGCGAGAAAGGGTTTGTAGACCATGTACTCATCGGGATCGACCGTGCCCTGCACTACCGCCTCGCCCAAGCCCCAAGCCGCATTGATCAGCACCGCATCCGGGAAGCCGGTTTCGGTATCGATGGAAAACATGACACCTGCCCCTGCCTTATCCGAACGCACCATCGTCTGCACACCCACTGACAATGCGACATCCATATGTTTAAAGCCATTGTTCTCGCGATAGGCGATAGCACGATCGGTGAACAAAGAGGCGTAGCAACGCCTACAGGCTTCGATTAGGGAGGTCTCGCCAGTGATATTCAGGAAGCTCTCCTGCTGACCGGCGAAGCTAGCATCCGGAAGGTCCTCGGCGGTGGCGCTACTGCGCACCGCCACTGCAACAGTCCGCTTGCCCTTGCCCAGCGCACGATATGCCGCGAACAACTCTTGTCGGATCTGCTCTGGAAATTCAGTTGCCTTGAACAAGTCCCTTATCGCCTTGCCCACTGCCCCCAGATTGCTCTTATCTTGTTTGAGCTTTGCCAGCGCCTTCTCGATCCTCTCCTTCAGAGCATTATGTTCTAAGAATGCCCAGTAGGCCTGAGCAGTGATTGCGAAGCCGTCGGGAACACGAATGCCTTGTTTCTTTAGCTGGCTGATCATTTCGCCGAGCGAGGCGTTCTTGCCACCCACACGGCCGACGTCGGTGTTGCGCGTTGCCGCGAACTGCATTACGTAGGGGCTTTCTATCGTCATGACAATAACTCCTGGAGATTCAGCTGGCATTGCCCGGAAGGCGGATGAGTTGGCACTGGCCGTGCCATGAGTGACTAAAACTAGGCGAGGCCCAGCTTCGCTTTCACGTCATTGAATGCGTCGAACTGGCTCAGATAGACCTGACCGCTAAGATGTGTCAGGAAATCGGATTTGACGAGCATGTCCATCACAGGTCCCTTGATCTCAGAAAGATTAAGCGTGATGCCCTGTTGCTTGAGTTGCAGATTGATCGCCTCGAGAGTCTCCAGCGCCGTGTAGTCGATCTCGTTCATGGCAGTGCACATGAGGATGACATGAGCGATCTCGCCGTTCTTGAAGGTCGCCACCTGCACATACTCTTCTAGGAAGGACGCATTGGCGAAGAACAGGCTCTCGTCTAGACGAAGAGTAAGAATCTGCGGATCACGCTCGACTTCGTAGCGGCGCACATTGCGAAAGTGCTCGCTACCGGGTATTAGTCCTACCTCGGCTATATGGGGCTTCGAGGTGCGGTATAGATGCAAACTGATCGACACTAGTATCCCGGCAGAGACGCCAGCCTCGACGCCGAAGCTCAGCGTTAGCAGCATGGTGACGAGTATCGCGAAGGAGTCTCCTTTCGATATCTTCCAAGTCTTACGGATTACCGAGAAGTCTACCAACGCCATGACCGCTACGATGATGGTGGCGGCCAGTGTGGCCGTTGGGAGTGAATACAACAGAGGCGTAAGAAAGAGCGAGACCAAGGCGATCATGGCTGCCGTCATCAGGCTGGCCGCTTGGCTTACCGCGCCGGCATCGAAGTTCACGACTGAGCGCGAGAAACCACCAGTGACAGGCAAGCCGCTAGAGAATGCAGAGGCGAGGTTGGCGGCGCCGAGCCCAATCAACTCTTGGTCGGCATCGATACGCTCTTGCCTCTTAGCACCAAGGGTTCTGCCTACTGAAACCGATTCCACATAACCGATGATAGAGATCAACAATGCCGGTAGCCAAAGCGCATTGACAAGATCAACAGAGAAGTCTGGCATCTGCAGGGGAGGAAGCCCTTTCGGGATCGCACCAACCACGGCAACCCCCTGCGCTTCTAAGGAGAAGAGTTTGACCAAAACTATCGTGAGAATGACGGCAATAACGGGCGTGACTTTCGTCGCCAACGCAGCGCGGCGCCGGCTCACGCCGAAACCCGTCAGCACTTTCACGCCTTTGAGCCGCACGAAATACAACAGGGCAAGGACGCTGCTACCGAGCAATAAGGTTAGGTAATTGGTCTGCGGTAGATGCTCCCAGAGGGAGCGTAATAATTCACCCAGAGTGTCGCCACCGGCCTGTATGCCGAGCAAATGTCGAAACTGGCTTAGCGCGATTATAATCGCCGACGCAGTGATGAAGGCGGAGACTACCGTGTGGGAAAGAAAGTTGGCGAGGAAGCCTAAGCGCAGGAAACCGAAAAGCATCAACATAGCGCCCGAAAGGGCTGCCAGTGTAATCGCCGCGGAGGTGGCACTGACATCCCCGCTTGCGGTGACCTCCCCTACAGCAGCAGCCGTCATGAGCGCAGCGATCGCAACAGGTCCGACAGACAAAGTGCTGCTACTTCCAAACAAGCTATATACGGCCAAAGGTAGAATGCTCGCATACAGGCCAACTTCCGCAGGCAGCCCAGCGAGAAGGGCATAGGCGAGGGATTGCGGGATGAGCATGATCGTCACGATGGTGGCGGCGATCGCATCGCTGCCGAAGGCAGCACTGTCGTAGCGCCGCATCCAGCGTAATGCAGGTAGCAGTTTCTCACCTCTACTCATCAATTGCTGTCCCTTCGGCCTAAGCCTTGCCGCCTCGTCCTATTACTCAATAATCCTACTCCAATGTGTGCCCGCATTAGGGGCGCAGTGACTTCAATGACTTCGGTTTCGCTAGCCATTCGCGCCCCTTCAACATGGCATGCCAGTATACCCCCGGCAGTATGTCTTTCTTCAGTATCCACGCCGTGCGTGTGGCCTTCGCTCCATTGAGCAACGATACAGGAAAAGACGGGAGCAATTTGCCTCCGTAGCCGAACTCAGCGAGCACGATCTTGCCTCGCTCCACCGTCAGTGGACATGAGCCATAGCCATCATACCCTGCCTCGAGCGTACGCTGTTGCATCGCACTAATCACATTCTCCGCGACTACAGGTGCCTGCTTTCGCACCGCCGCCATCGTCTTCGCATTAGGCGCGTTGGTTACATCCCCAAGGCCCCACACATTCGCGAATTGCTTCTGCTGCAAGGTGAATTGATCAACATCGAGCCAGCCGGCCGCGTCGGCCAATACACTCTTTGCCACGAAATCGGGCGCCTTCTGCGGCGGGCAAACGTGGAGCATGTCGAACTCTTCACAGATCACCTCTCCCTCACTCGCAGGATCGCTCGACTTAAAATACGCGCGCTGCTTCTCGCCATCCACCTCCACTAGCGTGTACTTGAAATGGAGCTTGGCGCGATACTTATCGATATAACTCTGCAAGGCCGGCACGTAGGCGGCAACCCCAAACAGGACGGCCCCGGCGTTGTAGAAGTCGATGTTAATATTTTGCAAAGCACCACTTCGATACCAATGATCGGCCGAGAGATAGAGAGCCTTCTGAGGCGCACCAGCACACTTTATAGGCATCGGCGGCTGCGTGAAAATCGCGCGGCCTTTCTTCAGACCTTTCACCAACTCCCAGGTATAGGGCGCATGTTTATAAGAGTAGTTAGATGTGACGCCATTTTTTCCAAGACTCTCTTTCAGTCCCTTTACGCCATCCCAGTCCAGCACAAGCCCTGGCGCTACTATCAGCTGTTGATAGTGCAGAGACTGTCCGTTATCCAGCTGCACCGTATTCTCTTGCGGCATAAAACCCACAACTGATTGCTGGATCCAAGAGACTCCCTGAGGAATTAGATCGCGCATATTACGTTGCGTCTGTGCAGCGCTAAACACGCCGCCGCCAACCATTGTCCAGCCCGGTTGATAGTAGTGCTCCTGCGCAGGATCGACGAGCGCGATACGCAAGCCACGCTGACGCTTTAGCAAACTAGAGGCAACTGCAATACCACCGGAGCCCGCGCCGACGATCACTATGTCGTAGCTTGGCTTTGCACTATCTACAATCGTTTTTACAGTCGCATTCAAGGGGAAATCTCCACTATAAGGTTTGATTGACTCGGCAACATCGAAGCCACACTCTTTCGCCTTCGCCACCACCTGCCCAACCGGGGCGCCGTTGCTAACACTGGCCGCTGCCCATAGGCAGGTTGAGCGGTTTCCTGTGCGGCAATAGGCGTGCACTTTTTTGCCTGCAGCCTGAGCGCTGTTGAGAAGTTCGGCGAACTCTGTCACCTGCTCAGCCGTCTGTTCGCCGGATCGAAACGGGATGGAGACGATATCGATACCTAACCGCTGCGCTGTTAACGCGAGCTCCTCGACCGTAGGCTGGTCTTGAGACTCTGCGTCGGGGCGATTACACACTAGAATGGTCACACCCTTGATGCGTAGTTGCTCTAAATCCAAAGGCTGCACTTGGGCAGACACGGTTAACGTGTCACTGAGAGTCATTAGTCGCATAGCTCACTCCTTAAGTCGCCAAGGCCGCCTCGCCTATGGCTGCGAATTCCTACAATAAGTAAAACCAAACCGCCCAGCAAAGCAATGCAGTCACTAACGGCACCAACATCATCGCGAACATGTATCGAATATGAGTCATGATTAAGCTCCTAGAATTTAGGAAGGAGACGCTAAGTCCACATGCCTAGCCTACCCTACTAGCATGATATTGCACATGCTATGCCAGCTTCGAAAGATAGGGGTAAGTGACTGATAATTAAAGTATTGCATAGCTATAACAGAAAATGGCAGAGCCCTTTGCTTACAGGCTCTGCCATTTTTGACAAATCATGACACGCGCTTTGCCAAATTACTCAAGAGTTTACTTGATGGCAGTTAACGCAGGCACCTGTAACACGAGCGGCCTCCGCATAGCGAGGCGAACTACCCTCGGCACTCATGCGCGCCCTGCTCACTGTAGAGATGAATCTCGCCATGTCATCTTGTAGGAATGTATGGCGAACGCTCAATTCGTCCTCGCGAATGACATCCGCGAGCCGCTCTATATTGCGCAAGGAATCAACGATCGCCGATTGCATATAGCTGTCATTCTCCTCCCCTGCCAACAAAGCAACATCCAAGCGCTGCACCTCGAATGCGAGCTGGTGCATGCGCGAACGTAGCTGCGCACCGTCGACAAAATCGAAGGGGGGAGGATTGGCAATCTGAGGGAAGCCGCCGCTACCACTGCTACAGGCTGCAACTGCAGCAAGTGCGATAACAGCTAGGGTCGAACGGCACAGAATTTTTAGAGTAGCGCTATTCATATCGAGAGTTTCCTTACTTAGTGAGTAGATCTGAATTCAAGTTATCTTAAATACTGAGCGCATAGTCGCTGCAATTCAATGCGAGGAACTCTATATGTTGATCTAACGCAGAGTAATCGCTGACTTCGCTGGCCTTTTCAAGCCGATAGAAAATAGTTAACATTGCAGCCCTCCTTCTAAACATTTCAATCGAGTCAGGCCAATGAAGTAAGCACTCTCCCATTGTCACCAAACTATTTTGGATGAATCGCCCCACTGCCTAGGCACACTCCGTGCTCCTGTAGTCGGGCCATTGAGAGTGCACTCATGTCGAACCCAGTTTTATCAGCCCAAGGGCTGAGTTTTGCTTTTCCTGGCCATCCCCCTATTTTTGCTAATGTGTCCTTGCATCTAGATGCCGCGCACTATGCCCTATTGGGGCGTAATGGCGCTGGTAAGTCGCTCATATTGAGCGTGCTTGCCGGTGTCCGTGCGCCACTTATGGGTAAAGTAGAACGCCACAAAGCTGTTTGCTGGCTCCCACAACTCGCCGCGGATGTGCCATCAGGGATAACTGTGGCGCAATACCTAGAGATCGACAAAGTGGTGGCTGCACTAGAGCGTCTTGACGCCGGCCAAGGCAGTGCCGGCGACGTCGAGACTGTTGGCGAACAGTGGCTTCTAAGGGAGTCCCTAACTAAGCGCTTCGTCGAGTTCTCACTTCCTACCGATTGCCTGCAACGTCATCTCACGACACTAAGCGGAGGGCAGCGCAGCAGGCTCGCTCTGTTACGTTTAGCGCCAAGTGCAAACAGTTTCCTGCTCTTAGATGAGCCGAGCAATCACCTAGACCAAGCCAGCCGACGCTGGCTGCGAGATTGGCTTTTCGCCCATCCTGGCGGCTCCCTGTGCATTACCCACGACCAAGATCTACTGCGCCAGTATCAGCACATTTTCGAACTACGCGGCGGCTCACTCTTCTCCTATGGAGGCGGCCTGACTGACTATGAAGCCCAACGCGAGAACGAGATCGCCAGCGCACAAGCCGAGCTGAAACATGCAAGACTCACCATGCGCAAAGAGCAAGATCAATGCCAGCGGGAGAAGGAGCGACAGGCGCGCAGGAGCAGTCAAGGCAGTGCCAGAGCCGCACAAGGAGGCATTCCGAAAATTCTGTTGGGAGCTATGAAAGCCCGAAGTGAGGGCACCACGGGTAAGATACACGACAAGCACCGGGACGCATTGCTACACGAGCAGGAGCGCGCAAGTAACGCAGCTGCAAGACTCGAGAGAATCGACCCTATGGATTTCTCGCTTACTAAGCCCTCAATCCGCAGCGGCACAGTCGCGCAGCTCACAGGGGTTTTCTTACCTTATGTTCAAAATAAAGCCATTCGCATGCAGATCCGCGCAGGACAACGCTGGCGCATTTTCGGGCCCAACGGCAGTGGCAAGAGTCTCTTGTTACGAGTGCTGGCAGGAAAACTAAAGCCTGTTGTTGGCCAGTGCCAACTTAAGGGGCACATCGCACTACTAGACCAACACCTGTCCCTACTCGACAATGAGCGCAGCGCTCTAGAAAACTTTCAAAGTCTTAACTCGGGTTGGGCAGAGCAAAGCTATCGCGACAAGCTGGCCCAGATCAGACTAAGACGGGAAAAGGCATTACTACCGGTGGCTTCGCTTAGTGGTGGCGAGCGCCTGAAAGTCGCGCTGGCAATACTCACCATGGGACCACAAGCTGCCGACCTACTACTGCTAGACGAACCAGACAATCATCTAGACTTGGAGAGCCAAAACTTGCTGGCCGACACACTGCGCGCCTTTGCGGGCACCATCGTCATGGTGACACACAGCGACACACTAGCCGAGACTATAGGATTCGATGAGGTTTTCAGCCTAGATCGAGCAGAAGCACCTCCGTGAATGCTGAGTAAACTTAGCATTCATTCTCGGCCTCTATTAGAACTAGCGATAGGCACAAGAGCGGCAGTAAAACTTCTCTTGCCGAAAACAAAAATTAGCATAGAATGCGCACACTTTTTCCAGCGCGATATCGATTATGCAGCTTGTCTCATTTGATGTTTTCCGCACCCTTGGCTTCCCTGAAACCACAATCCTTAAGCCCGAACACACGCTGCGTCATAAGGAGCTATTGCGCGAGGCCGACTGGGTACTGTTTCCGGAGTATTGGCAGCTCAACGCCTTGATCTATGGCTTGAATTGTCGAGTATTTCCCAGCGAGGCCAGCTACCGTATCGGCCACGACAAAGTTGAGATGACCCGTGCCTTTGAGATGGTGGCACCAGCCCACATCCCCCTCACCCTCATAGAGCCGAATACTCCAGAGTCCGCGCAGCAGGTGTGGGAACAAATGGCACTGCCCTTCGTGGCAAAACTGCCCAAGGCGAGCATGGGCCAGGGCGTGTGGCTGATCGAGAATAGGCAAGACTGGCATCGCTACTGCGCGAAGAGTTCGGTGCTCTATGTACAAGAGTACTTACCGATCGATCGCGATGTACGCGTGGTGATAGTCGGCGACAAAGTCGTCACCGCCTATTGGCGCACACAGTCCGAGCGCGGCTTCTACAACAACGTGGCCCAGGGCGGCGGAATTGACTATAGCCCAGTGCCTGCGGTGGTCACAGATTTAGCGCTGAAACTTGCCAACGAACTTGGTGTAGACCATGCGGGGTTCGACATAGCACTTGTCGGCTCCCACCCCTATGTGTTGGAATTCAATCGCCTGTTCGGCAATCAGGGACTTGGCGGCGCACACATCCTCAAGGATGCCATCCTCGCCTACCTCGCCAGCAAGTCCGAACCGGAAGATCCCGATGGCAAAGCCCCCATGTGGCCGATTGCCGTCTAGAATGCTTTCCTAGCCCCGTGCAAACGACAATCTGACTTATGTCTACTTTTACGATCACGGCAATTGACGAAGACTCTTGGCCCCATATCGTGCGAATTCAAGCCGAGGTCTATGCCGATATCGAACCCGAGTCTGTCGAGACTCTTAGAAGTAAATGGCACAACTCCCCGCAGTGCTGCTTCCTATGCAATACCGAGCAAGGCGTGTGCGCATACTTGCTGGCCCATGCATGGCATAGCAACTCGCCTCCCAAACTCTATGAGCCAGCGCCAGTCGCACCACTAGGCGATGTGCTGTTCATTCACGATCTTGCCGTCTCCAATCGAGCCGCAGGCATGGGTGTCGGCAAACAGATGGTGAAGCTCTTACTTGAGAATGCCGAAGCGCAAGGCTTTCGTAGCGCCCTGTTAGTTGCCGTGCAGAACTCTGTGCCTTTCTGGCAGAAGTTTGGCTTCGCGCAAGTTTCGGGCCCTAGGGCCAGCGCGAGTTACGGAGCGGATGCGCAAGTGATGAGCCTGGAATTTACTTAGCAATAGTCTAAAGCGAGTTGAATAAAATCCTTTGAGAGTGCCCAATAGGCATATATCGCCATAAGATAGCGAGCAATGGCTCAAAGGAGTAAGAAATGCAGGCCCTTCTCTCGGCAGACCGCATGCGGTTTATCATCAACCGCATCCAGGAACGATTATGGGTTCGCCCCTTATTCCTCTGCCTTTTATCGATTGGCGCTGTATTCCTAGCCAAGTATGCCGATAGCACGTCCTTAGCACAGTATGTTCCCGAGCTCGCCCCTGAGTCACTAGACGCGCTCCTGACCGTGATGGCCTCCAGTATGCTGGTGATTGCCACCTTCTCCGTCGGCTCTATGGTCTCGGCCTATGCCTCGGCGAGCAATACCGCAACCCCACGCTCATTCTCGGTAGTAGTGGCCGATGACGCTTCGCAGAATGCGCTTTCAACTTTCGTAGGTGCGTTCATCTTCAGCATCGTTGCGCTCACGGCGCTCAATAACGACTACTTCGAAACTGCGGGTCTGTTTGTACTCTTCGTGTTAACGGGTTTCGTATTCGGCTCTGTCATCATCACATTTGTTCGCTGGGTAGACCGTATCGCACGCCTTGGCCGCATGGGCTCCACAATCGAGAAAGTTGAGAAAGCCAGCGCTAAGGCCTTAAGACGACGCCGTGACGCGCCTACACTTCGCGGATTGCCTATTCGCACAAAGAGGGAAGATGCTAAGGCCGTGTACAGCGACACCGTGGGCTATGTGCAACAGATCGATATGGATGACCTAGAGAGCTGGGCACAAGAGAATGAAGCGAAGATTATCGTAAATGCGTTACCAGGCACCTTCGTAACACCAGACCTAGCGATCGCCTATGTTGCTACGAGTGGCAAGGCTAAAAGCGACGAAGACTTCCACTGCGTAAAAGAAGCCTTTCAAATTGGGCGTGATCGTTTATTCGATGACGACCCACGCTTCGGGCTCGTAGTCCTTTCGGAGATCGCGGCGCGCGCCCTTTCACCCGCCGTGAATGATCACGGCACAGCTATCGACATCATCGGCACAGTAGTGCGCCTCCTTGTCCAATGGCAGCAGCCCGCACAGGAGAGCGAGAACTCCGCTAAGCAATGTTCACGCATTGAAGTGCCCGAGATATCTGCCAGCGATCTATTCGACGATGCCTTTACCGCCATCGCGCGCGATGGCGCGGGGGTCATCGAGGTGTCCGTGCGCCTACAAAAGGCACTACACTCCTTAGCGCTGTTGGGAGACGACGACATGCGCGAAGCCGCGCAGAGGCACAGTCGCTTAGCGCTTAAACGAGCGGAGAAAGCCTTAGCATTGCCAGAAGATTTCGAGTTAGCACAGGCCGCAGGCAAGTTCGCACAGGACCAGAGATCATGAAGCATCGAGAAGGACATTTAACTCATCGCGTTGGCTGGCTGCGCGCCGCGGTGCTGGGAGCCAACGACGGCATTGTCTCTACCGCGAGCCTGATACTCGGTGTCGCGGCATCGGGTGCCAGTAGTGCCGCAATACTTGTCGCGGGCATAGCGGGCTTAGTCGCTGGGGCGATGTCCATGGCGGCAGGAGAATACGTATCAGTCAGCTCACAGGCCGACACGGAACGGGCAGACCTAGCACGCGAGAAACAAGAACTAGAGGAAACCCCAAAGCAGGAGCTTGCCGAATTAAGCGCCATCTACGAACAGCGCGGCCTAGATAAGGACCTCGCAAAACAGGTAGCAGTCCAGCTGACCGCCCATGACGCTCTTGGCGCCCACGCGCGCGACGAACTAGGTATTTCTGATTCGACCACAGCTCGTCCCATTCAGGCCGCTCTCGCATCGGCACTCAGCTTCACAGTAGGAGCAGCACTGCCGATACTGGTATCCGTACTCGTCCCCATGTCGCGTATGATGCTTTCCGTGTCGCTTAGCTCACTCCTATTTCTAGGCCTACTCGGAGCCTTATCTGCCCGAGCCGGCGGGGCGCCTATGCTATTAGCTGCAAGAAGAGTGACCTTTTGGGGAGCATTGGCGATGCTGGCAACGGCGGGCGTAGGAACACTTTTTGGCGTGTCGGTCTAAGAAGCTTATGGCAAATTCGAATAGTACGACCATCGGACTTGTGAACCCTAAGACGCCGACCAATATGGGGGCGATCATGAGAGCCGCGGGCTGTTATCAGGTAGCGTGCGTGCGCTATACCGGCGAACGTTTTGGCTATGCCGTGAAGTATCATACGGACACGAAGGATATTTTCGGGCGAATTCCACTACTCAACGTCGAATCTCTCCTAGATGGCCTGCCCACTGCAACTAAGATAGTGTGTGTAGAACTAGTGGAAGGTGCCTCACCGCTGCCGGAATTTGTCCACCCGGAGCAGGCGATCTATATATTCGGGCCAGAGGATGGGTCTGTACCTCAAGAGCTCATCGATAGGGCCGATCACGTCGTCTATATACCGACCATCGGCTGCATGAATCTCGCCGCCACGGTCAATGTCCTGCTTTATGACAGGCTAGCCAAGTCTCCGGCGGCGCATAACTGCCAAGAACACATAGTCAATAATCGCGACATCAACAATCGCCTGCGCATGAAGCTGCAGAACAGCGAAACTTAACAAAACAATGCTCGACGAGCATGGATACAGATTATGAGTACAGAGCAAGCTAACAACCCACTGCACGGACTAACACTCGAGACTATCGTCACCCGGCTAGAAGAGCACTATGGCTGGGATGGCTTAGCGCAGCGCATCGACGTCAACTGCTTCAAGAGCGACCCCAGTGTAAAATCCTCACTAAAGTTTCTGCGCAAGACCCAATGGGCCAGAACGAAAGTAGAAGCCCTCTATGTATCGACTTTCGCTACAGCATCACCCTGGCTCAAAAAATAGCCTTTTACATGGGTGTTGTTCTACACTAACCGTGTACAAGAAAACCCATAGCTGTGATCTGAGGAGAATGCCAATGAGTGCGCGAACCGATGTATCAACAGACGTAGAAGAAAATCTTAACCCCTCCATACACCCCGTACATGCGGCTGACCTACTCGGCGTTCTAAAACTAGGCGCAGCCGACTTCGAAGCTAAACCTACCCACGGGGTGTTCATCACCTTGATCTACGGCCTGATCGCGCTGTTTACGGCGCTAATGGGCTTAGGTGAGAATTTCCTACCACTGCTGTTTCCGCTTCTTGCGGGCACGGCGATAATTGGGCCTCTTGCCGCCAGCGGCCTGTATGAGCTAAGCCGGCGACGCGAACAGGGCCTAGACTATTCATGGCACCACGTCTTCGACGTTATCCATGCGCCTTCGCGCTGGGGAATAGCCGCAATGGGCCTAATACTGGCCGTTCTTTTCGTGGCTTGGCTAGTGACGGCGCAATTGCTCTATAACGCATTTTTTACAGGCGAGCATCCCGATACTTTGATCTTGATGTGGGAGCAGGTGTTCTCGACGAGTGCTGGCTGGAGCTTATTGATCGCTGGTACTGCAATAGGCTTTGTCTATAGTGCGATTGTCTATGCCGCGACCGTGGTGTCATTGCCGATGATGCTGCATCACAAGATTGGACTCGGCAAAGCGGTACTCACGTCTGTGCGCGTTGTTCAAAACAATTGGCGCGCAATGGCGACTTGGTACTGCATAGTCGTCGCAATGGTCTTGCTAGGGTCCTTACCTCTATTCCTAGGGCTCGCCGTGGTCGTTCCAATACTCGGACATGCCACGTGGCATCTCTACCGAAAATCCGTTAGCGTTTAGTGTGCCTAAAAAAACGAGCGCGGCCTACATAGGCTGCGCTCGTTTGTCTAAGGTCAAAGGTTTAGGCTAGATCGAAGCGATCCGCGTTCATCACCTTGTTCCAAGCTGCAATGAAGTCTCTTACAAAAACCTCTTTGCTATCTTCGCTTGCATATACCTCGGCAAGCGCACGCAGCTGTGAATTAGACCCGAACACCAAATCTACTCGAGTGCCAGTCCACTTCACACTACCTGTCTTACTGTCACGCCCTTCGAACACAGCGGCATCAGCACCAACCGGTTTCCAAGTTGTCCCATGCGCGAGCAAGTTCACGAAGAAATCATTGCTCAAAGTCCCGGGCCGCTTGGTAAATACTCCGTGCTCAGAGCCATCGAAGTTCGCGCCTAGCGCCCTCATACCACCTACCAACACCGTCATCTCTGGCGCTGTTAGCTTCAGCAGTTGCGCCTTATCGATCAACAACTCTTCTGCAGGCACGGTGTACTGAGTCTTCAAGTAGTTGCGGAAACCATCGGCACCTGGCTCTAATGGTTCGAATGCCTCCGCATCGGTCTGCTCCTGCGTGGCATCGGTGCGCCCTGGCGAGAACGGCACGTCGAGTTGATAACCCGCATCTTGCGCGGCCTTCTCAACAGCTGCGCAGCCTCCCAGCACAATTACGTCGGCCAAGGACACCTTCTTGCCCCCTGACTGCGCGGAGTTAAACTCACTCTGTACACCCTCGAGTGTTTGCAATATCTTGGCGAGCTTGGCTGGTTGGTTAACCGCCCAATCCTTCTGCGGAGCGAGGCGAATGCGCGCGCCATTTGCGCCACCACGCATGTCCGAGCCACGGAAGGTCGATGCCGATGCCCACGCAGTCGATACCAATTCTGAGACGGATAGGCCAGAACCTAAGAGAGTCGTTTTCAGAGTGGCGATGTCATCTTCATCGATCAACCCGAAATCCACTGCCGGCACTGGGTCTTGCCAGATCAGCTCTTCGCTGGGAACTTCCGGCCCGAGGTAGCGCGTGACGGGTCCCATATCGCGGTGAGTCAGCTTATACCAAGCACGGGCGAAGGCATCCGCAAACTCCGCAGGATTCTCGTGGAAGTGCTTGGATATCTTGCGGTACTCCGGGTCCTCGCGCATTGCCATATCTGCAGTCGACATCATCGGCGCGTGGCGTTTGTTCGGGTTGTGTGCGTCAGGCACCATGTCCTTCGCCTTCGCGTCCTTAGGCGTCCACTGATTGGCGCCGGCCGGGCTCTTGGTCAGCTCCCACTCGAAGCCGAACAGGATATCGAAATAGCTGTTATCCCATTGCGTGGGCGTGTTGGTCCATGCGCCCTCTAGGCCGCTAGTGATCGTGTCTTCGCCCTTGCCAGTGCCCATGCTGTTCAGCCAACCGAAGCCCTGCGCCTCTAATGGCGCAGCTTCTGGCTCCGGACCCACGTGGGCGGGATCGCCTGCTCCGTGAGTCTTACCGAAAGTGTGGCCACCAGCGGTTAATGCAACTGTCTCATAGTCATTCATCGCCATGCGGGCAAATGTTTCGCGGATGTCGCGAGCCGATCCTAACGGATCGGGCACTCCATTCGGGCCCTCGGGATTCACATAGATCAGACCCATTTGTACCGCAGCGAGTGGGTTCTCTAAGTCGCGTTCTCCGGTGTAGCGTTCATCACCTAGCCATTCCTTCTCAGCACCCCAATAGATATCTTCCTCTGGCTCCCAGATGTCTGCACGGCCACCGGCGAAGCCGAAGGTTTTGAAACCCATCGATTCCAGCGCGACGTTTCCGGTAAGTACCATCAGGTCCGCCCAAGAGATCTTATTGCCATACTTCTGCTTGATTGGCCAGAGCAGCCTGCGCGCCTTATCGAGGTTGCCGTTATCCGGCCAGCTGTTCACGGGCGCGAAGCGTTGTGCTCCAGTTCCTGCGCCGCCTCTACCATCGCCAATACGATAGGTGCCTGCACTGTGCCAGGCCATGCGGATAAAGAAGGGACCGTAGTGCCCGTAGTCGGCTGGCCACCAGTCTTGAGAATCGGTCATTAAGGCCAGAAGATCGTTCTTCAACGCCTTGTAGTCGAGCTTCTTGAATTCCTCGGCATAATTAAAGTCAGCCCCCATTGGGCTACTCTGAGGCGAATTCTGATGCAAAATTTTCAGATTGAGTTGATTGGGCCACCAATCGTGGTTAGCGGTGCCTTTATCGCCCATTTTTGTGCGCGACCCGTGCATTACTGGGCACTTGCCTGCTGTGTTGCCATTGTTATCGGACATAGCTCTCTCTCCAATCGTAATCGGGTGGATGTGTGAAACTAATATCGACTATACAGCAAGGATGCGCGATAGTTTAAACTTGTTTTTTAATGGTTTTCGATAGTTTTTATCTATCTATAATACTCCTATAGTCCATGGCATACTGCCTGTTGCACCGAACAACTGGAGCTTAGCCCATGCAACGCCGCAATTTCCTCAAAGGCTCTGCCGCACTTCTAAGCGCACTCCCAATCAATGCCGCTCTCGCTGCAGAACCCACAACTAGGCTTGCGAACTCAGCATCTACAAACACCGCACAGATGCTGGACGGCGCCAAGCAACTCGCCCCAATCATTGCCACTCCGGATCGAATTATCGAGATGAATGTCTGCACCCGCCCGTTTAGAGCGCAGGGGCCACGCATCGAATCCGAACGTATTGGGCGCAAGAGCGTGGTGCACAACTACGGGCACGGCGGCAGTGGCTGGTCTCTGTCCTGGGGCAGCGGGCAAATCGCCGTGGAGATGGCTAGGGCAACTGGTCATAAAGAGATCGCGGTCATCGGTTGCGGCGCGATAGGCCTAACCACGGCACTAGTTGCACAACAGGCAGGGTTGAGGGTCACCATCTACGCGAAGGAGCGCCCGCCCTATGTGCGCTCGCACCGCGCGACTGGGGCATGGACTCCCGACTCGCGCATCTGCAGCGCGCAATTTGCGCCTAATTTCGCTAAGCAATGGGAAACCATGGCGCGTTATTCGTTCCGCCGTTACCAATCCTTGCTTGGCGTTGCAGGCAACCCCATAGAGTGGCGCGACATGTATAGCCTTTCCGATATTCCGTTTGGTAGGCCGCAGCCTAGCGCAGAATCCGGCGAACCTGCCTACCCTCATTTCGAGGCAGAGCTAATCCGGGACATCACCCCCCAAGCAGTCCCCATCAGCTCTCACCCCTTTCCTGTCTCCCATGTGCAGCGACGCTCGACCATGCTGTTTAACATCGCAGAGTACACGCGCTTGCTTATGGCGGACTTCCTAGCCAATGGCGGCGTGATGGAAACTTTTTCAATGCAGGATAAGAGCGATTTTTCTGCCATAGATGAACGGACCATCATCAATTGCACTGGCTATGGGGCAAGAGCCTTGTTGGCCGATGACTCGATCATTCCTGTGCGCGGACAAACCGCCAAGCTAATGCCCCAACCGGAGGTGGACTATGGCTTCTACTTTAATAGCCGCCACGTATCTGTGTACCCCCGCCGCGACGGTATGCTGGTGCAGGCGCAGGCCGAAGGCGATTTCAACAACGACGCGGAGAACCTAGACCCGAATGAGTCCATCACCGCCGTGCGTCGCCTCGGGGAGATCGTGGAGCAAATGCAGGCAAAGGACGAGAGCAAGCTACAGGGAGGGGTGTAGCTCTACTGGAATTGCCTTATCGCGAGCTCCAGTTACAGCGCTAATCAAGGAATCTCCCCAGGTGTATTTCTGGTGCATCAGGGCATTGATATGATCTCGTTTGTCGCGCCGCAGAACGCCAGTATAGACCGCAGTCTTCCCGTTGCGAGTGACCTCGAAGTTACCGTTCTCTTGAATGCGTTCGAACCACAGCGAAGTGCCATTGCCACTACGTAGATATTGTTGTCCTTCGTCGTCGACCACCCATAGACGAGTGACCATGGGCTCACCCTGATCGTCGAGCGTATGCATCTCGACTACCTCGACTCGTTCCGAGGCTACTTGCACGACACCCAAGCCCAACAAGAAGAGTCCGATTAAGATGCCGGCACTCCAGAACAATATCTTCATTGTCTATCTCCCTTTAACCCTGTTCGTAATTGTATGCCTGTCCACGGCAATCTCAAAATTGCCTGTGACAACACAGCAAAGCACACGAGGCCTGCTACAATGCGAGCAGTCTTTAGAACACAATGGAGCCCCCGATGCCCAACTTAGAACTCCCATCTTCACTCGTTAGCGTGCAATGGCTAGCCGACGCCCTTGCCAATAAGCCCAGCGAGCTTATCGTCCTCGATGCTAGCTGGCATATGCCTGCGGCGCAGCGCGATGGTGAGGCGGAATGGCGTCAAGTGCGTATCCGCGGTTCGCGTTTCTTCGATTTCGATCGCCGTATTTGCGACCGCGACGCAACGCTGCCGCATATGATGCCAGACGCCTCTGTGTTCACCTCGGAGATGCAGCGCCTCGGCATCGATAAAGACAGTGTCGTCGTGATCTACGACAGCCTTGGCATACAGACGAGTCCACGCGCTTGGTGGATGCTCAAATCCATGGGCTTAGAGCAATGCGCAGTGCTCGATGGCGGCTTACCAGCGTGGCAGGCTGCGGGCTTCGACATCGACATCGAGGAGCCGAGCGAGAAGCCCTTTAATGGGAATTTTACCGCCAATTTCCACGCCTCCATGTTCTGCGATTGGCGCGAAGTACTACTCGCGACGAGCTCCGAGAATACCCGCATCCTCGACGCTCGCTCGGCCGACCGCTTCTATGGACGCGCTCCAGAGCCCCGTGCTGGGCTTCGCAGCGGTCACATGCCTGGGGCGCTTAGCCTGCCCTTCGACCGCTTGATAGTCGATGGCCATATGCGCCCGGCGCAGGAGTTACAAGCGGCGCTACAGTCTTTGCTACATAAAGACGTACATCGCCTTATCGCGACCTGCGGCTCCGGCGTCACCTCCTGTGTCATCGCTTTTGCCGCCTACCTAGTAGGCTATAGAGACATCAGCGTGTATGACGGGTCATGGTCCGAATGGGGTGCCGGGGACAAGTTGCCAGTCACCTGCGCTCCGGCAAACTAAGCGTGGGACAGCGCGGTGAAATTTCGTATACTCACTGGCCCGCACCAACACAATGCCCTTGTCGAGTTACGCAATGAGCGAAGAGAAAACTACAGAAACGCCTAGCAGCGCCGCGCAGAGCCAGCCTCCTAAGGGCAGCTTTCTTGCGAATTTAGCGTTCAATATAGTCCTGCCCGTCTTTATCCTGAGCAAGCTCAGCGGTGATGACAGCCTCGGCCCATCGCTGAGCATCGTATTCGCGTTAATTTTCCCGATTGGCTATGGCCTTTGGGATCTACGCCAATCCGGCAAGATCAATCCGTTCTCTGTTCTGGGGGTGGTCAGCGTGTTCCTCACAGGGGGCATCAGCCTTCTGGAGCTCGACCCGAAATACATCGCGATCAAAGAAGCCGCTATCCCCGCGATTATCGGTATCGCAGTACTATTTACGCAGCGCACTCGCTTTCCTTTGGTGAAAACACTCATTTTGAATGCACAATTAGTGCGGGTTGAAGCGCTCTATGAAGCGCTTGCCCAGAAGGGTAAGACGGCGATGTTTGAGAGACGCATGGGACAGGCCTCGTTCATCGTGGCGGGTTCTTTCTTTGTCTCCTCTGTACTCAACTATGTGCTGGCGAAGATCATCCTCGTCAGCCCACCGGGCACCACAGAGTTCAGTGAAGAGTTGGGCAAGATGACAGCGCTTAGCTACCCTGTCATCGCCCTGCCAAGCATGGTCATTCTGATGTTGGCGATCTGGTTTGTGTTCTCACAGATTAAAAAACTAACGGGCGAGAGCCTGGAGACCTTTCTAGTCGATCAAGATAAGACTTAGGCGATTAGGTCACTGGGCTAGATTGAACGCGACTAGGTGATCCATTTCGATGTGGATGCCAATCATCTCTCCCTGCGCATGACGATGATGGCTTGGTACGAGGCTCAAGACATGAGTCCCATCCGCCAACTCCAGCGTGTATAAATACTGCGACCCCCTAAATGCCTTGTCGATCACCTTTGCCGTGGTCGTGCTGTCATCGTCGTGAATTACATCGTCGGGCCGAATCAACACCATCACCGTGTTGCCGAGCTCATAGCCGTGGGGCTCTGCCTCGGACAATACCCCTAAGGCTGTCTGTACGGAGTAAGCATCGCTTACCGTCCCATTGAGAAACACTCCCTCCCCCACGAAGTCAGCCACATAGGGACAGCTGGGCTTGTGGTAAAGTTCGAAGGGCGAGCTCCACTGCATTAATTCCCCCGCACGCATCACCCCTATCTCATCGGCCATTGCAAAGGCCTCGTACTGATTGTGACTTACGAGGATAGCCGTGATGCCGTCTTTCTTGAGCACATAGCGAATCTCCCTAGCGAGCTCCTCGCGCAGCTCCACATCGAGGCTTGCGAAAGGCTCGTCTAGTAACAGGATGCGCGGCTTAGGCGCCATGGCGCGTGCGACGGCAACGCGCTGCTGTTGCCCCCCGGATAGCCGGTGGGGATAGGTATGCAGGTACTCACTTATTTTCAACATCTGCGCTAGCTCCTGCACCCGCGCCGTCTTCTCACTACTACTCTTGCCAGAGAGACCGAAGGCAATATTCTCTGCAACACTAAGATGGGGAAACAACGCATAGTCTTGAAATACCATGCCGACCTGACGCTTCTCGACGGGCAGGCAAAGCGCCTGATTACTAACCGCGGCACCGGCAATGCGAATCTCTCCCTCCAAGGCCTTCTCGAAACCTGCGATGGCGCGCAGCAGCGTGGTCTTGCCGCAGCCACTAGGACCTAGCAGGCAGCCGATCATGCCCTCACGCAGTTGCAGAGAGATATCACGGACTATCACAGTGCCCTCTAGGGCGACGGCAACATTATTGAGTTCGAGTACTGGGTTCATAACCTGGTCGCGACTTGGAAATAGTTTGGCTGAGGATAATAACAGGGATAATCCCTGCCAACACAATCATCAGGGCGGTGCTGGAAGCCTCGGCGAGGCGCTCTTGATTCGCCAGCTCGTAAGTTCGAATGGCGAGGGTATTGAAATTGAAGGGGCGCAGGATCAGCGTGGCAGGTAGCTCCTTGAGCACATCCACGAACACCAAGAGACTCGCCGTGAGCAGGCTGCCCTTCATCACTGGAATATGCACCCGCCGCAAAATTTGCAATGGCTTGAGACCTAGGGAGCGCCCCACGTCATCCATTGTCGGTTTGATCTTACCTAGCCCCGCATCGAGCGTATTCATGGACACAGGCAGGAAGCGCACCAGATAGGCGAACACTACTGCCACCAGAGTGCCGCTAAACAGCAGTCCGGTGGAAATATCGAATTGCTCACGCATCCAGGCGTCTAGGGTATTGTCGAACCACGCGAAGGGAATCAACACGCCTACCGCGACTACGGTGCCAGGTATCGCGTAACCAAGGCCGAGCACTCTTACGATGCCCCGCAGAAAGATACCCGGACGCAGGCGCTTGCTATAGGTAATGAACAGGGAAAGGAACAGGGCGATCACCGCGGTGATAGAGGCAAGCTTAAGACTATTGCCGAACAGGCCCAGAAAATTGGAACGATCCAACAGTTCCCAGGTATCGAATGCCCATAGAGAGAGCTGAATGAATGGAATCAAAAAACCAAACACAACAGGGAAGAAGCAGTAGAACATTGCAGCAGCTCGTTTCCAGCCGTGTAATTCGATGCGCGGCAGCCGAGTATATTTATTGCTGGTGTGGTGATAGCGCGCCTTCGAGCGAGACCAGTGCTCCGCCAGCACGAGACCCAAGATAAAGACCATTAGTACGGCGGCTAACTGCGCAGCCGCGATTGGACTGCCCAAGCCAAACCAGGTGCGGTAAATGCCGGTAGTAAATGCTGACACACCGAAGTATTGCACGGTGCCATAGTCAGCCAGAGTCTCCATCAACACTAGGGAGAGCGCCGCCATGATAGCGGGGCGTGCCAGCGGGAGCGCGACACGACTGAAGGCCTTAAAAGGGCTTGCGCCGAGGGTACGCGACACCTCTAGCACGCACACGGACTGCTCGATGAAAGCGGTGCGAGTTAGCAAATAGACATAGGGGTAGAGTACCAAGGAGAGCATGGTGATAGCGCCACCGATGGAGCGTATCTGCGGAAACCAATAGTCGCCGTAGCGTACCTCGAAGGTTGTCCTAATCCAGCTCTGCAGCGGGCCACCGACATCCAGCATGCCGGTATAGGTGTAGGCGATAATATAGGCCGGCATTGCCAGTGGTAGCACCAAGGCCCACTCCAAGTGACGACTACCCGGGAAGCGCGTCATGGTCACCAGCCAAGCCGGGCCAATGCCAAGCACCAACACCGCTAGACCAACTCCCACCATGAGCATAGCGGACTGCGAAACATAGTCGCCAAGCACGGTGGAAGCTAGATGAGACCAAACGCCCTCACTGTCTCCGAAAATAGAGGAGAAGACGGTTATAGTAGGAACGCTAAGGAGGATGCAGAGCGCTAAAATTCCGAGCGTGAGCCACCGCTCACTGAGCCGGGTTCTCAAAGACGACAAGGCCCCTCGCGGGGCCTCATTTGTGACAGTAGTTAATTGCGACATCTAACGCGAGTCTTATTCTATGTAGCGTTTATTTCCATCCCGCGCGATCCATAAGGCGCACAGCTTCGGCATTGTGAATGCCTAATTGATCTAGAGCAATGTCATCTGCCTTGAATTCGCCCCATGACTTGAGCAACTCACTGCTTTGCACGTCATCACGTACTGGGAATTCATTGTTAGTTTCCGCATACCAATGTTGGGCCTCGTCGCCTACAAGATACTCCATCAGCTTCACCGCTGCGTCCTTGTTCTTCGCCGCCTTGGTCACTGCCGCGCCACTGATATTAATGTGCGCACCGTTGCTATTCTGGTCTGGCCAGAACACTGCCACCGCCTCACCATTGGCGCGATCGGCTGGGTTTGAAGAGCTCAGTAAGCCAGCAAGATAATAAGTGTTAACGAGGGCGACCTGACACTGACCAGCTGCAATCGCACTGATCTGCTCTCGGTCTCCACCCTGTGGGCTACGCGCGAAATTCGCAACTAGGCCTTCGGCCCATTCTTCGGTTTGCGCAACACCATTGCGGCTAACCATCGACGCCACCATCGACTGATTGTAAATATTTGAGGACGAACGCACACATATCTTGCCCCTCCATTTCGGGTCTGCAAGATCCGCATAAGTAGATAAGTCGGCAGGATTCACGCGCTCTTTGTCGTACACGATTACGCGTGAGCGCAATGACAAGGCATACCAATAACCTTCGCTATCGCGATAGTTTGCCGGAACTTCCGCATCCAGAAGCGGTGACTGCACGCTCTGCAAAACTCCAGCCTCTTTGGCTCGATAAAGTCGGCCAACATCCACAGTAAGTAGCAGATCCGCGGGAGAGTTTGCCCCCTCGAGAGAAAGGCGTTGGATGAGCTCGTCTGCACCGCCAGTCACCAGATTCACTGTGACTCCGGTTTCCCTTGAGTAGATGTCGAGAATGGGCTTGATCAGATTCTCTTCTCGAGCCGAATAGATGTTTACTTCGTCTGCTTGTACAAGGCTTGCACAGAGCACGGTGGCAATGGTTGTGAGGACTCTTCGCATGGTGCTGTACTCCTAAAAACTTGGCTTGCGGGCGTGAGATACTCTCGCCCTACTGTTGCCCAAATGATAATACATCTTATTTAGCTTTACAATCGGAGTCCGCATTAGTTCATGCTAACGAGGCAGTCCAGCGGCACACTCAGGGTGCGCCCTCTTCGCCCTCGTAGGGGAAGTCTGGATGCTCTTCTGTCCGAGGGTCTAGCTCGAAGGACATTGGCGTCGTAGTTGGGGCTACCGCACGGAAGGGTTCGGTCTCGTCCAGCACTGGGAGCACATGAATTCGTCTGCGCGCCGCAAGTACAGCGACAAAGCCCGATAGACAGATGGCGCTGAATACGAACAGGCCGTTGGGCCCAAACCACTGCATGAAGGCGGAGGCGATAAAGGAGCCAACTGCGGAAAACAGGCCCATCGACAGCAGCATGACGCTGCCGACCATTACAAAGTCCTCGGGCGCGGCCCTGTCATTGGCGTGGGCGAGACTTATCGCGTACTGCGTCATTACGCATCCACCCCAGAGGAAGGCTAATAGGGCCAGGGCCCAGCTAGGCAAGTCACCTAAGACCACCAGCAAGGCAGAGATTAGCGCGCCTGCAACCGCGGTGTAGAGCAAGACTATGCGCCGGTCGTAGTGGTCCGAGAGACGGCCTAAGGGCAGCTGAAAGACTGCGCCACCAAGCACTACAACACTCAGGAATAGGGTTAGGGACTGCGTGTCCATGCCGATGCCACGGGCATAGAGAGGACCTAGCGACCAGAACGCACCGGTGACCAAGCCCGTAGCCACCGCTCCGGCCACGCCTGCCGGAGACAACTGCAGCACTTTGCGCAGGTCGATCTGCACATTACTGATAGGCCCCGGCGCCATCGCCGTAGTAAGGCAAACGGGAATGAGAGCGAGGGAGAGTAAAATCGCCACGACGATGAACAGTGTCTGCCCAAGGGGGTCGGCAAGGTTCAGCAACTGCTGCCCCACCATGGTCATGCTCATATTGATCACGACGTATACCGAGAGAATGGTGCCGCGAGTCTGGGAGTTGGAGCGCTCGCTGAGCCAGCTCTCGATGGTCATATACAGGCCCGAGATGGCGAAGCCGACGGTAAAGCGCAGAATCAGCCACACGAAGGCATAGGGTAGCGAATAGAACAGCAGCACCAAGGCGGAGTAAGTGGAGGTTAGGATGGCGAAGGTACGAATATGCCCTACCCGCCTCACTAGAAACGGTGTAAGCAGGCAGCCCGACACGAAGCCGACATAGTAGGTCGATCCCATCAGACCGATCTGTCCAGCGCTAAAGCCCAGCAGCTCTGCGCTGACTGGCAGCAGTGTAAGTTGTAGTCCGTGACCAATAAGTAACAACGCATCTGAGAACAGCAGCGCCGCAACGGGTATTAACATTCTTCGCATTTTAACAATCAGACGAGCTCACACAGGCGAGTCGGGCGTCTAAACTTCCTCTTTAAGTTGGGTGGTGTGCTGCGCACAAAACACACTCTAACATCTTTGGCTAAAACTTTAAGGAGGCCATACCACTACAATGCGGGGAATCCGTGCCAAACCAGCCCCGCGCTCAACGTCGCTTTAGCGCCGATAGATGACAATGCGTAAACGATTCTTTCTGCCCCACATTGCTGTAAAATAAACCCCTATTCGTGCCGTGCCATAGCGCAAAGGCCACGAGACAAGTCGTATCCTTTTCGTACGCGGAGACATAATAAGATGAATACAGCCTCGAGAACCCTAGTGCGCAGCGCCCTAATCATATTCGCCGCAGGTCTTTGCATCAGCTGCAGCGAGCAAAGCGCTCCAAGTGCTAGTAACACCGTCAGTCCGAGTGCAGCTCCCGCCGACAGCTCTTACGACCTTAGGCTCGATATGCAAGATTTCATGAACAACGTATTAGAGCCTGTCTCGGACGTGCTCTGGGACTACGCCGGCTGGGTCGACGACATCAATACTGGCTACGAAGACCTCTATCCGAAGACCGACGAAGAATGGCTACTGGTTAAGCAAAAAGCGGCGCAGCTGATCGAAGCGGGTAACGCCCTCGCACTGCCAGGGCGCGCCGTGGATAACGATGCCTGGATCACTTACTCCAATGCGCTGAGCACGGCAGCGGCCTTCGCTTACGATTCTGCGCAAACGCAGAACCGGGAAGACTTCTTCCAAGCGGGCGCACAAATCTACAGCGTGTGCACCGCCTGCCATCAGGGCTATAATCCTGAGATCTCCAGATTCGCCAGTAATTGAAGGCGAGCATCTAATGCTGCTTCACGATAGCCCCAAGCTTGGCCTTGGATCTGGGGCAATGACTGTCATTGGCGCACTCGCGTTGCTGCTTGGCAACGCGGCCATAGCCCACACTATCACTGGCAATGACGCCAATTACGTGCAGGGGATCGATGGGCCTGCCATCGCTCCTTTCATCTATCTTGGCGCCAAGCATATGGTGACGGGCTACGACCACTTATTGTATTTGCTAGGCGTGGTCTTCTTCCTGTATCGCCCCATCCATGTCCTGCAATATGTCTCGCTGTTCGCCCTCGGTCATAGCATCACCCTCCTTACCGGCGTCCTAGCGAACCTACAGGTCAATGCCTATCTGATCGATGCGATCATCGGTTTCTCGATCGTTTATAAGGCATTCGAGAACATCGGGGGCTTCGACAAGCTCGGCAATATGCGCCCCAATCCGAAAGCAGCGGTATTCATCTTCGGTCTCTTCCATGGTCTTGGGCTCGCCACCAAGTTGCAGGCCTTCGAACTCAGCTCCAATGGCTTAGTGACCAATATCATTAGTTTCAATATAGGAGTCGAACTTGGCCAGCTGTTAGCCCTATCGGCGATTCTATTGTTGCTAAGCCTATGGCGTACTAGAGCCAGCTACACACGCTACGCGCTTGTGAGCAACACACTCTTAATGGGCGGCGGTTTCATCCTCACCGCCTACCAGTTAACCGCCTTTTTCAGCGGTAAGGTCTAATAGAACAGGAAGCTTTACTATGAACAGCACACCGCCAAACGCACAAAGCCCGTCGATGTCACGCATCTTAGGTGCAACGCTCATCGCCGTCTTACTCGCAGCGATAGTGTTTCTCGTCGCCGTGCTGCCCGCCGAGTTCGGCGTGGACCCACTCGGCACCGGGCGCGCATTAGGACTAATGGACTTAGCCGATGCCAGTGAAAGCCCCTACGAGAAAGTAGAGCAAGTTCACAAGGTGGACCGTACCGAATTTATCCTCGAGCCCTTCCAGTCTGTCGAATACAAGTATCAGCTTAGCGAAGCTAGCACCATGATCTTCTCGTGGGTGGCCACAGGAGAGTTGGTCTTCGACATGCATGCGGACCCAGAGGGTATGGAGGGCGAGGAAGGCGTAGAGAGTTTCGACAAGGGCAATGCGCTTAGCGGAGCAGGCGTTTATCACGCACCGTTCACTGGCATTCATGGCTGGTTCTGGGAGAACCGCAGCTTTGAGCAGGTCCATGTGCAACTGAACAGCGCGGGCTTCTACGACAGCTCCATCGTCTTTCGCGACGGGGGCAGTTTCGATCGCGAACTGAACCCTGCCATCCAGTAGACGCCCCATAAAAAACGCCCGTTCTGATATCAGCGCGGGCGTTCTATTTTGCAATCTTCAAGCGCTTAAAAAATTAACGCTCTACTGGATCGGAACCATCGGACGGCGCGCCAGTGCCCGAAGAACCCATGAACAGCTTGCGGCCATCCGGGAACGTGATGTCGCGGCCATTGCCACGGCACTCGGGTGAGCACAGGCGATCTTTGCTTTGGTAACCAGTTACGATGATCTCAGTCCCTAGCTGCAGAGAGTCGCGATTGATACCCCGACGCAGCAAGGTATTAGGCGTGCCGCCCTCCACCATCCAGGCCTGCTCAGTGCCATCATCATTAGTGTGCATCAGGTGAATCCACGAATGCGGATTGATCCATTCCACACGAATGATCGGCCCGCGCAAGGCTATCGGCAGGTCCGCATCGAACTCCGCTGAGAACGCATGGTGCGCCGAGGCAGGCGAGGCGATAGCCGCTAGCGACCCCGCGACGGCTGTAACAAGCAATAAATTCTTCAACTTCATATTTCCACCCCTTTACGTTAAATCATAATGACTATTCTAGTCGTTGGCATCCGCGCCGAAAAGCTCAGCTTCGCGTCCCTTCCTGTACTTTCCGTACATCAACTCTTCGACAAATTCTACACACTTAAACTGCGGCAACTCAAAACCCGCTTCGAGCCTTCGATAAATCGGCATCTTGATAGTCCATGGACGCTCGAAGATATCGGGATCCTCTATGGTCGCCTCATACTCGATGACGTTGGCGCTGACCAGAGTATAACGCTCAGTCACCTTAAGTTTATAGCTATGATAGTTACCCGCCCTATCAAACCACGTTCTGTCGTCTAGCCCTGTCACTTCAATTACGAAGGTGTCGCCCTCCCAATGACCAAAGGACTGCCCCATCCAAGCATCTAACGGCGCCTCACCCGGGTCTTCTAAGTAGATGTTACGAACAGCGCCCGCGAAGGAGTATGCGAAGAACACGGCCTTGTCGCTGTGAAATATCTGGAACGGATGGGGCAAATAGGTGGCTCGGGGAACACCCGGCATATAGCACTTTATTTCTGGGTCACTCGTTAGCCAATTCTCGCGATTCGAATCGCGTCGGGCGAGAGCTTCAGGCTTATAAGGGATAGCACCACCCTCGACAACGCCGAAGGTCGCGGGGACTGCGCCTATCGCCCCTAGAGCAACGACTTCGGGGGCAGGTACGGGGACGAAATCCCCGGGCACTAAGGCCAGGGCTGCTTTCGGAGCCGCGGCCTCGAGATTGTAATTAGCATTGCTGAGGACTTGCCAGATACCGTTGAGGTCTGGCTTGCCGTCTGGGCCACGAGGAATTGTGTTGGCAGCAGGCGCTGGCGCCGCTTGCACTGCTGTTGAGGCTTGCTCCTGTGCTGGCGAGCAGGCCATCAATGACACAATGATCGCAGCGCTCAGGTAGCCTATTTTTTCTTGTTTTGACCCCATTTGGACTCCCCCTTTAACGGCCGATATAAACACTTACATTTTGGAGTGTCAAGATAAACACGGCGAGTGGAAGGGGTCGCGCCTCGAGCAATAGAGGCGCTACAAGGCTTGCGAAATGGGGCTTCGTAGAGGGGAACATTCAAGCCCCGCGGAGCGCGTTAGGCGCTGTGCGGGGAGCGACTCAAGCAAAAGGGCCGCTAATCTCATATGTAATGCCAGGGCCGCCTTTACTAAAGCCACTCTGGGAGCTGAAATACAAACGCGAATAGCTTGGGTCGAAGGCCGGGCCGCATAGCTCCGACTCATCTTGGCCTAGCACTTGTAACAGTGGCACTACCCCGCCATCGGGTGTCAGTGCGACGAGCTGATTATCACCGCCATCTTCGGCCACGATTACATCGCCGGCAGGCGTGATCACGACATTGTCGACTCCCTTTAGGATTGGGTTTGCGCTGGTCTTGATATCGTAAAGAACGTCGATCTCGGTGCTATTGACGTCATACACCCAGACACGGTTATCGCCTTTAGTCGTGAAATAGATCCGCGTATCGAAGAATCCGATGCCTTCGCCGCCATTGAAAGTGGTGGCACTGGAGACCTGCTTGCGAGTCAAGGTAGAGGTGGCTAGAGGGTCATCGACCTTATGCCAAACCACAGAGCGCTTGCCTTGCTTCTCAATCACCTGCGCCACTTCCAGCGTGCCACTGCTCAGATCCGGCAGAGGCTTGCTAGGACGAAAACGGTAGAAACAGCCATCGGGCTCGTCTTCGGTAAGATATAAGTGATCATGTACGGTATCGACCGCCACAGCCTCGTGCCGGAACGCCCCTAGGGCGGGCCGTACCTCGGCGCGCTTTTCTCCGAACGGGTCGCATTCGAATACTAGGCCACGGTCCATCTCTTCGCAGGACAGCCATGTGTGCCAAGGCGTCTTGCCCCCGGCACAGTTGCTGCTGGAAGCACTAAGAATGGAATAGGCGTCTACGAGCTCGCCTCGAGAGTTAAAGCGCAGTGCGCCAACTCCACCGCCTTTTGCAGGCACTTCGCTATTGGAGACATAGATCCAGCCGCCATCGGGCGCCGCATAGGTGGCCCCACCATCGGGCTCTGCATGCCAAACATAGTCGCCATCGGACAAGGGAGTTTTGCCAGTTACTGCAACCACGCGAGAAGTATAGCCCGCTGGCAACATGATGCCGTTGGCATCGGGAGGAAGCAGTGGACCTAGTGAGGCAAGGCCCGCAAATTCAGTTTCACGCAGCGCTGTCTGCGCGACGAGGCGACCGGAAGGCATAACCAAGGACCCTCCGGATAGCAAAGAACCACCGGCGAAGGCCGCCAAGCCCTTCACCCCTAAACGAATAAACTCTCTACGCTGAGCCCCTATGTCTGCCATTGCTACAACCTTTATTAACATATCCGTGGGGCGCTGAGACACCCCATTTATTTGAAGCAGAGATTAGCACCACTGTATTGCAGATTCTTGACACTTATAGCACGGTTTTTGTACGTAGGAGGGGGGGCTTGCCCACGAATAGATCGGTGCCACATCAAATCTATTCGCGGGCAAGCCCCCCATAAATAGGGCAAGCGCCCCTACAAAATAGGGTGCCATAGAATCGATAATAGCACTCTAGCGCGGCGGGTCGATCTGATCGTTAAGGGAATTATTGACGCGGTACCAGCCCGCAATGCTGTAGCGATCGCGCCTTGCTGGGCGCACCTCGTGGGGGACCTCCTCACTGAGGAAGACCACTAGCGTGGCGAAAGCGGGGGTAACGCTTAAGAAGGGTTCCACCTGATGCTCGTCATAAAGTGCCAATTCGCCGCCGTCCTCCGGCAGCCAGCCTGGATTGAAATAGGCCACAACCGAAAGAACTCGGTTGCTAGTGTCTTGACGCGGATTGCCCTTGAAGGCATCGACGTGTTTTTTATAGAACGCCCCGGGAGGGTAGTGCGCGAAATGACTCTCAAAACTAAACAAGCCTAAAAACAACCGCCGGTTCAAGAACAGGCGTAAGCGATTCGACCATTGCAGCCAGTCTTTCTCGGCGTCAGTACCGCCCTCTATCCAACGAATCTCATCGCGGCGCACGAAACTGTTCAGGGTAAAGTCATTGCTGCGACCAACACCGGCACGGGCGAATTGCTCCTCGTCCAAACTCATCAGCTGTTGGTGCAGCGCGGCGGCCAGCGCAGGAGGCAATGCACTGGGAATCACACTCCAGGCTTTGCTCTGAAGGTCATCGGCGATCTGCGAGAAAAGCGGGTCCTCGCCATCAAAGTCGCCAAAGCGCGGGTCGAATGCCAGTTGCATCTTAGAGGCTCTCAGAGCGAGGAAACATCGTTCCCTATTTGGTGGTTTTACGGAAGGTACGCGGTTTCTTCATGCCCAGGGCAGAGCCGTCCTTCTTGAATTTGGCCCGTGCAGCCGCCTCTTCCGTTGCCTGCGCTGCCGAGTCGACCGCGCTAGGAACAGCTGATGCATTTTCCTCAGGGCTTGCGTCTTTCTTAGCTGCTGGATCGGCCTTCTTGACGCGCATTTTGCTGCCGTTCACTGACATACCGTTCAATGCGTGCATGGCTTTCTTTGCCTCGTGGGGAACTGGCATATTGGCGAAGCCGAAGCCCTTGGAGCCGCCAGTCGCCTGATCCATCACGACGGTGCACGACTGCACGCGCCCATGGGCTTCGAATAGCGCCAGAAGCTCTGCTTCGGTGACGTCTCGGGATAGATTGCGAACGAGTATTTTCAATGGAACTCCTTGTCGTGCGCTGCACCGCAATCGACGACAGGTGTCGTTTGGCAGGTGCACGCTCAATGCGGGCGGAAGATACGGCAAAACGTCGCGCTAGTCTAACAAGTCCGCAGATAAATAAGCAGTAGTCGCCTGTGCTGCGCTCCTCTATAATGCGCCCCTTTCGCACTGAGCCAATTCCGCGCCTTTAATGGCAGCATCGGCCCAGACCATCGCGCTGTAAACACGCAGCGACACTTTGTTACCTCTTTATATTACGGATATCGCTTTGATTAATGCCGCTAACATCACCATTCAATTTGGTGCAAAACCTCTATTCGAGAACGTGTCTCTGCGCTTTGGCAGCGGCAACCGCTATGGTCTGATCGGTGCTAACGGCTCCGGCAAGTCTACCTTCATGAAAATTCTCAGTGGCGATCTCGAACCCACCGCGGGCAATGTCAGCGTTGACTCCGGCGAGCGCGTCGGTGTCCTGCGCCAGGATCAGTTTGCCTACGAAGAGTACTCCGTGCTCGACACGGTAATCATGGGTCACGAAAAACTGTGGTCGATCAAGAAAGAGAAAGACGCGATCTACGACCTTCCCGAGATGACCGAGGACGATGGCATGCGGGTTGCGGAACTAGAGGTTGAGTTCGCAGAGCTCGACGGTTATTCGGCCGAGGCCAGCGCCGGCGAGCTCCTACTAGGGCTTGGCATTGCGATAGAGCAGCACAATGGACCCATGAGCGCCGTGGCGCCGGGCTGGAAGCTGCGCGTACTGTTGGCACAAGCGCTGTTCGCTGACCCCGACATCATGTTGCTGGACGAGCCCACCAACAACCTCGACATCAACGCGATTCGCTGGCTCGAGGGCATCCTTAGCCAGCGCGAATGCACCATGATCATCATCTCCCACGACCGCCACTTCTTGAACAGTGTGTGCACGCACATGGTGGACTTGGATTATCAGGCGCTACGCCTATTCCCAGGTAACTACGACGACTTCATGATCGCCTCCACCCAGGCGCGCGAGCGTATCCAGCTGGACAACGCCAAGAAGAAAACCCAGATCGCCGAGCTGCAGTCCTTTGTTAGCCGCTTCTCTGCAAACGCCTCTAAGGCGAAACAGGCGACCTCACGCGCTAAGCAGATCGACAAGATAAAAATTGAAGAGATGAAGCCTTCTAGCCGCATCAGCCCGTTCATCCGTTTCGACCAAGACAAGAAACTGCACCGCCTAGCGGTGGAGGTGAAAGACCTCAGCCTTGGCTTCGACGACAATACCCTGATCTCCAAGCTCAGCATGATGGTAGAGGCCGGTGAACGCGTCGCGATCATCGGCCCGAACGGCATCGGTAAGACCACGCTGCTGCAAGCACTTACCGGACACTTCGGCGGGGACAAAGATGAGGTGAAGAGTGGCAACATCAAGTGGGCAGAGAACGCCAAGATCGGTTACTACGCGCAGGACCATAGCCACGAGTTCGAACAAGACATCAATCTATTCGACTGGATGAGCCAGTGGGGCAGCCCGAGCGACGACGAACAGTCGATTCGCGGCGTCCTAGGCAAATTGCTGTTCTCCAAAGACGACAGCCTGAAGAAAGTGAATGTGATCTCCGGTGGTGAGCAAGGCCGCATGCTATTCGGCAAGATGATGCTGCAGAACCCCAATGTACTGGTGATGGACGAGCCCACCAACCACTTGGACATGGAATCCATCGAGGCGCTCAACTTGGCCCTCGAGAACTATCCAGGCACGCTGATATTCGTCAGCCATGACCGCGAGTTCGTCTCCTCCCTGGCGACGCGCATCCTCGAGATCACCGAAGGTAATATCACCAACTTCAAGGGCGACTACAACGAATATCTACACAAAATTGGAGTGGATTAAGATGAAGACGCAGGAGTGTTCGCAATGAGCGAAGCAAAGGGTCAGGACTCATTTCTTGGCCTCAACCTGCCACCTGCGCAGATTGAGAACCTAACGGCGCTGGGCTACGAGCACATGACGGCGGTGCAGGCGCAAGCTCTGCCACTGGCATTGGCGAGGAAAGACTTGATCGCACAGGCGCGCACTGGCAGCGGCAAGACTGCAGCATTCGGCATAGCCCTGCTCTGCCATCTCAACCCCCGTGACTTCGGCACCCAGTCGCTCATTCTGTGTCCAACCCGCGAGTTGTGTACGCAGGTCGCCACCGAGATTCGTCGCCTCGCGCGCTATCTTCCTAACATCAAGGTTGTAGTGCTGTGTGGTGGCCAATCTATAGGACCACAGATTGGCTCTTTAGCACACGGCGCTCACGTCGTTGTGGGCACTCCCGGGCGCATCAAAGATCACCTGCTGAAAGAGACGCTGAAGCTTGAGCGCATCAACACTCTAGTCTTGGACGAGGCCGATCGCATGCTCGACATGGGCTTCTCCGAAGACATCGAATACATTATCGGCGAGACTCCCGCGGATCGACAGACCCTGATGTTCTCCGCGACTTTTCCCGCACACATCGACTCACTAAGTGCGCAGTATCAGCGCGACGCACAACGCATTACTGTCGAGACTGTCGCCTCCGAGACGACCATCGACCAGACCTATTATCTATGCGGCAAGAAGGAAGAGGGCACGCAACGCGCCGAGGCGGTACTTCGTCTGCTCTACCATTTCAGCCCAGAGTCCTGTGCCGTGTTCTGCAACACTCGCCAGAGCACCACAGAGATAGCGCAAGTCCTTAGCGACGCCGGCCTAGTCGCCATGGCGCTGCACGGCGAGATGGAACAGCGCGAGCGCGATCAGGTTTTGATTCAGTTCCGCAATGGCAGCTGCCAAGTACTTGTGGCCACCGACGTTGCTGCACGCGGCCTCGATATCGAGCAGCTACCGATGGTGATCAACGCCGACCTACCACGTGACCTCGAGGTGTACACACACCGCATCGGGCGAACTGGCCGCGCGGGTAATGAGGGCGCAGCGCTTAGTCTGTTTTTCGAGAACGAAAGGTTTAGAGTAGATGCTCTGCTCGAGCGCAGCGATAATGCCGGCGCTGCACAGATCAAGACTATAGAGTCAGTGCCCCAAGCACGCGACACGCCCGCCACTTGCAGCAAGCAAACCCTGAGCATTGCCGGCGGCCGTAAGAATAAGATTCGACCGGGCGATATCCTTGGCACATTGACAGCAGAGGGTGGCATTGCTGGCACCGCGATTGGCCGTATCGACATTCTAGAGTTCGCTAGTTTCGTCGCGATCGACATCGACCAGATCGAGGCCGCTATCGCGCAGTTAGAGGCACGGCGCATCAAGGGGCAGAAATTTAAGGTACGGCGCCTGCACACTATCGCCTCGCGAACAGGACGTGCGCGCTACTGACAAAGTGCTGAAGTAGAGGGGTTTGGCATGGCCAAGAGAGAGCGCTGCGAACGCTGCCAACGCCCACAAGCGCTATGTTATTGCGCGCGGCTAAGCCCGGTCGAAAATGCATGGCCAGTATGGATACTCCAACACCCCGCGGAGGCGCGCCATGCCCTAGGCACTGCGCGTATCGCGGCACTTGGTTTGAGGGACTGCCTCCTTAAGAGCAGCCAATCGCAAGATTTAACTCAGCCCTTCGCCAGTGCAGCAGACTCCCCCGTGTTGATTTACCCTGGCCCTACTAGCCTGCCACTGCAAAAACTTGCGCCTGAGCCTCGCCGCCCCTTACTTTTTATCGATGCTACCTGGCGCAAGAGTCGACGCATGCTCATGGAGAACGCGTGGCTCGAAGCACTACCGCGCTATGAATTGCCCACTCCCCCACCCAGCCGTTATCGCATTCGACGCGAGCCGAAGCCAGAGGCCATATCGACTCTCGAGGCCATCGTGCATTGTCTTGGCTTACTAGAGGGTGACGCTAAGCGCTACCAGCCACTTCTAGAGCAGATGGATCGCTTAGTCGATGAGCAGATTGCCCACATGGGAGAAGAGGTGTTCGCCCGTAATTATCGGCGTGAGGAAGATTGAACCTATGGGCTGCCCGTCTCGCGACTGGGCAGCCCGCATTCTAAGCTAGAGCAGTGAGATCACAGCGGCGACGCCGCTGCCAAGCAATAATACTAATACCGGCAACATACTGACCATGAAGCCCAAACCGCGTTTGGCTGGGTCTGCGACATAGGCGCGCAGATAGATGACTCTGCCGACCAGGTATATAGCGCCGATCGCCGCCGCGATATCGGGACGCACCAAATAGGAGAACAGGACGATTGATGGGATGAACATCACTATCATCTCGAGCGTGTTCTGATGTACGCGGTAGTAACGCTCAAACACAGGGTGACCGCTGATCGCCGGCGCATGCACCTCGTAAGTGCCCCGCGCTTTGCCCACTAACATACCGAATACAAAATACTGCACGAGCGCCAACACTATCACAATCGCTACAAATTCCATTTTCCAACCCCCTTTTGTTACTGCGAAAACCAGCGTTTAATTTTGTTCTTGCGCGCTCTTAATAATCTGATCTAGATACGAGCTGGAGCGTGTCACCTCGTAGCGTTTGAACTTGATACGCGGGTGCAGCTCGCGCATGCGCGAACTCAACAAACCATGCGCCGAGTGCAACTGAGCATCTGAGATGATGCCATTGGTATCGCAATCACGCGCTAAGCGTAGCAGGCGATCGAAATTCATAATGAAATTGTCGGAGTGGGTGCAGCGAATCTGAGTGCCGTAGAACAGGTTCGTTAGGTTTTCACCCTTGCCTGCCAGAACGAGGAAGTTACGGGAGAATATCTCGAAATCGCCAGTGGCGAAAAGATGCCACTTCTCCATGAACTCCGCCTCGGTGAAGGTCTTGTCACCCTGTGGCCCCTTACTCGATTGCAGCAGCAAGCCGGTAATGCCACCAAGTTGACGGCGAGTATTATCAGCGATCTTAAAGAAAGTCTCCTGACGCGCATTCAGTTCAGTGGCGGCAATCGCCATGGTCTGCTTCTCGGACTGAATATTATTGTCACGCAGCTCGCGGTTATTCTCCGCTAAGACACTCTGCTGGATGAATAAGCCGATGACTAGCCACAGAAAGGCGAGTGGAGCGAAGGCGCCCTCAAGGAAAGTGCCCATATCACCAATAGGCAGGGAGATGAAATGGCTCCAACCGACGTTATAGGAGATATAGAGCATGCCCAGCAATAACCATATTAGGGTCAGCACAATTCCGTAAACAATGCGCATATCCTTGGGCGGCGAGATAGTTTCGATATTATTCTTCTGGTTTTCCATCTGGGCAGCTTCCTAGCGTTCAATCGCGCTGGCATCAGCACGAAGCGGCAAACGCTGGCTAGGTTACTGCCTGCTCTGGGGCGGGTCAACGTATAAGAAGATAGCGGGCCTTTAGCTAGGCATATTGCTTTGCTTCTTGGAAGTGGCGTAGCAATGCCCCGTCGTTGGTGAGCAAGTCATCGAGCTTATTACAGATTTGCAGATTCCGCGGCGCATCCGGATTATTAGTATAGCCATCGGGATAGTGGCTCAGTGCCTCTCGATATTGCGGTAGCTCTTCGAAAAAGTGCTGCACCGTCCCCCGATCTGCCCGCTTCCCGTAGAGCCCAAACCTCAGCTGCTCAAGACAGTGAGCATTGAGTTGCTGCTCAAACTGCCCTCCCATAGGGAAGGCTAAATAGGGCTTCTGCAGGAACATCGCCTCACTCATCAGGGTGAAGCCGGCAGTGGCAATAACAGACTCGCACCCCGCCAAATCGTCTAGGAAGCCTGCGGTACTGAACTCCTTGAACTGTTGATTGTCACGGCTCTCGTTGCGGTTGTAGCCATAGACAACGAAACGTTGCTCTGGGAATTCACGCAGCGTATCGATCAGTGTGTCGTACTCGCTGGTGACATAGACAAGATGATAACCCTGACTACTCGGGCGTAATCGGCCCACCTCTGAGCGCAATATGGGCGGAAATAGAAAGGTATGAGAGTTCTTCACAGGGCCCTGCAGGAAGGTAGTGGCGAGGGCCACATTGGGCTTTGGCACCATGGCCCGAATGACTTGTTCGGTCACCCAGCGATCACGGCGCAAACGAGCGGGCGAGTCGTAATCCATGAAGCGCATGCGGTGCTGATTGTCGAGACTGATAAGCGGTAGGCCACGTGCCGTGGCAAGGCGGGCGCACATCGGCTCGAAGTCGCTAATCACCACTTCCGGTTGGAACTCATCGAAGACCCGTCGCAGGGCCTGTAGGCTGCGGTAGTAAGCTGGCAACATGCGGAGGTTGTAGATTAAGGTCCGCAGCATAGAGACTTTATTATCCACGCTGATAATGCGAAGCCCATCGATGCGCCGGCAGGGGAACTGGGTGTGCAATACCGCGTAACCACGATCATAGCTGACAAACAAAATCTCGTGGCCGGCCCCAAGCAAATGCGTGGCCATCTCCTTCGCTCGAGAAGAGTGCCCCGAACCTTCGCCGGACACCGCATAGATGATTCGCATTGGACTCCTTGTTTAAGTGCGCTCTAAGCTATCTTCATTCAGTTCGTCGCAGAGTATAGTGAGCAAATATGACAATTACGGGAAACGGGACGACTGTCGCTTTGCTATTGCCCTGCAGAAAATAGATAATTGTCCGCCCCCAAAAACCCATCCGGAACGCTTCAATGACAAAGAAGAAAGACAGCGTATTTAATTTCGAGGAATCCCTAGCCAGCCTAGAGAGCCTGGTCACGGCAATGGAAGATGGCGACCTGAGCCTTGAGGAGTCTTTACAGGCCTTCGAGAAGGGCATTCGCCTGACTAGAGAGTGTCAATCTGCCCTGCAAAAGGCCGAGCAGAAGGTGCAGGTCTTGATCAACGAGAATGGCGATCCTGAACAGATCGACATGGACAGCGAGTCTTAGTATCCATGGTAGATAGCACCGTTTTTGCGACAGAGCCCTATATGCTGCAGACGCGTACACGCCTCGAAGCCGTGCTGCGCAAGCAACTAGAAGCCTTACCCGCCCGCGCACCACGACTACGCGAGGCGATGCTATATGCATGCCTTCAGGGCGGCAAGCGAGTACGCCCCACCCTAGTCTACGCGTCCGCTGCAGCCCTCGGTGGCCCGCTTGAGCGCGCCGATATCCCAGCCTGCGCGGTGGAGTTGATTCACTGCTATTCGCTCGTACACGACGACCTACCCTCAATGGATGACGATGCCCTGCGCCGCGGCAAGCCCACCGTCCACATCGCCTTCGACGAGGCGACTGCGATCCTCGCTGGCGATGCCCTACAAGCCATGGCCTTTCGTCTCCTAAGCGAGCCAAGCCTCGCGATAGATGCACAGGCCCGCTTGCAGATGATTCATTTACTCTCGGCCGCTGCCGGCTTCGAGGGCATGGTGTCGGGCCAATCCATCGACTTCGACGCCGTCGGCAAGACACTCGATGTGACGCAATTGCAGACTATGCATAGCCTGAAGACTGGCGCATTGATCACGGCCAGCGTGCTTATGGGTGCCTTGAGCAGTGAACGAGCCAGCCCTTCGCAGCTCAATAGCCTGCGCGTTTATGCCGAATGCGTTGGCCTAGCGTTTCAAGTGCAGGACGATATTCTCGATGTCACCAGCGACACCGCCACTCTAGGCAAAACCCAAGGCGCAGATCAGGCTCTTAACAAGCCCACCTACGTCAGCCTGCTGGGCCTAGAAGGCGCAAACGCGAAAGCAAAGTCCCTATGTGAGGAAGCCCTGACTGCGCTGCTCGGTTTCGACGAGCGTGCCGAGGCCCTACGCGGCATAGCCCGCTTTATTGTCGTCCGCAGCAGCTAGGAGCCTATAAATTGACGATTCCAAGGCATTCCATTAAGTTAGCCACTTGTTTAAATTTTCAGGCCGTTCGCAGCACGCGACAAGGCAGTCTGCCCTCGACTCGACCTCTAAATACGCCCTATCTCTACAATAAAAGAGTAAGCTTTTCAAATGCTTGACGAAATTCCACTCACTAGGCCGGATACGCCCCTACTAGACACTATTTCTAGCCCGGCTGACCTAAAGACCTTAGAGCCAGAGCAATTGCTCGGCCTTGCACGGGAGTTGCGCCAATTCCTACTCTATTCCGTAGGCCAAACCGGCGGACATTTCGGCGCGGGACTCGGCGTGGTGGAACTCACTATTGCGCTTCATTATGCCTTCGACACCCCTAACGACCGCTTAGTGTGGGACGTCGGCCATCAGACCTACCCCCACAAGATATTGACCGGGCGCCGCGAGCGCATGTTGAGCATGCGTCAGGAAGGCGGGCTAGCCGCATTCCCCCACAGAGAGGAGAGTGAGTACGACAGCTTCGGCGTCGGCCACTCCAGCACCTCTATTAGCGCCGCGCTAGGCATGATGATTGCCGCCCGCGAGCAGAAGATTGATCGCCATACCGTTGCCATCATAGGCGACGGCGCGATGACAGCGGGCATGGCCTTCGAGGCCCTAAATCACGCTGGCGATATCGACGAGAATTTCTTGGTCATCCTCAACGACAATAATATGTCGATATCCAAGAACGTAGGAGGCCTATCAAGCTACTTCGCCCGCATGTGGGCAAGCCGCCCCTATAACGCCATTCGCACCGGCGGCAAGAAGGTACTCTCGCACATCCCCCCCGCTCTGAAAGTCGCCCATCGCGCCGAAGAGTACATGAAGGGCATGGTGTCTCCCGGCACGCTGTTCGAAGAGATCGGCTTCAATTACATCGGCCTAGTAGACGGACACGACACCCTAGAGTTGATCGAGATACTGAACAACATCAAGAAGCTGCGCGGCCCCCAGTTGCTGCACATCGTGACGCAGAAGGGCAAGGGCTACTTAGCCTCCGAGAATGACCCTTTCGGCATGCACGCGATGAACAAGATAGAGCCCAAGCAGAGCAAGCCGGCCATTCGCAAGGCTGAGTCCCCCAGCTATTCCGCCGTATTCGGCCAATGGCTATGCGACACGGCCGCACAAGATCCTCTACTTGCAGCCATCACGCCAGCGATGGGCGCCGGCTCGGGTATGGACAAATTCGCCGAACAATTTCCTAACCAGTTCCACGATGTTGCCATCGCCGAGCAGCACTCGGTCACTCTCGCCGCAGGCATGGCCTGTGACGGACTCAAACCCGTAGTCGCGATCTATTCGACATTCTTGCAACGCGCCTACGATCAACTCATCCACGACGTTGCGATCCAGAACCTAAACGTGCTCTTCGCGATCGACCGCGCAGGACTAGTAGGTGAGGACGGCCCCACCCACGCAGGCAGCTTCGACATGAGCTTCCTACGCAGCGTGCCCAATATGCTAGTCATGGCACCTAGTAACGAAAACGAGACACGCCAACTCCTCTACACGGGCTACCAACACCTTGGGCCCGCCACCGTGCGTTACCCACGCGGCAAGGGACCAGGCGCAAAGATCGAAGAGAAGATGGAAGCACTGCCGATCGGCAAAGGCGTAGTGCGCCGCAAGGGGCACACAGTAGCCATTTTAGGCTTCGGCAGCTTGGTCAACACGGCACTAGAGGCAGCAGAGAGCCTAGACGCAACAGTAGTAGACATGCGTTTCGTTAAACCTCTAGACGAGGCATTGATCGGAGAGATGGCGACGCGCCATCAGCTGATCGTGACTATTGAGGAGAACACTGTCATGGGCGGTGCGGGCTCGGCAGTGAACGAATTCCTACTACGCCAAGACTACCGAGTCCCAGTCCTAAACCTGGGCCTACCAGACGAGTTCCTACACCACGGCAAAGTACCCGACATGCTAGCGGCAGTAGGCCTAGACAAAGACAGCATCATCGCCTCAATCCGCGCCAAACTACAGAAGTGCAAGATCCAGTCTCAGGCGGTTTAGTTTTTCGGCCACTTCCATTAATACAAAGCCATAGTCTTGCACTTCGCAGGTCGAACTGCGCAGTGGGGTGGAGTCGCCGGAACCGCCAAACTGCGTACATCCATGTACAGGCTTGACGTGCGCCGTCCTGGCGCCCGACATTCCGCAACCCCCACCCCACTCCGCAGCTCTCTACAGTAGGATGCTGAAAACTCATCTCTTCGTTTTGCGAACAAACAAACTAATTCTGTCAGCGCAATCACTTTCCATACGGTGCGATGAAGAACCAAACATTAACGATCGCACAACGCCAGCGTTGAGGGGCGGGTATAGGAGTTCAGGAATGTCGGGCGCCTGGACGGCGCACGTCAAGCCTGCACATGGATGTGCGCAGTTTGGCGGTTCCAGAAATCCTATACCCGCCCCTCAACGCGACCTACGAAGCACTACTCACTAATCGCTAATCGCTAATCGCTAATCGCTAATCACTAATCACTAATCACTAATCACTAATCACTAATCACTAATCATGATGAAAAAAAAGCGGACCGAAGTCCGCTTTTTTAGTACTAAACAGCTATGTGGTGATTACAAAGCGTAACGCACACCGATCGCGTAGGTAGTGCCGTATTCATCGTACTGTGACAGACGGCTCTTGTTGCCCCAGTAGTAAAACTCAGGCTCATCGTTCATGTTGATGATTTCGAAGTTAATAACCAAGTCATCAGTCATATTGTACTTCGCCGTGAAATCCCACTGCGTGTGTGAATCTGTATAGCGAATCTGATCGTTAGTCAGGCCCTCTTCTGCAGCCTCACCGTCGAACAAAGAATCTAGATAGCTATCGCGGTAGTTCGATGACAAGCGCACATCCCACTTGTCATCCTGATAGCCCAGCATGAAGTTCGCCACGTTCTTCGCCATTTTACGGAACGGAATCGTTTGACCCGTTGGCAGATCTGATTCCGCATCGTTGTACGTGTAGTTCAATGACGCATACATATTCGCTAACGCACCCGGTAAGAAATTCAACTGGCGCTGCGCGTTCAACTCATAGCCTAGGATTGTCGAAGTATCTAGGTTTTCCCAAGTAGTGATACCATCATTGTAGAACACCCCATCGATCTCACGGTTGTTGCTCGCTACCTGATAGATCGCATTGTCGATGCGCTTGTAGAACATACCTAGGCTCACATAGGAGAACTGATCCAGATAATACTCTGCAGTGAAGTCTAGATTATCAGACTCATAATGCTCTAGGTCAAAGTTACCGTAGCTGATACTGCGCTCATCACCAAGCGAGTTTATCTCCGCATTCGGTGCAAACTCGCTGAAGCCTGGGCGTGCCAATGAACGCGAGTAGCCGAAGCGGTACACCGTATTATCGTTCGCATCATACTTCAGGTTTAAGCTTGGAGAGACGAAGGTATAGTCCTTAGAAGGGCTTACCGGTGTCCATACACCGTTGACCATCTGGGTTGCCTTAGACTTCACATCGGTCTGCTCAACGCGGATACCGCCCACGATACGCAGCTTGTCCGTGTAGTCCATCGTCGCCATGCCGTAAACCGCGAGGATGTTCTCATCGGTGACGAAATCTCCCGCTGTAGAGGCTTCTTCATCTATGCCCGCAAGACTGAAATACTGTTCCAGTTGACGCGACGCTCTGCGCTCTATGAATAGTCCGAAGTTATTGGAGAAGGCATGGTTCGGAGAAATAGTCTGGAAGTCTGCCAAGCTGACATCCGGCGCCGCAGTATAGATGTTGAAATCCGCATCCTTCTGACGGGCTCGGTATTTAAAGCCGAACTTGACGGTAGAGGGCATATCGAGAAGCGCCATCTCTTTCTCAAAGTCGGCATGCAGCGATACTTCCTTGTCCTGCACGAGAGACTTCTCGAACTCTACTTCATCTAGACCGTAATCCGACAGTGGCGCGAAACCCCCTATTAGAGTGGTCTCAGGCTTTTGCACATTCGCCCAAGACACGATGCCGGTTGGGCTCGTGTCGGAACGGTATTTATGGCGGAAGGCGACATCCACGTTGTCACTGTCATCCTCTTCGGCAAAGGAATAGGCAAGCTCGTAGTTCGCATTCCAGCCGCTGTTGAAGAAAGTGTCACCACCCACAGAGAAGGCATTGATCTTGCGCACTTCGACACGGTCACGCGTTTCCTGATCGTTGTCGAAACGCCCATAAGTGGCGGAGTTAGCCTGCACGTCCATGACGTCTAGCGTTTTATACTCACCCTTGTAACGCACTTCGTCATCGGTGTATTCATTGAAAAGCGTGCGGGCGAATAGAGTCGTAGTATCCGATGGGGCGTAGTCGAAATTCAAAGTCAAACCAACGCGCTCACGGTCCAGATCATAGTAACGACGTTCGAAGTCGTCATTCATGTAATCATTGCCGTTCGCGTCTACATCCCAGCCGAAGCCGGTTTCATTGTTCTGCGAGATCACGTTCTTAGAGGCGTAGGTAAAGCCCAAGACGAAGCCGCTGTTCTCGGTCATCTTGTTTGCCCATGTCAGCGAGCCTTTTGGAGAATTGCTTTCGGCCTGATCGTTGTATGCGGTATCCAATTTGATACGCACCATTGATTCGTTAAGATCGAGGGAAGACAGAGTACGGAAGTCTACGCGGCCACCTATCGAGTCGGCATCCTGATCCGGAGTAAGAGACTTGGATACCTCGATAGAATCAAGCAGGTCAGTTGGCAAGCCGTCGAGCAATACCGCGCGGCCCGCTTCCGGCGCCACAATGGAAGACCCGTTCAAATATATGGAGTTGAGCTCAGGAGCGAAGCCCCGCACTACGACATAGCGCCCCTCGCCTTGGTCGTTTTCAACCGAGATGCCAGAGAGTCGGCGCATCGCTTCTGCCGCAGTAGTGTCGGGGAAGTTGCCTAGGGCATCGGAATCGGCAACGGAGAGAACACGATCAGCATTGCGTTGCTTGGACAGTGCGGATGTCAGGCTAGCTCTAGAGCCTGTAACGATGATTGTATCGACTTCCTCTGCCGCGTTGCTCTGGGCTGCGCAGATGCTGCTAAATAGTAGTGTGTGGACGGCACCGAGTGCCAGCCAGCTCAATTTCTTGTTTGAAAGTTTGTGACTCATTGCGTGTATACCCCTTGATGATCTTTCATAAATAGCTGGCACGCACTTGTCGGCGTGTTGCAGCACTGCGTATTGGTTTATTCAAACTGGCGCCCACGATACCGACGAAATGTGACAGTTTTTTTGCTTAAGCGAACTTACACACGCGTTTCGCCAAACTGTCACGAAAGCTTCATTTCGGTGACATGCACTAGTCACGTCTTTGCAATAAATTCATCCAAATGTCATGTGCCGGTCATTTAGGGGCTGCGTCAGAATTGACTACAGCGATGCAGGTGAGTAGACTGCGCGCATCTTGAACTGGGCTCTTTTGCGAGCCTGCGTTGAAGATACTGATTGCATTGTTTGGTGCCCGGGATGATTGCTCTGTGTTTTCGATAAATTAACAGAGCGTTTTCCGGGTTAAATGGGAAGCTGGTTCAAGGCCAGCGCTGCCCCCGCAACGGTAATGGAGCTCGATCTAACAATCGATCCCAAAGCCCGATACCAGCCAGACAATAGATTGCACCTGAGATGAAGCGGAGGGCTCCATCGGTGGTCGGTTCAGTCGTCTATTGTCGATTCTTTCCTTCCGCTCCCCCTCCCTCATGAAACTTTTTCATTGAGGATTTACCATGCAACACCGTCACTTACTTAAACTTGCCTGCGCTTTTAGCGTGAATCTTTTACCTCTTAGTATCCAACTTGCGAATGCCCAAGCTGAGTCCCACTCCGAGCTCGAGGAGATCATCGTCACCTCTAGCCGCATCGAGACACCCCTACGTCAGATTGGCACCTCTGTATCGGTACTCAACGCCCAAGAGATAGCGGCCAATGGCAGCACATCCCTTATCGACGTCCTGCGCACCCTACCCTCTATTAGCGTGACTAATACCGGCGGAGCTGGTCAAGTTAGTAATCTGCGCATTCGAGGGGAAGAGGGATACCGCACCCTTACTCTGATCGACGGGATAAAAATCTCCGACCCGAGTGTGACCCAAGTCCAGCCACAACTAGAGCACTTGATGAGCAGCGGCATCGAACGTGTAGAAGTACTGCGCGGACCCCAGGGCTTACACTACGGCGCGGACGCCGGCGGCGTGTTGAACATCCGCACACTGCAAAGCAGCCAAGCCTTACGCTCCCACATCGACGCATCGTCTGGAGCATTTGGCACTACTCAACTATCTGGCAATATTAGTGCTGGCAATGCTCTCGCTGACGCATTCATCTCCGGCGTTAAATTCAAGACGGATGGTTTCAATACTCGCGTATCAGACAAAGTGCTCGCCGACGATGACGGCTATGACAACACATCACTTCATGCGCGTCTTGGGGTGAATGCTACAGAGAGCCTCCGCTTTGAGTTAGTTCACCGCGATACCGAGGGCGACTCTGAGTACGATGGCTGCTTTAACTCCGCAGACTTCTCTACAGTGCACGACTGCGATGCCAGTTTCGATCAACAGGCCTCGCTAGTCTCTGCAGTTCTAGGTACTGATTATGGTTCCCACTCTTTAGCCTATTCGAGCACGCAAACCGACCGCGAGTATTTCTCGCTAGGCTTATCTAGCTTTGCCTCCGAGGGCGAACTACAGCGCTTGGAGTACATTGGCGAGCTGCAAAGCGCAGAGAGTTTCCGCTTGGTATACGGCGTAGACAGTGAGACAGAAGACAACAACGGTGAGTCACGGGACCAAATTGGCTACTATGTCGAGTATCTAAGCGATTTCTCGGACCAGCTTTATTTCACCGCTGGTGCGCGCCGCGACGACAATGACGACTTCGGTGAACACACGAGCTACCGCGTCAGTGCCGCACGTCTTTTTGATCTAAGCGACGATAAGACCATCAAACTACGCGGCAGCTATGGCACTGGTTTCCGCGCGCCGAGTCCCTACGAAGCTAGTTATAACAAAGGACCTTACGCGTCAGCTCCGGCGTCCACTACCTCCTTAAAAGAAGAGCTAAGTAAGGGCTATGAGATTGCGTTGGAATACTTCAACGACACAGGCCTGCACTTAGAGGCTGTGTACTTCGATCAGCGCATCGAGGACGCCATCTACTTCGACTCGGTAGCTTATAGCGGTTACTTGCAAGACATTGGCGAGAGCGTATCCGAAGGCGTAGAGCTTTCCGCGAGTTTGCCGCTAGGGCAGCAGTGGCGTTTGCAGGGCAACTACACCTACAACCACACCGAGCGTCCAGACGGTAGCCAGCGACAGTTGCGGCCTCGCAATCTTGGCAATGTGCAACTAGCATGGCACAGTGCGGATGAGCGCTTACGCCTTACTGGCTTCTACCGACTTTCACAGAACAGCAAAGACGCATTGGGCGGTCAGGCGGTGGCACTCGAGGATACTGGCACCGCGGATCTTACGGCTAGTTTCGCGCTGCGCCCCTCTATCGAACTCTATGGCCGTATCGAGAACCTACTCGACGAAGACTACCAGGAGGTTCTGGGCTATTACGCGGCGGGTAGAGCGGCCTATGTCGGCGTAAGAGTAAACTTCTAAAACCTAAGCGGGTGAAAATATGGATCACGACACAGGACGCAAGCTAAGACACAAGCGCGCCATGCAACGCAAGAAGGCCCATATCGATAAGCGCATCGCCGCTGCAGATGTCGATAAGGGATTGCTAGTGCTGCTAACCGGCGACGGCAAGGGCAAGAGCTCTTCCGCCTTCGGCATGTTGGCTCGCAGCGTGGGTCACGGCTTGCGCTGTGGCGTGGTCCAATTCATCAAGGGGCAATGGGAGTGTGGAGAGCAAATGCTATTCAACGACCACCCCCTGGTGGAATTCCATGTTATGAACACCGGATTTACCTGGGAGACACAGGACCGTGAAAAAGACATCGAGGCGGCCGTGGCAACATGGGCACATGCTGTCGACTTACTTCGGGATCCGGCTGTCAAAGTGATTGTACTCGACGAGCTCACCTATATGCTGACTTACGGCTACCTTGATCCTACCGAGGTTTTAGATGCGCTGCGTGAGCGCCCTGCAGATCAACATGTGATCATCACCGGTCGCAATGCCAATCAGGCGCTAGTAGAGATCGCCGACACTGTCAGTGAGGTAAAAGATATCAAACACGCCTTTAACAGCGGCGTACGCGTACAAAAAGGCATAGATTACTGATGCACTACTGGCGAGCAAGCCTACTGATCCTGTCCACTATTCTCTGTGCCGCGACGAGCGCGCAGAGCATCACGGTGGTCGACGACGAGCAGCGTACAGTGACACTAGATGGCCCGGCGCAGCGCATCATCAGCCTAGCCCCATCCCTCACCGAATTACTCTTCGTGGCGGGTGCGGGCAATCGCATCAAAGGTGTCAGCGAGTACAGCGACCATCCACCTCAGGCACAAGGCTTACCCGTCGTCGGGCGCTATGACCTACTCGACATGGAAGCGATCGTTGGCTACAACCCCGACTTGATTGTCGCTTGGCGCAGTGGCAACCCTCAGGCTGCGGTGCAACGCCTTATCGACCTTGGTTTCAATGTCTATATCGCGGAGCCTCGAACGCTGCTCAGCATTCCCGATCAAATCGAGAAATTCGCCACGCTCGCCGGGACGCAGGAAACTGGTCAGGCTGCTTCTCAGTATTTTCGCGAACAACTGCAAATGCTACGCAGCCGGTATGAAAACAGCGCAAAGGTGCCTGTGTTCTATCAAGTCTGGAATGAGCCGCTGATCAGCGTAGGTGGCGATGAGTTGATCAACGACGTCATCGAACTGTGTGGCGGTCGCAATATATTCGATGACCTCGGCCTTGCACCCAAAGTCAGCGTAGAGTCCGTATTGCAGCGTGACCCGGCGCTGATCATCGCCTCGGGCATGGATATCGCGCGCCCTGAGTGGCTCGACGAATGGCGACGCTGGCCCCAACTACGTGCCGTTGCCAACGATGCACTGTTTTTCATCCCGCCCGACCTCATACAGCGCCATAGCCTCAGGGTAATCAGCGGAGCGCTACAAATGTGCAGTCAGATCGAAAGCGTGCGTAGCGCACCGCCTCAATAGGCCCTCAAAAGCATGAGCTTGGCGGATTTTTGCTAGGTTTACGCATTCTGTGCCACCGCTCAACTTCAGCATCTCTCTTTTGATTTACTTAGGTTTTTTGCTGAGACAGCAACTTTTCAGCAAGTGGTGGAAGAAAAAGGGACATCTTTGGCCGGTTTTCAGAATTCCTGCGAATTTTCCAAGGCTTAGGGTTTATAATCTATCGACTCTCTAATCGATATGAACCGTATGCGCAACTCAACACATGCCCTATGGATAGCCGCCTGCTTTATCGGCTCTACCTGCACTGCCCAGACACTCAATATCCTTACTTGGCAAGCCGAGTTTGCCGATGAAACCATTAGGCAGTGGGAGGAGCGCAGCGGCGTCCGCGTGAATCAGATCTACTTCGACCAGGAAGAGGTCCGCAATACGATCCTACTCTCGTCGGAAGTCAGCGACATCGATATAGTCACCATCGATCCGAGTACCGCAGAGTATGCCGGCGAGCGAGATATATTTGTGCCCGTAGAGCAATATCAGAATACTGCCAACTTCCGTCATTTCGACCCACTGTGGGCTGGCAGCTGCGCGCCCTATGCAGCACCTTATCTGTGGGGAACCCTTGGCATCGTCTACCGCAAAGATCGCGTCGGCAAAGTGCCTAATTCTTGGCGAGATCTGCTGGAGCCTAGCGAAGAGTTAATAGGCCATATTGGCTGGGTAGAGAACTATGTAGACACACTTGCCCCGGCGTTCATCCTGCGCAATCAATCCGTGGTTACTGATGATGAGGATTTGCTCAAAGAGGTCTTTGAACAAATGAAAGGCTTGCTACCCAATATCCTTACCTTCGAGTATGCAATCTCCTATCTGGGCGAGTACCCTGATAGCGATGACCTCCACATAGCTCTGGCCTATTCGGGCGATCAGCAGGAGTTGAATAAACTAAGTAACTCAGATCAGTGGGAATATGTAGTGCCCGAGGAAGGCAGCATGGTTTGGACCGAATGTTTAGCCGTGCTTCAACACTCGGAGAAGCAAGCTCTGGCGATGGACTTTATTAATTTCATCAACACTCCAGAGGTTGCGGCGGCCAATTCCGAGGCGATATTAATACCCAGCAGTAATGCTGCCGCGGCAGCCTTGCAGAGCGAGGCTGTTCGCAATAATCCAGCCTTTACGCTGAGCGAAGAGCAGCTAGAAAAACTAATACATTACGATGCAGAGTTTAGCGTGCGCAATATACTACTACGTGATCGCATCACCAGTACTTTAGTGGAACTTCATGAATCTCAATAAACGCGCACTTCTCGTCATTACACCAGTGGTGCTGTTAAGCTTCATCGTAGCTTCGATGGTGGTGTACGAGATCGCCCGCAATTTCTTAGAACGACAAGAACAGTCCCGCATCAACAGCGCAGTGAGTCGGCTGGAGGCCACCTTCGGGCGCTATACCACTTTTACAGAAAGTTATTTGATGTCAATCACGCAGAGCCATGCACTGCATCAATACCTCCTCTTCTTAGAGGACGAGACCAGTGACCTTGGACTTGCTCGCAACCTCGAAGACACCCTAAGAGCCACCAACGCGCAGGAAACCGACTACCTGAGCGTGACAGTGGGAATGAATAGCGTGGCTCCTGTCATCCGTACCCACATCGAGTTTAGTGAGGACCCGTTTAGCGTAATCAGCCCAGCGCTAGAGAGCTTCGTGACTAGCATGCTGGTGGACGCGGAGATGCTACGCTGGAGCTACTTAGAAGAGCCAGGTGCGCAAAACCTCCTCATCAAGGCAGAGCTAATCGACCCTCTGACCATGGTGCGACCACTGCCATCCCAGACCGAGAACGCGCTTGTTATTGCGCTCGCCATTGAGCCCACGGAGTTCAATGCTCTGCGCGCACAGATTGAACAGGAGCTCGGAGCCTCTTTTGTCATTGGTGCTCCCATGGAGAGCTTGCCGAACCTGTCCGCCTCAATAGAGCTGATAGACGGGCAATTCCTCAGCATTTCCCTGCCCTTCAATCATCTCCAGGAGCAACTTCTCCCCATGGCTGGTTGGTTGCTGTTGATCAGTCTAATCTTCTCCACTACTGCGTCTATTTGCCTCTATGGCCTCACTACGCGCTACATCACGAGACCGGTGCTGGAATTAGAGCGCGACCTAGCCGATGTGCTCGCGAATCGACGCGACGCGATACCCGACAGACACCTAGTAGAGGATGAGATAGGCAGCCTCGCGAAGACCTTCCGCTCGCTCTACGAAAACCTGTCCCATTCCCACGAAGAGACGCGGCGATTGATGGAGCGAGACTCCTTGACCGGTTTGTACAACCTAAACTTCATTAGCAAAGTGGGACAACAGGCCCTGAACAAAGCCAACGAGCGTTCTGAACAACTCGCTTTAATGTACTTAGACTTGGACAATTTCAAGTTTGTAAACGACAAATATGGCCACCGCTTCGGCGATGAACTACTCACGGCGTTCGGCTTAAGCCTGTCAGACATCTCGGTGATTCGTTCGTCGAACTCAGACCAAGGCGGCACCGTGATCACACCTGGACGAGTGGCCGGAGACCAGTTTTGCCTTCTCATTCGCCAAAAAGACGCCACCGCTGCCGCACAGGAGATATCCGCGATGATCCTGCAGCAGATGGATGAAGGTCTACACTTCGCTAAGGCTCGCTTCCCGATCACGACGAGCATTGGGATCGCGTTGTACCCACAGGACGGTGACTCCTTTAGCCAGCTGATCTCCAATGCCGACACCGCAATGGCTCAAGCCAAGCTGCAAGGTAAGAATCAGGTTGCCTTCTACTCTCAAGAGTTGGCAGAAAAACTACGCCGCCGCCAAGAAATAGAGAGCGCATTAAAAGTCGTCAACCCCGACCTCGAGTTCAAGCTTGTCTATATGCCTTTGCTCAATGTAAGGACGGGAGAGCTAGACGGCTTCGAGGCTTTGCTGCGCTGGAACTCACGCAGATTCGGTGTAGTGGATCCCGACGAGTTCGTGCCCATCGCAGAGTCCTGTGGCGTCTTTGCAATGATCGATGAATGGGTAATCAGCAAAGGGCTTTCTAGCTACCCTGCTATCCGCAAGCTACTAGCGCGAGACTTCAAGATGTCTTTGAACATCTCGAGCGCGCAGCTACAAGTCTCTAACCTAACCGAGGTGCTAGACCGCTACACCAAGCGTTTCAATATTGCCCCTCAGAACATCCAGCTAGAGATCACTGAAACCGTCAACATCGAGTTAACTAAGCACTCGCACACTTTCCTGCGCCGCCTATCGGAAGCTGGCTATGTTTTGGCGCTAGATGATTTTGGTGCAGGCTTTACATCGCTGTTACGCATTGTCGAATATCCGATCACCATGGTGAAATTCGATAAGAGCTTTATTCAGCAGACTCTCAAGCGTGGCAATCGGCAGATTCTCAAGCCCTTGGTGGAGCTGTGTCATTCCAATGGTTTGTTGGTCACGATGGAGGGAGCCGAGTCACAGGAGGACATCGACCTTTTGAGCACTTACGATTGTGATTTCATTCAGGGCTATTTCTTAGGCCTCCCCATCTCACTTGAGGAGATGGAGGATGCCTTGCGTAAACTGCGCAAAGCGAGCCGCGCCGCGGCCAGCAATGCCTAAGAGTCTTGTCACTCCAGTCTAGGCATATGCCCTAACTTCTTAGCTTTAACGGCAAGATAGTTCTCGTTATGAGAGTTGTAGCCCGTGTGTATTGGTACACGTTCTGTCACGACGTAATTCAACTCTTCGAGAGCCAATACTTTACGGGGATTATTCGTCAACAAGCGCAGTTGCTTTACCCCGAAATGATCCAGCATCGGCTTACAAATCGCGTATTGACGGCCGTCGGCTAAGAAACCGAGTTGCTCGTTAGCCTCCACAGTGTCAGCACCCTTGTCTTGCAGGGCGTAGGCACGAATCTTATTGAGCAGACCTATCCCTCTCCCTTCTTGACGCAAATATAGGATGATCCCTTTACCTTCGGTGGCGATCTGCTGCATGGCATAACGCAGTTGTGGTCCGCAATCACATCGCAGACTAAACAAGGCGTCACCGGTTAGGCACTCGGAGTGCACGCGGCACAAGACAGGCTCGTCACCGGTGAATTCTCCCATGGCCAGCGCCACGTGTTCTTTTCCCGTCGACGGATCTTCAAACCCGTGGATCGTGAAGTCGCCCCACTCGGTTGGTAATGCGGCTCCAGCTACAAAGTTAACTTGCACTCACACATCCCTCTTCAAAGTATAAATATAGCGGCCAATTGCAGACAGCCCAATGCCATCAGTCCAGCCAATACATCATCGATCATCACGCCAAAACCGCCACTGACATTCTTGTCGAGCCAGCGAATTGGCCATGGTTTTACTATGTCAAAGATACGAAAAAGCACAAAGCCTATTAATATCCACAGCCACCCAGGGGGCGCCAAAAACATCGTAATCCAATACCCTACAAATTCGTCCCAGACGATACCACCGTGATCATGCACGCCGATATCCTTCGCAGTCTTGCCGCATAACCACACTCCTACGGCGAAGCTTAGCAACAGGAACAACCCATACACCGGCCATGACATGGGGGGCATAAACATATAGATCAACACACCAAGCGCAGTACCAAAGGTGCCAGGCGCAACAGGTACCGCGCCACTGCCAAAACCGAAGGCAGCAAAGTGTACTGGGTTGCGCCAAACGGATTTAGGCGTATGGGCCATCAGTGTGTCACCTGCACTAAATCTTCAGACGCGGCATGAAAATGCTTGTAGCCCGATGCCTCTAGGGCGATCGGTTCGCCGAACTCACACCATTGAACTTGTGTGCCTTCGGTAATAATTCCAATTCTCGTAACTGGCACCCCAATGCTGCCGAGAGCCCTCTGCATAGCCTCTTCATTCTTTGAGCCCACGGTGAAGCACAGCTCGTAGTCGTCTCCGCCGCTTATCGCTAGCTGTCGCTGCTCCGCCTCATTGTGTGCGGCACGAACCGCGACAGAGAGAGGCAGCGCATCGAGCGCGATACTCGCGCCAACAGCGCTTGCACGCAATATGTGAACGAGATCCGATGCCAGTCCATCCGACAAATCGATGCACGAAGTTGCTAGGCTGCGCAGCATTAGTCCGGCCTCAATGCGCGACTCGGGTACGAAGAATGCGTCAACCAATGCGGCACGATGTTCCTCGTTCAAAGACTCTTTGCAGGTATTGCTCAGCACCTGCAAACCTGCCGCTGCATCTCCCAAGCTGCCAGTAACATAGATAAGGTCACCGACTTTAGCGCCACTGCGACGCAGGCCAGAGTCCACCGGCAATTCGCCATGCACCTGCACACAAAGGGTTTTACTTCCATGCACTGGGCTAGAGGCACTTAAGTCTCCGCCAATGAGTGGACAATTGTGTTCGCGCGCAACTTGCGCGAGTCCTTTGCTAAAGCTGCCTAACCAAACCTCGTCTGCCGCCGGCAAACATAGCCCTAGAGTAAAACACAGTGGCCTCGCCCCCATGGCAGCAAGATCGCTCAAATTCACTAAGAGAGTACGCTTACCGAGTAAATACGGATCTGCGTCGGGAAGAAAGTGCACGCCCTCTTGTAGAATATCCATCGACATTGCTAGCTGCATGCCAGTTGCGGGGCGCAGCAACGCACAGTCGTCACCAATCCCCAAACCGACTTCGGGGATCGGAAACGCGATCTCGCCTGAATTAAAGAAACGGCGGATTATGTCGAATTCATCGGACGCCAATGTGGCAGACCTCAGGGACTATTGTTGATTTTATGCTGCGCTGTTTCCTATGACCACGCACTCGTATGAGTGGATATTACTCAATCTCGAGAGTGCGAATCTGACGAGCGGCTTTGTCGAGAATGCCATTGACGTATTTATGACCATCGGTGGCACCGAAGACACGCGCCAACTCCACGTGCTCATTTATTACTACTTTGTAGGGAACGTCGATGCGCTGCATTAACTCGTACATACCAAAGCGCAGCAAACATAATTCGATTGGGTCGAGATCTTTGATGTCACGATCTAGCCATTGTGACATCGCCTCGTCCAACTCCTTAACCAGTGGGGGAATCGCTGGGAACACTTCGTTGAAATACGTCCAGTCGATCTTGCCGAGGTAATAACTGCGAAACTCGGCTTGAATATCACTGACCGTGGCGCCTGCAAGCTGCCATTGGTAGAGTGCTTGTAACACCATACGCCGCGCCTTCTGGCGCTCCGAAAGCTTCTTCTTCGGGCTTTCGATCTTAGCCTCGGTTGCCGGCGGCAGCTTGTTACGTATGATTGTTGAGTCTGTCACTGATTTCACCTACGCGCTCAACTTCTTGATGACACTGACCATTTCCATGGCGCTTAAGGCCGCTTCCGCGCCTTTATTGCCGGCCTTAGTGCCTGCACGTTCGATTGCCTGTTCTATGCTGTCCACTGTCAGCACACCGAAGGCGACAGGAATCTTACTCTCAAGACTCACAACACTAAGACCCTTTACGCATTCGCCAGCGACATATTCGAAATGCGGTGTGCCACCACGAATCACCGCACCTAGGGCTATTACTGCATCGTAACTACCAGTATCGAGGACTATACGAGTCAGCACTGGCAGTTCGAACGCGCCGGGAGCCTTCACGATAGTGATATCCGCATCCTTCACGCCATGACGGCGCAGAACATCTAGAGCTCCTTCCTGCAGCTTGTCGACTACAAAGCTGTTGAAGCGGGCCACGACGATGGCGTAGCGCGCCGAGCCACCCTGAAAATCGCCTTCAATGGTCTTGATATTACTCATCTCTAATCACCTATAGTTCAATATTTTGGGTGCCGGTTGACGGCCTTTACTCGACTACGGGCAGGTCCTGCCCGAACTTCTCATCAAACGGCACGAAGTCGACTACTTCTAAGTCGAATCCAGAGATCGCGTGGAATCTGGCCGGGTAGCTCAACAGGCGCATCTTGCCCACGCCTAGATCGCGTAGGATCTGCGAGCCTGTGCCGATAGTCAGGTCATTGCCTTTGCGGTTCTGACGCGGCGCGCCAGCCTCATCGCCAAACGCGGCGACCAGAGTTTCGTTGAAATTCTCGGCATATTCGTCACCGGATAGTAACACAGCGACGCCACGGCCTTCCTTAGCGATTCGCGCCAATGCGGTACTGAATGACCAGCTTGGCCACACAGGATTCACAACATCACAGACATCACGCAGCGTATTGGCGATGTGCACACGCACGAGCGTAGGCTCCTCGGCACTGACCTCTCCCATCGTCAAGGCGATATGAGTGCCGCCCATGATGTGATCGGAGAAGGTGTGCAACGTAAACTCCCCGTGCTCTGTATGCACCGGATGGGAGTCTTTACGGGATACTGTGCGCTCATTAGCGATGCGGTAGTGGATCAGGTCGACAATGGTGCCAATCTTTAATCCGTGCTGCTCGGCAAACTTCTCGAGGTCGGGGCGCCGCGCCATGGTGCCGTCCTCGTTCATAATCTCGACGATTGCAGCGGCGGGGCTAAAGCCGGCTAGTCGGGCGAGGTCACAGCCTGCCTCTGTATGACCTGCACGCTGCAAGACACCGCCAGGCTGCGCCATGATCGGGAACACGTGACCAGGCTGAACGATGTCCTCTGGCTTAGAGTCGCGAGCCACGGCCACCTGAATGGTGCGGGCGCGATCGGCAGCTGAGATACCTGTGGTGACGCCGGTAGCGGCCTCGATAGAGGCGGTGAAATTGGTATGGAACGCGGTGGCATTCTTATTCACCATGGGACGCAGATTTAGAAAATCACAGCGCTCGCGACCAAGGGTAAGGCAGATTAAGCCCCTAGCGTTCTTGGCCATGAAATTGATGTCTTCTGTACGCACACGCTCGGCGGCAATGACCAGATCACCTTCGTTTTCGCGGTCTTCGTCATCCATAAGAATGACCATTTTGCCCTGGCGAATGTCTTCGATAATCTCTTCTACAGTATTCAATTTCATTTGCTTATTTCACCAACGGTTGTTGCCGTTTTATCTGTTGAATGCGTCCTTCTGAGTACTATCCTTTTCTTGGCCTTCTGCGGGCCTCTTTAGATAAAGCCATTTTCTGCGAGCAGGCTCTTAGTTAACTTGCCTGCCGAGTCTTGCTGTTCTTCTGCCGCGCTATCGCCCTGCATGAGGCGCTCTAGATAGCGCGCAATCAGGTCGACCTCCAGGTTCACTTTACTGCCGACCTTGTAATTCTGAATTATCGTTTCAGCTTGCGTGTGCGGAATGATATTCACGCTAAAGGTAGCACCGCTGACCGTATTCACCGTAAGACTAGTACCATCGATGCAGATGGAGCCTTTCTGAGCGATGTATTTCGCTAACTCTTTCGGGGCGCGAAAATCCATGCGGATGCTAGCGCCGTCGCCTCGTAATGCAAGCAACTCCCCCACACCGTCCACATGGCCACTGACGATGTGCCCACCGAGACGCTTATTCGGGGTCAGGGCTTTCTCTAAGTTCACTTTCGAGCCTTTATCGAAACCACGAAGCGTAGTGTGCTCCATGGTCTCGTTGGAGACATCCACTTCGAAGCTGGCGTTGCCGAGCTTAGTGACCGTAAGGCAGACACCGTTAATTGCGATGCTGTCGCCGAGAATGACATCGCCGAAGTCTAGGGCCGCACTGTGAATGTTCATGCGCCACTCGCCGCTGCGCAATTGTAGATCGGCGACGGATCCCAGGGCTTCAATAATTCCTGTAAACATGATCTCTCCGAGAATGTCAGCTATTGATGAGTTGGGCTATGATGCGACAGTCGCCGTCGAGCTCTGCCACATCGACAATCTTGAGGCTGATATGATCGGCCATATGACGCAAGCCAGGTAGATTGAGCAGTGGCAACGCGTCACTGCCTAAAAATTTAGCGCCGATATAGATGATCACTTCGTCCACGAGCCCAGCTTGAATCATCGCCCCACCTAAGGTTGGGCCTGCTTCGAGCATGACTTCGTTGCAATTGTAATCCTGCGCTAGAACGGCCATGGCGGCACGCAAATCGAGCCGCCCGCCAGGAATGGTGTCGACCTGACAAATCTGCGCGCTGCTGTTCGCAAAGCGCTGCTTCTGCTGCGCGTGGGGATTGCCTACTAGGAATAGGACGTCGCCCGGAAGCTGCACAACCTTAGACTCGGGTGGAGTGCGCAGTGAAGAGTCGACGATCACTCGCAGTGGTTGACGCTGTGCGATCTGGGCAGCCTGCTCATGTTCGAGCTGTTCGGCACGGACATTGAGCGAAGGGTTGTCACTGAGAATCGTGTTTACACCGGTGAGCACAGCACAGGACTGCGCACGTAAACGCTGTACATCGGCGCGCGCCTTAGGCCCTGTAATCCACTGACTCTCTCCGGAAGCCATCGCTGTACGGCCGTCTAGGCTCATCGCCATCTTGCAGCTTACGAATGGGAGCCCTGCAGTCATGCGCTTTATGAAGCCGCGGTTAATCGTTTTAGCTTCTGACTCAAGAAGGGGACCGGTGACTTTTATTCCCGCATCGCGCAATGCTTGCACACCCTTGCCCGCCACCAGGGGATTTGGGTCCAGCATTGCAAACACCACCTCGCTGACTCCAGCACTAATTAGCGCCTGAGTGCATGGCGGTGTGCGGCCGAAATGACAGCAGGGCTCTAGCGAAACATAAGCCGTGGCACCTTTGGCTGCCTCGCCGGCGGCAAGCAAGGCATTGACCTCTGCATGGTGCTCACCGGGCTTTTCGTGCAAACCGGTGCCCACTATCTTTCCGTCGCGCACGATCACACAGCCAACGCGCGGATTCGGCGCAGTGCTATAAACGCGTTGAGCCGCAGTGATTGCGAGCTGCATGAAAGACTGTGCGGTACTGTCCATTAGAGGGGTCCGGGCATTTAGTTATCGTTTGCCAGACGGTCGATCTCGGCACGAAACTCGTTCAAGTCTTTGAAGCTGCGATAGACCGAAGCGAAGCGCACGAAGGCAACCTCGTCTAGCTGTCGCAGCTCTTGCATAACTTGCTCTCCTACGATGCGCGAAGGGATTTCCCGCTCCCCTGTTGCCCGAAGATGATGCTTGATACGGTTGATCGATTCTTCGATTTTCTCGATGCTCACCGGGCGTTTTTCCAACGCCTTGATCAAACCGGAATGCAGTTTGCTCTCATCGAAGGGCTCGCGATTGCCGTTCTGCTTGATGATGCGAGGCATCACCAGCTCCGCCGTCTCATAGGTGGTGAAACGTTCGGCGCAAGTGATGCACTCACGCCGACGTCGTACCTGATTCCCTTCGGAGACGAGGCGCGAATCGATCACCTTGGTATCCAAGGCATTACAGAACGGACAATGCATTCGCGCTCCCTTTGCCGCTATAGCGGCTGGGTAGAACCATAGACAGGAAAGCGTGCGCAGAGCGCCAGTACTTTCGCCTTGACGGACTCGATGACGCTCTCGTCTTCGATATTGTCCAGAACATCGCATATCCACGTAGTCAGCTCGCTCACTTCTGCTTCTTTGAAGCCGCGACGCGTAACCGCAGGCGACCCGATGCGCAGACCACTCGTAACGAACGGCGGACGTGGGTCATTCGGTACGGCATTCTTATTCACGGTGATATTAGCGCGACCCAATGCTGCATCGGCGTCTTTGCCCGTGATCTCTTGCTTCACTAAGCTGAGCAGGAATAGGTGATCGTCGGTGCCACCGGAAACAATATCGTAGCCACGATCGATGAAACCTTTCGCCATGGCCTGTGCGTTCTTGACCACTTGCTCTTGATAGGCCTTAAACTCAGGGCTCATTGCCTCTTTGAAGCACACCGCTTTCGCTGCAATAACATGCATTAGCGGGCCGCCCTGACTCTCGGGGAACACGGCGAAATTGAGCTTCTTCTCTAGCTCTGGGTTAGCGCGCGCAAGGATGATGCCGCCGCGAGGGCCGCCCAAGGTCTTGTGCGTGGTCGAGGTCGTCACGTCGGCGATATTGACAGGACTTGGGTATACGCCCGCCGCAACGAGGCCTGCGATGTGGGCCATGTCTACGACGAGATAAGCGCCAACTTTGTCGGCGATATCGCGGAAGCGCTTCCAGTCAACAATACGGGAATAGGCAGAGAAGCCAGCCATAATCATGCGCGGCTTGTGCTCCAGCGCTAGTGCTTCTACTTGCTCGTAATCGATCTCGCCTGTTGCACTGTTCAGCCCATATTGCACTGCATTGTAGATACGGCCCGAGAAACTTACGCTAGCACCATGGGTCAAATGACCGCCATCGGCCAAGCTCATGCCCAAAACTGTTTCGCCCGGCTTCATGAGCGCCATATACACGGCGGCATTGGCCTGGGAGCCCGAGTGCGGCTGCACATTGGCGTAATCAGCGCCGAAGAGCTTCTTCGCACGCTCTATTGCTAGGGTTTCGACAACATCGACGTGCTCGCAACCGCCGTAGTAGCGCTTACCGGGGTAGCCTTCCGCGTACTTATTGGTGAGTACGGTGCCTTGTGCTTCCATGACGCGAGGACTGGTGTAGTTCTCAGAGGCGATCAGTTCGATATGCTCTTCCTGTCGCACGCGCTCGGCATTGATGGCGGCATCGAGTTCAGGATCAAATCCCGCGATTTTCATGTCACGACTAAACATTCAGTTCCCCATAGTCTGGCTAAGTTTCAGTGGAGCGCCATTTTACAGCATGACCCTAGCCTGAGCATCCTATAAGTTCGCTAAATCCGCCTTTTCGGCCTGATATTTTTGCATCCGCACTATGAATTGACTGCATATTGTCAAAATACGGTGGAATCGCCTGCGAGGCAGGCTCCTACAGATCTTAGTTCCAACCGAATCCGAAAAACGAGCACCGATATGTAGGAGCCTGCCCTGCAGGCGATTGGCCAGAATCTGCCACAGATCTGTGTTAATCACACCTTTGCGCCTGCGAGGCAGGCTCCTACAGTCAGTTGCCCCATGCAGATTGCAGTACACAAATCCGCTGCAAATTTATGCCATAATGTTCCTCGAAATGAGGCCCCCAGCGGCCCCCAAGCAACAGCGTCAACATTAGGATTTATCCTCTATGGCTCAATTCGTTTACACCATGCATCAAGTCGGCAAAATCGTCCCTCCTAAGCGCGAGATTCTTAAAGACATCTCCCTGTCCTTCTTCCCTGGCGCCAAGATTGGCGTACTCGGCCTCAATGGCTCGGGCAAGTCATCGCTGCTCCGCATCATGGCGGGGCTCGACACGGAGCATCATGGCGAAGCCCGCGCACAGACCGGCATCAATATCGGCTATCTGCCACAGGAACCCGCGCTGAATCTCGACAAAGATGTGCGGGGCAACGTCGAGGAGGGCATCGGCGAGATCGTCGCACTAGTGGATAAATTCAATGCCATAAGCGATCGCTTCGCCGAGCCCATGAGCGACGACGAGATGAATGACCTGCTCGAGCAACAGGGTGAACTGCAAAATGCCATCGATGCAGCTGAGGGCTGGGATCTTGAGCGAAAGCTAGATATTGCCGCGGACGCCCTGCGCCTGCCACCTTGGGACGCCGATGTGAGCAAACTCTCCGGCGGTGAGAAGCGCCGCGTAGCTCTGTGTCGACTACTTCTTTCCAAGCCAGACATGTTGCTTCTGGACGAGCCCACCAACCATTTGGACGCCGAGAGCGTAGCCTGGCTCGAGCGTTTCCTGCAGGATTATCCCGGCACCGTGGTCGCCATTACCCACGATCGCTACTTCCTCGATAATGCCGCCGGCTGGATCCTCGAACTCGACCGCGGCCATGGTATTCCCTATGAGGGCAATTACACCAATTGGCTTGAGACCAAGGAGCAGCGCCTGGCCACCGAGTCTAAGCAAGAGGCCGCTCGCGAGCGCACCATCAAGTCCGAGTTGGAGTGGGTACGTGCTAACCCTAAGGGCCGCCAGGCTAAAAGCAAGGCGCGACTCGCCCGTTTCGAGGAACTAAATTCGCAAGACTTCCAGAAGCGCAACGAGACCAGTGAGCTCTATATCCCCCCGGGCCAACGCCTCGGCGACAAGGTAATCGAGGTGAAGAACCTCTGTAAAAGCTTCGGCGATCGCACCCTCATCGACAATCTTAGCTTTAGCATTCCCAAGGGCAGCATCGTGGGTATTATCGGCGGCAATGGCGCGGGCAAGACCACCTTCCTACGCATGCTGGTCGGTCAAGAACAACCCGATAGCGGTAGCATTAGCCTAGGCGACACCGTGGAGTTAGCTTATGTCGATCAAAGCCGTGACTCGCTCGATGACAAGGTGACAGTGTGGGAGGAGATATCCGGGGGGCAGGAGGTTCTGCAGATCGGCCGCTATGAGGTGCAATCACGCTCCTATGCCAGCCGCTTCAATTTTAGGGGCAGCGATCAACAAAAATTCGTAAAAGATCTCTCCGGCGGCGAGCGCAACAGACTCCACTTAGCCAAACTGCTTAAACGCGGCGCCAATGTCTTGCTACTTGACGAACCGACCAACGACCTCGACGTAGAAACCCTACGCGCCCTCGAAGAGGGGCTTTTAAACTTCCCCGGCAACGTCATCGTTGTATCGCACGATCGCTGGTTCCTCGACCGCCTATGCACCCACATCCTCGCCTTCGAGGGTAATAGCCAGGTGGTCTGGCATGAGGGCAATTACAGCGACTACGAAGTGGACCGCAAGAAGCGTTTGGGAGATCAAGCCCAGCCAACAAGGATGAAATATAAGAAACTTGCCTAGTTAAAGGGAGAGTAACGATGAGCAACCCGATCATAGCCAACAACCATCCCGCGAAAGTCTCGCTGGAGAAGGGGCAGGAGTATTATTTTTGCCGCTGTGGCCGCTCGAAGAAGCAGCCCTTCTGTGATGGCTCCCATCGGGACACCTCGTTTACTCCCCTCGGCTTTACCGCCGAGGAAACTGGCGATGCGTATCTATGTCAATGCAAGCACACGGGCAACGCTCCTTTTTGCGATGGCACCCACAAACAATTCTCTGCGCAGCAGATCGGCACGGAAGGGCCTGGTGTCATTGCAGAGCACACTGGCGCGCCAGTAGCTCAAGCTACCGAGGAGGAGCCTACTGTCGCATTCATCCATCAGCTTGCCAGAGAGGGCTTATCTAAGATGGGCCATCACGGCCCCATGACTGCGATGGGAGTGCCGCGTCACACACTTCCACATTGGGACGACTTACAGATAATGACCGCGCAGATGGCCACCCAGCCCCTGCTCGAGGATCACGAAGTGGCGACAGGACTCATTATTGGACCTGAAGCCAAGAAACCCTTGCTACTGAACATTCCCTTGTTTGTCTCCGACATGAGCTTCGGCGCACTCTCGCAGGAGGCCAAGATATCGTTAGCGACTGGCGCGCAATTGGCGGGCACTGGCATCTGTTCGGGCGAGGGCGGAATGCTACCCGAAGAACAGGCCGCTAACTCCCGCTATTTTTACGAGCTAGCCAGCGCACAGTTCGGCTATAAAGAAGAACTATTGAGTCGCGTCCAAGCCTTTCACTTTAAGGGCGGACAAGGCGCCAAGACTGGCACCGGCGGACACCTTCCCGGTAGCAAGAATGTCGGCAAGATATCCCAGGTGCGCAATATTCCAGAAGGCGAACCCGCGATATCGCCCCCTACCTTCAAAGACCTGCATACGCCGCAAGACTTCAAACGTTTTGCCGACCGCGTGCGCGAGATTAGCGGCGGTATTCCTATTGGCTTCAAGCTTAGCGCCAACCATATCGAGAAAGACATCCAGTTTGCGCTCGACGCTAGCGCCGACTACATCATTCTAGATGGACGAGGTGGAGCCACCGGCGCCGCCCCTGCCATGTTCCGTGATCACATCAGCGTGCCCACCATACCTGCGCTCGCCAGAGCCAGACGCTATCTCGATGCACAGGGTGCTAGCGGCCGCGTTACACTCATAATCACCGGCGGATTGCGCGTGCCCATCGATTTCGTCAAGGCCTTAGCCTTGGGTGCCGATGGCGTCGCAATCTCCAATAGTGCGATGCAGGCGATCGGCTGTGTAGCGGCGCGCATTTGCAATACCAATAACTGCCCTGCAGGGATTGCCACGCAGAAAGCCGACCTACGACAAAGACTCAACGTCGAGAAGTCGGCGCGGCAATTACACAATTTCTTCAGCGCGTCTGTCGAGTTGATGCAGGTCATGGCGCGCGCATGTGGCCACGACAGCCTCCATAAATTCAACAAAAACGATCTCGCCACTTGGCATCGCGAAATGGCGCTGCTCTCTGGCGTGCATTACTCGGGATTAGAGAATCCTTTCCATGTTCCCAGATAATCGTTCAACGATACTCGGAGCAGCATGACAATCGCACTAGCTCTCGCCACGGCCTTCATTGTCCTCGTCACCTTGCTGCCTATGTCGCGCCACCCACATTGGCTAGTGCGGGGGCTAGACTTTCCGCGCCTACAGTTCGCCTTCATCGCCGTCGTACTGCTGCTACTACAGTGGAGCCTACTGGACCTGAGCGAGAGTAGTAGCTGGCTATACATCGTAGCAACCATGGCTAGTCTCGCATGGCAATTGTGGTGGATTCTGCCCTATACGAGACTCTGGCGCACAGAGGTAGCAGCGGCAGCGACTCAAGACCACCCCAATGAGATCAGCATCATGACTGCGAATGTGTTAACCACGAATCGCAATGCCGATGCCTTACTTAAACTGGTGCGGACCCATAGCCCAGATATCCTAGTGACTCTGGAGTCCGACCAATGGTGGCAGGAGCATCTCGATGCATTAAGTCAAAGGATGCCTTACAGCATTAAGTGCCCTCTCGACAATCTCTATGGCATGCACGTTTACTCTCAACTAGCACTGACCGACAGCGAGATCTCTTATCTAGTGGAAGACGATGTTCCCTCTATGCACGCCTGCGTAGAGCTACGATCAGGCAGCAAGGTGCGCATGCATTTCCTACACCCCGCACCGCCAAGCCCTACTGAGAACGAGGAGTCTGCACAGCGCGATGCGGAGCTGATAGTAGTGGCCCGCAGCGTTGAGAAAAGCGATCAGCCGGTGATCGTGACAGGCGATCTGAACGATGTGGCTTGGTCTGCCACAACACGCTTATTCCGAAAGATTAGTGGGCTTCTAGACCCACGGGTGGGTCGTGGCATGTTCAACACATATCATGCCCAGCTGCCATTCTTGCGCTGGCCTCTGGATCATTTATTCCACAGTCAACATTTCTGCCTGCGCAAGATTGAACGACTACCACCGATCGGCTCAGATCATTATGCGTTATTTGCGGTTTTGAACTTTAATCCGGAAAGGGGCACGCTGGGAGAAGGCCTCGATGCCGAGAAAGAAGATCGGAAATGGGCTGAAACGATCACCCAGGCCCAAGATGTACACAGAAACGAGGTCCCAAAACCGGGAGAATAAGGGCCTGACTAGATGCCTAGCTCCGCACGCAATTTTTTCATGCGCGCCTGATTTTCCTGAGCAGAAAGTGGCTTAGGAATATGCTGGCTCAGCGCAGGCGGCGGTGGACTTACAAGCTCCTCGCCACGCATCACTCGCTGACAAAGCGCGTGATAATAGTATTGGAAAAGCGGATACACCTTATCCTCTGGCTCCGAGGCCAAGAAGAACCAGCCAGTAGATTTACCGGCGAAATAGACCGCCTCGTGGCTCCACTTCGCAGCACTCTTAGGCGAGGGCGCACGGCAGGCCTCGACATAGGCTTCCCGCGGGGAAGGCAGGCCGAACACACTCGCGCCATCTTCGCAGGCACGCACCACCACCGAAACGGTCGGTAAAAAATCATGGGTTTTCACCACATGACGTGCGGCCGCGACTATCTGCGCCGGGGCATAATTAGCGAGACAACTCAGCCAATACTTCTTAGCCAGCACAAGACGCTCTTCGTTGCTGTAGGCCTTGTAATATTGGTTGTGATAGGCAATCTCGAACTCCGCAAACAATTGATTGATCGCGTCGACTCGGTCCGGGCCGCTGTCGCCCTTAGGCTCGTGCTTAGTCTGCCCAGCTTCTGTCTGTGAATCTCTGGAAGGACGCGCCAAGGTCTTGCTTGCCCTTTCCAGTAAAGGATTTATCTTCTGCATGAATAACACTCATGTTTCGCGACTCTTCTAGTCGCCTTGCCCATTGGTATTTGATGAACTGTAGGTAGCGCGTGTTCCACGAGGCGTGCACCTGATTAGTATCGCGCCAATAGAGCACAAACTCACTGACCTTCTGCCGCGCAAACTCTTCGTCGATCTCGGCCATGTTCAGTATATCGAAGCATTCTGGCGCTGGCTGCCAGTCCTCGGCTATACGGCGAGGCTGCGTGTCGTGTTGAATCGAGGCTGAATACTTGCCCCACTGGCGACGAATATGCTCGATGAATCGAGTGTTCCACGCCCCATTACTCGCTCCGCGCTCACGCCAATATAGAACAAACTCAGGAATCGCGTCCTCGATGAATGTGCTGCTAATGCCGGCGTTCTCTAGGATGCTCAATGCGTCATCACTAGGCCACCACTGCGCCGACATCTCCGTGTCTAGCTCGCTCAAACCTCGTCGCGTCTGTTCTGAGCGCCACTCCCTTAAGACGTGTTTGTAGAACGCATTGCCCCATGAGAAGCGCGCCTGTTTGCGGTCTCGCCAGTACATCACGAAGCCAGACACCAACTGCTGCACGAACTCTTCGGGAATATTCTGCTGCTTGCACTGTTTAATCCAGTCTTGGCTCGGCTGCCAGTTGGCGGGAATAAAACTAGCACCTTGCGCGGGGGCGGCCATCTCTGCTGCCGCCTGCGGATTGACCCGCGGCCCTGTACTATGCCTATCAGAAGCACGGGAATCTGGCTCCTGCTCGCGCGGTTGATTTACAGCGAAATAATTGGTCTGTGCGTCGCTCGTGCTGGGGTCTAGCAGAATCAAGCCGAGATCTAATAGACTCTTCTGCACTCGCTTGATATCGATGAAGGCCCAGAAAGGCAATGCATCGCATAGGTCTTGTTGAGAGAGCTCTACCCAGCGCAGCCGGTCCTTCTCACGAATTGGACGATGCGCCATCAACTCGGTCAATACGTGCAGTAGCACCGCTTCCTCCAGCCCGATTGTAGCGGCTAGCGTTGGCGAAATTATGAGTGGACGTTCCGGTACGAGCGAGGACTGCATGCTAAACCTAGGTGGCACGAGGGGCCAACGTGATTATCTTAAATTCTGCGGCAATCCTAACACAGCCCCTCGGTGCAAACCCATGCGCATCTTTGTTCAATTGCTCAGTGCAGACAGGCTCAAAGTCATTGGGACACGCCCCTCACTTAGCGCAACCTCCTGTGCAGCGCCGTCTCGCTGAAGTCTCTGCGCTAACTGCGGCTCTATTCCCGCAAGGGTTTCTTCGATCGAATTGCTGCGCTCCTGCCCAAGCTTTGCAAGGTCCCCCGCACTTACAGGCTCTAGCTCGATTAGGGTGCGGCGCAGCGCTTCGCTGTAGGCCAATGTGTCCAATTGCCCCTGTGGTGAGCTGCTGTCTTGACTGTATTGCTGCTGCATCTCCACTAACATCGCCTGTGCCGCGACCAATTGTGCAGCATCTTGTGCATTAGCTAAATAGAGCCCCTCCAGTACCTGCATGCGCAGCGCGGAGGGAGACTGGAGCGCGTCCGGCTGGGCTGAGGCGACCTCCACGGCGGTGCTCAGGCGAGTATCGAATCTCTGCTCCTGCAACGCGGCACTGTCGGCAGCGCTGGCATAGACTCCGGTAAGCCCTAATTGCAACTGCGGCCTCTCGAGAAGTGCCGAGCCTAGCTTGGCTAACTTCTCACGCTCGGGCGGCAAGAGATCGGCGCGCCCTGGCGCGAACTCGATCAAACCGATATCGGCATCTTCCTCGCCCCCTACAAGATTGGCTAGGAAGCGAAAGGGAGAACTCACAATATTACTGATGATGTTGCCCAAGGCGCGGCTAACGACACTGCCGAAACTAAACTGTGGGTTATCTAGTTCTCCGGTGACCGGAACGTCGAGGTCGATGACACCATTGCGGTCCTTGAGTAACGCTATCGCCAGTCCCAGTGGAAGATCGAGCGCATCGGGGTGAGGCACGCGCTCGCCTAGCACAAGGTCACGCATGACCATCGAGTTGGCACCATTGAGCTGCCCCTCATTGATTCGATAGGAGAGATCCACATCCAAGTCGCCCTCAGCGATCCTGCGCCCGGCGAACTTGATGACATAGGGCGATAATGATGGAATATCGAGGTTGCGGAAGAACATGTCGATCTCCGTAAGCGAGGCATAATCCAACGGACGCAGGCGCCCATCGATACTGACTTGGCCGTATTCATCGACCTGTCCCTCAAGATCAACCCTCGCAGGCTCTAGAGACCGTGTGGAGAGCGCAGAGATACTGCCTCCCAACGCGTCCATATGCACCGCGAAAGGCAGCGGCAGGCTGCTATCACTGAAATCGGCGCTGGCATTCTCTATCACGATACTCTCCAGCATCGCGGCGATCATCTCTTCGCTCTGCGCAGGAGCGGCAGCCTCCACAGGGGCCTCTTGCGGCTCACTCTCGATAATTACTCGGCCGATGTTGGTCGAGCCATCCGCCTCGATCTCCACGCGAGCATAGGGCTCCCGCAGGCGCACTACGCCTACCTCAATATTATTGCGCTCCCCAACTGCAACAGTGGCGGAGTTGACCTCTAGGGCGCTAATGCCGAACAGCGCCTCGTTCTGAATGCGATCGATGATCGCTAGATCGTCTAGGCTCATAGCCCCACTAAAATCGCTCTGCTGCGCAGTTGCTTGTACGGTACCAGAGAGTGCGAAGCGGCCGCTCTCTAGGCCAATATTCGCGACGCTCGCGAGATAGGGTTGCAGCACCGGCAAACTGAACTCATCCAACGCAAACTCACCGTCGAACAGTAGGGATGGAAGCAGTGTTAGCGCACCTCCTGCGCGCAACGCGCCTCCCGATTGCAAACTGATATCCGTATCGATGTTAATGGGCGAGTTGGCGCGATTACTGATATTCGTAGCACGCGCGGCGAGATCGATCACAACTTCGACGCCTTGCGCCGGCACCTCATCCCGCGCCCTAATCTGCCAACGCTCCAGTACCAATTCACTGACCTCTATATCCCAAGGCTCACTTGGCGCTGCGCTCTGCTCGGGATCGCCGAGCACGTCATCACCGGGATCACCCTCTGGAATGAGTGAGAGAAAGTTAATGCTGCCGTCGGCAAACCGTGTTGGCAGAATGTCGAAGTCGTCTAGTTGAACTCTTGCCAACTGCACGCGCCGCTCTAAGAGATTAAATTCCCCACCACTGATTACAACACTAGGCAACAAGGCTAAGCGCGTGCGGTCCTCGAGCGTGACAATATCGAGATTGCGCAGGCTAGCCTGAAGATCGTGTACTTGAACATTAAAGCCCCCCTCTGGGGCCAAGCCTAATTCATAATTGAGCGTGGCATCGAACCAAGCTCTCTCTATGCCCACTGGTATCTGCGATTGAAAATAACGGTAAGCCATATGGGTAATGGGACCAAAAAGTTGCAACTCTCCTGCCGAGCTAAATGGCGTCAAAGACAAGTCGCCACGCCAGCGCAATTGCGAACCTTCACCCAATGCCAATGTAAAACTTTGGGCCGCCAAAGCTTCAGGTCTCGTGCTTAGATCTCGCAAGGAAAAATCGATCGACTCCACGAGTGTAATAAATGGGACTTCTGGCACCTCATCATTAACCCCAACACTAGCACCATTAACATTCAGCTGAGCGATCTCAAACATAAGCGCCTGCCCACCTTCATCTGCGCTCGTATCGGTTGACGCAGGAGGCGCGCTGGCAGCGAAACTCTCCGCGATGCTGGCGAGGTTAAGGCTGCCATCGGCATAGCGATGCACACCTATATACAGCCCCTCTAGCGTGAGCTCGCGCAATGAAACGACACCGCGCAAGAATTGCATTGCCTGTAGATTGACTGTTGCGGAATCGAGCGCGAGTACCCGCTCGCCACTCTGATCAAGAAAGTCGAGATCGGCCACCGATACTGAAAACGTGAATGGATTGAGGGCGACGCGCGCGACACTGGCATCGAGCCCGAGGCGTTCCTGGGCGAAGGGCGCAAGTTGCGCCTTCGCGAACATTGGCACGAGTACAAAACCTAGGAGCGCATAGACGGCCACAAGTCCCCCAAGCCACCAGAGAATGCGCTTGGAACGTTTGCGGACTGGTTCAGCGACCATGGGCGTGTCTCTCCTGTTTTTAGCGCGGCAGCATGCCATCCATGCGTGCCAGGCGTTCAATTAAATTCTCTACGCGAGTGCTATAGCCCCACTCGTTGTCATACCACGCGATGACTTTAACCATACGTTTTTGCATGACCTGGGTCAGCTCTGCATCGAAAATGCTCGAGTGCGAGTTGCCAATGATATCACTTGAGACAATTGGATCTGTGCAGTAGGACAAAATACCCCGCAGAGGGCCGTCTGCCGCAGCCTTCATCGCCGCATTGACCTGCGCAACCGTCACATCCATGTCTACCTCCACCGTGAGGTCTACGAGGCTCCCATCTGGCACTGGCACTCGCATCGCCACGCCATCCAAGAGCCCTTTTAGCTCGGGCAGAATGACTCCGATGGTGCGCGCCGCACCCGTGGAGGTCGGCACAATATTGGTAGCGGCATTGCGCGAGCGGCGCTTGTCGGCATGGGGAGCATCGATTAAGCGTTGGTCAGAGGTATACGCATGCACGGTGGTCAATAGACCATAGCGAATGCCGAAGGCATCGTGGAGAACTTTCGCTAGTGGCGCTGCGCAGTTCGTGGTGCAGCTGGCATTGCTGATGATACGAGTTTCCTTGGTCACCACTTGATCGTTGACCCCCATCACCAGTGTTGCATCCAAGGGCTCTTTAGTGGGCACTGTGACAATTACTCGCTTTGCGCCTGCCTCCAGATGCTTATTCAAGTCCGCAATTTTGCGAAACGCGCCACTCGCCTCGACCACATAGTCCACGCCTAGCTTTTTCCAGGGTAGTTTCGCTGGGTCGCGCTCACAGAGCACATCAAAAGGATCACCATCGATCTCCATGCGGTTACCAGACACCGATACCTCACCTGGATAGACACCATGATTGCTGTCGAAACGGAAAGCATAGGCCAATTGATCAGCACTGGACAGATCATTTACGGCGACTACATTGTAGTGACCACGCAGTTTCGCAATACGCATTACCGTGCGCCCTATTCGCCCAAAGCCATTGATCGCAATTCTTGGAATAGCCATTAATCCTCCTAGAAAACATTGATGGATTGAACTCAGTCTACACTGCCCAGAAATAAAAAAGGCCCGATTGCGTCAAGCAATCGGGCCTTTTAATCTAGCAAGCTAGCAGCTTAGTGGCCGCCCGCTCCTGAGCTAACAGGACCATGCAAGTTCATTGCAGTCAGCGTGCTACCAGTTTGCAGAATGATGTACTGCTCGCCTTTGTGGACGTAGGTCATCATGCCGTAGCGGCTGTTTGCCGGTACTTGTACTTTGCCGATTTGACGACCAGTCGCCTTATCAACTGCGAACAAGTGTGGCGTGCCATCGCTAGCTTGCGATGCATAGATCAGCATGTTCTTAGTCACTGTCATTGGAGCGTGTGCACCAGTACCAGTGTTGCCAATATCAATCCCTGCAAGTGCTGGGTTGTTCTTAATGCGATCAGGCGTCTCACCGACAGGGATCATCCATAAATGATCGCCAGTGTTCAGGTCGATAGCAGTGATACGGCTGTAAGGTGGCTTGAACAGAGACAGACCACTTGGACCACGTGGACCACCGCCGCCAGCGCCTACAGCGTACTGAGCAGTAGTAGTACCAGTAGTAGTAGTGCCACTGTCAGTCATATAACGTAGGTCAGCTTCTTCACCAGGAACGATCTGGCGAGTCGTACAGCCACTCAAAGAAGTCACATAAAGAATACCAGTCTCGGGATCACCTGCCGCTGGGCCGGAGATGTTGACACCACCGACATCACCTGGACACCACAGCGCACCGCGCTTGCCCATGTCGTTATCTCTATGCAGAGGAGGCGTGAACATTGGACCGTATTCCCACTCAGAGAGAATCTCCAGCGCCTGAGCACGAAGCTCTGGAGTGAAGTCGATCATATTCTCGTCATTCAAGCCTTGGCGATCAAAAGGAGCTGGCTTGGTTGGGAAAGGCTGAGTAGCAGACAGCATCTCACCGGGAACGTGTGATTGTGGCACTGGACGCTCTTCGATAGGCCACAGTGGCTCACCAGTTTCGCGGTTAAATGCATAAGTAAACGCTTGCTTGGTTACTTGCGCGATAGCGGGGATTTTCTGGCCGTCGTGCATAACGTCTAGCAATACTGGGGCCGTTGGCGTGTCGTAGTTCCAGATGTCATGGTGAACCATCTGGAAGTGCCACTTACGCTCACCTGTCTTAACGTCAAGCGCGATAAGGCTAGTGCCGAAGAGGTTGTCACCAGGACGGAAACCACCGTAGAAGTCGATTGTTGCGCCATTAGTAGGAATGTACACAAGACCAAGTTCTGGGTCGGCAGACATAGGTGCCCATGAAGACACGTCACCTGTGTATTGCCATGCATCGTTTTCCCAAGTGTCATGACCGAACTCGCCTGGCTGTGGGATCACATTGAATTTCCATAGGAATTCGCCAGTCTTAGAGTCATAGGCAAGGATGTCGCCTGGCACGTTCTCGATACGAGATTGGTTGTAACCCTGCTCTGCAGAGTTGCCCACCACGATCACGTCATTAACCACGATGGGTGGCGAAGAAGTGGTGATATAGCCAGTTTCTTTAGGGATACCGTAGAAAGGATCGTAATCGTGACCTAGATCGGCCAGCATGTCGACCACACCTGTTTCAGGGAAACCCTCAACTGGCACTTTCTTACCAAAGCCTTCCAGAGGCGCACCGGTCTTAGCGTCGAGTGCTACAAGGAAGAAGGCTGGCGTACTAATGTAAATAACGCCTTTGCCGTCTACTACATTGTAGGCAACGCCTTTACCGTAGTCAGCTCGCATTGAGTATTCGTAGCGGAAAGTGTTTGGCTCGCGGTAAGACCATACAGTCTCACCTGTCACTGGGTCGATCGCTACAACGTGACGACGAGGGCCAGCAACAGTGTACAGCAGACCATCGATGAAGCTAGGAGTTGCACGGCCGCTCTGAGCGTCGAAGCTCGCGCCATCCCAAACCCATGCTTCTTTCAATTCACCGAAGTTCGATTCAGTAATGTTTGTGGCAGGCGAATAGCGAGTGTGATCGAAGTCACCACCCAGATGTACCCACTCTACTTCTTCTTGGGCTTGCACAGAGGCAGTAGCCGTCAAGAGCAGACCTAGAGCCAAGGTCTTTGTTAGCGATCGCCAGCTATTCTTAGCTGGCTGTCGGGCTAAACCCGACTCAACACGCAACTTTGTCATTATCATTTCCTCGTTGAGTAATAGTTGTAGCTATACAGCTTGCGATTCAAAACCCAAATCCCCCGCGGGCGATTCGTTCGCAATGAAGACTTGCCGATCACGCAGACTCAGCAAACACTTTTTGGATAGTACCGAACATAAAAAAGAGGACGAAGAATACCCTAGCTGAATTATCAAGTCCATTAGGGGACATGCGCCCTACAGGTTGCTAAAGTCCACTTAACGAATGCAGACTCCTTCACACTTCCATACAAGCCAAGACCGGCAATCGGTCCAAGTTGATTCCTCGCGAAGCTAGGTTTTTCGGTCTACACGCAGAAATTTCACTAAATCACAGCTTGCTAAGGATTGTTACATTTCGAGCTTCGAGATTTGCCGCTCATATGGAGGGGGCGTTGCTCCAAACCATGTAGAACCACTGACTGTAGGAGCTCATGCCCTCGTAAGGGGGTGCCCTGCAAGCGAATGGGTGCGATTGAAGAAAATCTGTGGAGGAGTTTGACCGATCGCCTGCAGGGCACCCCCTTACGAGGGCATGGGCTCCTACAATCAGAGTGGTTTTCGAGACCGAATGGAATCCACCCCATGCAGGCGCATTTTCTCAACCTGAACAACCCCATAAAAAAAGGCCGAACCCGCGAGGGTTCGACCTTCTTTAGCACTCGTCAACGTGAGAGCGCGGATGCGGCTAGATCAATGTCCGCCTACTGCAGCCTTAGGACCATGCAAGTTCATTGCAGTCAGCGTGCTGCCAGTTTGCAGCACGATGTACTGCTCACCATGATGCACATAGCTCATCATGCCGTAGCGACTACCCGCAGAGACAGGGATCCGGGCTAACTCACGGCCCGTAGCCTTATCGATCGCGAACAGGTGTGGCGTGCCATCGCTAACATCGCCCGCATAGATCAACATGTTAGCTGTTACCAGCATCGGCGCTTGTGCACCAGTGCCGGTATTGCCGATATCCACCCCAGCCAATGCCGGATTGTTCTTAATGCGATCTGGCGTTTCACCAATCGGGATCATCCACAGGTGCTCACCGGTGTTCAGGTCGATTGCAGTAATGCGGCTATATGGAGGCTTCATCAAAGGCAGACCACTTGGAGCGCGTGGCGCGCCGCCACCAGCACCATTGGCATAGCGTGCAGGGGTTCTTCCCGTCGTAGTCGTGCCATTGTCCGTCATATAGCGTAGGTCGGCCTCATCTCCTGGTACCAGGATATTGGCGCTACAGGCGCTTTGCGACGTGAGATAGATGATGCCAGTCTCGGGATCGCCCGCAGCCGGCCCAGTGATATTGGAACCACCGCCATCGCCTGGACACCAGTACGAACCACGCTTACCGAGATCGTTGTCACGATGCAGCGGTGGGTTGTACAAGGGGCCAATCTGCCAATCGGCAAGAGTGGCTATCGCCTGCTGACGCAGCTCGGGAGTGAAGTCGATCATCGTATCGACACTCAGGCCTTGCAAATCGTAAGGCAGAGGCTTAGTAGGGAATGGCTGAGTAGCAGAGAGCTGCTCCCCTGGCACTACCGACTGAGGCACCGGGCGCTCTTCGATTGGCCACAACGGCTCACCCGTTTCGCGGTTAAATGCGAACAATAGAGTCTGCTTAGTGGGCTGTGCAACCGCCTTAATGATGCGGCCATTTTGCTGCACATCGAGCAACACAGGCGCAGTTGGAATGTCGTAGTTCCACACATCGTGGTGTACTAGCTGGAAGTGCCACTTGCGCTCACCGGTTGCGACGTCTATCGCAATCAAGCTCGTACCGAAGAGGCCATCGCCTGGGCTGAAGCCACCGTAGTAGTCGATCGTCGGTGGGTTAGTCGCAATATAAACTAGGCCCAATTCAGGGTCAGCGGACAATGGTGCCCATGGCGAGACATCGCCCGTATATTGCCATGCATCACTTTCCCAAGTGTCGTGACCGAACTCGCCTGGACGCGGAATCACGTTGAACTTCCACTTGAAGTCGCCCGTCTTAGCGTCATAGGCAAGAATATCGCCAGGAACGTTTTCAATACGAGACTGGTTATAACCCTGCTCTGCAGAGTTACCGACCACTACTACACCATTGACCACGATGGGTGGCGAGGAGGAGGTCAGATAGCCAACTTCTTTGTCGATACCATAGTAGGGATCGTAGGGATGGCCGAGGTCTTCGAGCATATCTACAACACCGGTCTGTGCGAAGCCGTCAATTGGGACAGGCTTGCCGAAACCAGGAAGTGGCGCACCGGTGTCCGCATCGAGTGCGGTCAGGAAGAAAGCTGGGCTAATTATGTAGATAACACCTTTGCCATCGACTTCGGCATAGGCAACGCCCTTACCGTAATCCTTACGCATGGAGTATTCCCAGCGGAAGGTGTTCGGCTCGCGGTACGACCACAGAGTCTCGCCCGTTTCTGGATCCATCGCGATCACGTGGCGACGTGGACCGGCGACGGTATAGAGCTTGCCATTGACATAGCTAGGCGTTGAGCGGCCGCTTTGAGCATCGAAGCTCGCGCCGTTCCAAACCCAAGCCTCTTGGAGCTCGCCGAAATTTTCAGGGGTGATGTTAGTTGCGGGGGTGTAACGCGTGTGGTGAGCGTTGCCACCGAGATGGGTCCACTCAACAGTATCTTGCGCTAAGGCGGGAGTTGCTACACTAACTAATAAGCCTAGCGGCAGTGCTCTCGTCAAAGTCTTTCTTAGTGAACGCCAGCGATTGCTCACCGACTGTCGGGCAGAGCCCGACTCAACAGTCTTTTTTCTCATTGTTATTTCCTCGTTGAGCAGATGTATCACTCAGCTAGACGATTAGTATTATTGTATCGCCGCCTGAGATCTGCCGTACCTTGCACAGCTAGTCGTCAGGCCCCTTCAGCACCACAAAATCGAGTCTTGAACCTCGCTGAAATGAGGCGTCGAGCATAACGCAGGGTAAGCCCTAAGTCCACAGCCTCCGGCGTTTGCAAGCAAGTTCGAAGTAAAAAACCCGACCGTTTCGCAACGACCGGGTTTTCTTTTTTAGCGCTTCTAAAGGAAACTGATAGGGGCCATTTAGTGGCCGCCAGCACTATTAGCTACCGGGCCGTGCAAAGACATCGCTGTTAATGTGCTACCAGTTTGCAGAACAATGTACTGCTCGCCCTGGTGCACATAGCTCATCATGCCATAGCGAGTTTGTGCCGGCACTGGCAAACGCGCCAACTCTCGCCCTGTCGCTTTATCGATGGCGAACAAGTGCGGCGTGCCATCACTCACTTCACCGGCATACAGCAGCATCGAGGGCGTTACCATCATCAATGCCTGCGCGCCTGTGCCGGTATTACCGATATCCACCCCTGCCAATGCAGGGTTATTCTTGATGCGATCAGGCGTCTCACCAATTGGGATCATCCACAGATGCTCTCCGCTGTTTAAATCGATAGCGGTAATGCGGCTATAAGGAGGTTTCATCAAAGGCAATCCACTAGGTGCGCGAGGCGCGCCCCCGCCAGCGCCATTGGCGTAACGTGCCGGAGTTATTCCAGTGGTTGTCGTGCCATTGTCTGTCATATAACGCAAGTCTGCCTCGTCGCCGGGCACAAGGGTGTGTGGCGCGCACGCACTCTGCGAGCTTACGTAGATGATGCCAGTCTCTGGATCTGCAGCAGCAGGGCCGGTGATGTTTGAACCGCCCGCATCGCTTGGACACCAGTAAACACCGCGCTTACCTAAAGCGTTGTCTCGATGCAGAGGTGGGTTATACATAGGGCCAATCTGCCAATCGGCAAGAGCGGCGATCGCCTGCTGCCGCAACTCTGGCGTGAAGTCGATCATTGTATCGACACTCAGGCCTTGCATATCGTATGGCAATGGTTTGCTAGGGAATGGTTGAGTCGCAGAAAGTTGCTCGCCCGGCACAACGGACTGTGGCACAGGACGCTCTTCGATTGGCCACAAAGGTTCACCCGTTTCGCGATTGAAAACGAACAACAGAGTTTGCTTAGTAGGCTGTGCCACTGCCTTGATAGTGCGACCATTTTGTTGCACGTCGAGCAACACTGGCGCAGTCGGAATGTCGTAGTTCCACACATCATGATGCACCAGTTGAAAGTGCCATTTACGCTCGCCAGTCGCGACATCTAATGCAATCAAGCTCGTGCCGAAAAGATTATCGCCAGGGCTGAAACCGCCGTAGTAGTCGATCGTCGGCGGATTGGTCGCGACATAGACTAGACCCAATTCCGGATCCGCCGATAGTGGCGCCCATGGGGAAACATCACCCGTATACTGCCATGCATCACTCTCCCAGGTATCGTGACCGAACTCACCAGGGCGCGGAATTACATTAAACTTCCACTTGAAGTCGCCGGTTTTGGCGTCATAAGCAAGAATATCGCCCGGCACGTTCTCTATTCGAGATTGGTTATAACCCTGCTCGGCAGAGTTACCCACTACCACGACGCCGTTGACGACTATGGGAGGAGACGAGGATGTCAGATAGCCAATTTCTTTATCGATGCCATAGTAAGGGTCAAAAGGATGCCCCAAGTCTGCGAGCAAATCGACCACACCAGTCTGCGCGAACCCGTCGATAGGCACTGGCTTACCAAAACCTTGCAGGGGTGCGCCAGTATCTGCGTCGAGTGCCGTGAGGAAGAATGCTGGACTAATAATGTAAATCACACCTTTGCCATCGACTTCGGCATAGGCAACGCCCTTACCGTAGTCCTTGCGCATAGAGTATTCCCAGCGGAAGGTATTCGGCTCGCGGTATGACCATAGCGTCTCGCCCGTCTCCGGGTCCATTGCAATAACATGGCGACGCGGTCCAGCAACGGTATACAGCTTGCCATTGACGTAGCTAGGGGTGGAACGGCCGCTCTGCGCATCGAAGCTAGAACCATTCCAAACCCAAGCTTCTTTAAGCTCGCCGAAATTATTGGGATTGATGTTGTTGGCCGGTGTATAGCGGGTGTGGTGAGCATCGCCACCGAGATGAGTCCACTCAATAGTGTCTTGAGCGAGGGCAGGAGCCGCCGTACCGACCAGCAGCCCTAGAGGCAGCGCTCTCGTTAAAATATTTCCAATCACACGCCAGCGACTATTCGCTGACTTTCGGGGCGTTCCTGATTCAACAATATTTCTTTCCATTATTGTTTACCTCGTTGAGCGGATCGATTACTCAGTAAAAACGATTAAATTTATTGTATTGACTCCTTACATTTACCAAAGCAAGCATAACTCTACAATCATCGGCGCCTATACGCATGCCCGAAACAAAAAAACCCGGCAGCTTCACAACAACCGGGTTTTTTCGTGTGCATGCCCACAAGGCATCATTTGGACCTACTTAGTGCCCGCCAGCCCCACTGGCAACAGGACCGTGCAAAGACATAGCTGTTAACTTACTGCCAGTTTGCAGAATGATGTACTGTTCGCCAGCATGAACATAGCTCATCATGCCATAGCGACTAGTCGCCGGAACGGTGACTTTGCCTAACTGCTGACCAGTGGATTTGTCCACCGCAAACAGTGTAGGCGTGCCATCGCTCGTCTCAGAGGCATAGACCAGCATCGAAGGCGTCACCATCATCGGTGCCATAGCGCCTGTACCGGTGTTGCCGATGTCTATCCCCGCTAGCGCAGGATTGTTCTTGATGCGATCAGGAGTCTCACCCACTGGGATCATCCACAGGTGCTCGCCAGTGTTCAGATCGATAGCGGTAATGCGGCTATACGGAGGCTTCCACAATGGCAGGCCTGTTGGATGACGCGGTGCTCCAGCGCCAGGACCATTGGCATACTGCGCAGGCGTAACACCAGTAGTAGTGGTGCCATTGTCCGTCATATAGCGCAGATCCGCCTCTTCGCCTGGCAGCAGCTGAACCGCACTGCAGGCCGACTGCGACGTAACGAACAGGATGCCGGTTTCGGGATCACCCGCAGCTGGGCCTGTAATATTGGAACCGCCGCCGCCACCTGGACACCAGTAAGCGCCACGCTTACCGAGATCGTTATCACGATGCAGAGGCGGGTTATACAAAGGCCCTATCTGCCAATCCGCTAGTGCCGCAATCGCTTGCTGGCGCAGCTCTGGAGTGAAGTCGATCAAGTCGTTTACCGTCAGGCCGTTCAGGTCATAGGCCACTGGCTTAGTAGGGAATGGCTGCGTAGGCGATGCATGCTCGCCAGGCACGTGAGATACGGGCACTGGACGCTCTTCGATCGGCCACAATGGCTCGCCAGTCTCACGATTGAACGCGAACAGCAATGTCTGCTTTGTCGCCTGGGCCACCGCAGGTATCTTCTGCCCATTGTGCATCACATCTAGGAGCACGGGCGCCGTAGGCACATCGTAGTTCCATATATCATGGTGCACTAACTGGAAGTGCCAACGACGCTCTCCAGTTTCGACGTCTAGCGCAATGAGGCTAGTGCCGAACAGATTGTCGCCAGGGCTGAAACCACCGTAATAGTCAACTGTAGGAGGATTCGTGGGGATATAAACTAGCCCCAACTCTGGGTCAGCCGAGAGCGGCGCCCAGGGAGAGACATCTCCTGTGAACTGCCATGCATCGTTCTCCCAGGTGTCGTGACCGAACTCACCCGGGCGAGGAATCACGTTAAATTTCCACTTAAATGCGCCAGTCTTAGCGTCATAGGCGAGGATATCGCCAGGAATATTTTCCATACGGGATTGGTTGTAGCCCTGCTCCGCAGAGTTACCGACTACCACCACTCCGTTGACCACGATGGGTGGCGAGGAGGACGTGACATAACCAACTTCCTTGGGAATGCCGAAATAGGGATCAAAATCGTGCCCAAGATCGCCCAGCAGATCGACCACACCAGTCTGCGGGAAGCCATCGATTGGCACGGGCTTTCCGAAGCCCTCAAGCGGCGCGCCGGTGTCGGCGTCTAGCGCTGTAAGGAAGAAGGCAGGGCTGATGATGTAGATCACGCCTTTACCGTCGACTTGCGCGTAAGCAACACCCTTACCGTAGTCCTTGCGCATGGAGTATTCCCAGCGAAAGGTATTGGGCTCGCGATAAGACCATAGCGTCTCACCGCTCACGGGATCCATAGCGATGACATGACGGCGTGGACCGGCCACTGTAAACAGCTTACCTTCGACGTAGCTAGGCGTAGAACGACCACTCTGCGCATCGAAACTAGCACCATCCCACACCCAAGCCTCTTTCAGCTCGCCGATGTTGCTAGGGGTAATATTATCTGCGGGGGTGTAGCGCGTGTGCTCAGGATTGCCACCAAGATGGGTCCATTCGACTTCATCTTGGGCAAAGGCTGTGCTTGCTACAGACACCAGAAGCCCTAAGGGCAACGCCTTGGTCAATACTCGACTAATTGAACGCCAACGACTGTGCGTCGACGACCGGGAAAATCCCGACACTTCATGCTCTTCTCTCATTGTTTTTTCCTCTCTGAGCAAATGAATAAACTGCGAACCTACGATTTGCCATTCGAACGCAAACCGACCATTCAGCCGCTTCGGTTTAACGCGAACGGTAAATGCTAATCATTTGGCAGGGCGCCGAAGCGCATAGGATACGAAAACACAGACAGGGTCAGACAATGCTACATAGGACTGAATCTGTATTTATTATTTTCGATTCCCGCCGCATCATCCTGTGCGGCTCGAGCCTTTCCCCCAAGCAAGACTAGCGCAGCGAAATTGGCAAGTCCAACAAAGATTTGCAGCGCTCCTAAGCCCCAGTTTACTCAGCTTCGGTAAGGGTCTCGATCAGGAAAGAAGCGTTATCGCCTAGTAGTGGCACGACCTCTTCGAACACGTCCTGCATGAGGGCTGAAAACTGCCAAGGAGTGTTGATAAGAAGCATACCGGATCCGTGCATCCCATATTCCTGAGCCTGCTCGGCGACGCGCAGCTCGATACTCATCACCGAGCTCAATTTCTCGCGTTGCAGCGCTGCCTTGAGCCAAGGGCTGCGGTCTCGATCGGAAGCGAGGATGGGATACCAGATAGCCATAATGCCGACGGGCCAACGGCGCATGACCTTCTTCGCCACATTGACCACACGCTGGTAGTCCTCTTTCTGCTCGAAGGAGGGATCGATTAATGCCAAACCACGCCGCGGCTCTGGTGGCGTCAAGGCGAGCAGGCCCTCAAAGGCGTCGCGTTGATGGATACTCACTCGCTCGTCGCGCCCTAGATAATATTGCAGCACCCCGAGCTCTTCGGGCTGCAAATCGAGCAGCTGCAGTCGGTCTTGAGTTCGGGCCGACCACAGCGCAAAGGCAGGGGAACCGGGATAGAAGCGAAGTTCGCCGTCTTCGTTAAATGACCTTACACAGGCCAGATAATCCTGCAGCAGCGCGTTCTTGAAGTCGTGTTTCCACAGACGGCTAATGCCACTTTCGTATTCTGCATTCATCAAGGCATTGCTGCTAAGCAGGTCGTACATGCCTGCGCCACTGTGGGAGTCGATATAGCTAAACGCTTTGTCCTTGGCGCACAGCTTTTTAAGCACACCTAATAAGACGATATGTTTCAACACATCGGCGTGATTCCCAGCGTGAAAACTGTGACGATAGCTCAGCATAGCCGCACCTTATGTTGGCCGCATTCTGAGGCTATTCGACAGGGTCGCAATAACATCATACGGTAGTAACTTGCGCCAGACCGTGGCGATTCGCAGAATGCGGATTCGGGGAAATAATAGAGCCTAGCACCATACCGATGAAACTGAGCAGCAGACCGAGCAACTGCGGCTCGAAAGGCAGGTCTGCGAAGAAGACTTCCAACACCAGCCAACTACCTAGCCCTAGAGCCATAGAGAGGGCCGCGCCTAGATTGCTCGCTCTGGACCAGAACAGGCCCGCCGTCAACGGCACAAACACACCGGCTAAGGTGATCCTATAGGCGTTCTCGACCATGCCATGGATACTTTCATTGGACAAAGTCGCATTGGCAACTACTAGCAAGGTGAAAATAAACACGGTAATTCGAGTAGCCTTCAGAAGCTCTGCATCACTCATATTCGGCCGAAAATTCTTCAACACGTTCTCGGTAAAAGTTACTGAAGGTGCCAACAGCGTGCTGGATGCGGTACTCATAATGACGGACAACAAGGCACCAAAGAACACAGCCTGCAACCAGAAAGGCATATGCGTGAGCACGAAAGTCGGCAATACGAGCTGGGAGTCTTGCTGCATCAATAAATCCGTCTGCGCCGGATCGATCATGCTAGCGCTGTAAGCAAGATAGAGCGGCACTGCCGCGAACAAGAAATAGGCGATGCCCCCGAAAGTAGTCGCCCACACCGCCACGCTCTCGTTCTTAGAAGTATTCACACGCTGGAAAACGTCTTGCTGCGGAATGGACCCAAGCGCCATAGTAAACAGCGCCGCCAACCAGCTGAGCATGTCGACCAAGTCCAAGGAAGGCAGCCACTCGAACTTGCCTTCCGCAGCGGCCTTGCTCAGTACCCCCGACATTCCTCCGGCCATATCGCTCGCGGTGCTGGTTACTAGAACTAGACCAATCACAATGATGACCATCTGCACACAGGTGGTCACCGCAACGGACCACATGCCCCCAAACAGGGTATAGGCGAGCACTACCGCAGACCCGATGAGCATCCCTTGCGTCATCGAAACACCACCCTCGGACAACACATTGAAGACTAGCCCGAGCGCAGTGACCTGTGCAGACACCCAGCCGAGATAGGATAGGACGATGCACGCGGAGAGCACTAACTCGGTATTCTTGTTGTATCGAATGTGGAAAAAGTCACCGAGCGTCATCAACTTCAGCCGATACAGAGGCAGTGCGAACACCAGGCCGAAGAGCACCAAACAGATTGCAGCGCCAAGGGGGTCTGAGATCAGGCCGCGAAAGCCTTCATCTAGGAAGGTAGCCGAGATTCCTAGAACGGTTTCGGCACCAAACCAAGTGGCGAAGACCATGGCCATTACCATTGGCATGGGCAGGCTACGCCCGGCAGTAATGTAATCACTCGCCGAATGCACCTTGCGGGCGGCGTAAAGACCAATGGCGATCGAAATGACGAGATAAAAAATGACGATAGCAAGCAGCATAATGTTTCCCAATGGATCTGAGGTTCGCGTAGGTTGACCGGCTATCGACCCACGCGGGGTCAGCAGTTTTGCCGCTCTTCGGCATAATATAGAAAAACACTCCACAAAAAAAAGCTTTTTTTAGGCTGTATCAACCTCGTTTAACCTACTGTTTAGATAGTGGAATTTCGCAATTTCCCGCCTAACTCCAGCGCGTGTCTGCGCGATTTTGACAACAATCTGTCAGCAACGCTGGCGAAGACCGGTCAAATGAGAGTATTGCCGGGCTGCACAAGCAACAATATTCGACCGATGCCGTGTTCCATATGCCTTTCTGTGCTAGTGTAGCCGCTCTTGACGAGGCGCTACCCATAGTCGCGTTTTGAGATCAAAGCTGAGTATTTTGTGGCCATAAATTTCTACAAGAAAATCAAACGCAACATTAGTGAAGACGGCCTACTAGTAGGCAGCTCTGGCTTCTTGGTCAACTCCATGGTTGGCAAGATCGACTTCACAAAACCCTTGCGCATTCTTGAAATAGGCAGCGGCAAAGGTCCCTTCACGCGCGAGATAATTCGGCGCATGTCCATCGACTCCACCCTCGATGTTTCCGAAATAAAGAGCGAATACAACCCGTGGATTGAGGGCATGATACAGGCCAATCCACTGAAAAAAGTGCAGCTTTTCAACGGCTGTGTCACAGAGCTTTTGACAAGACCAGAGCACTACGACGTAATCGTCTCGTCCCTACCCCTGAAGAACTTCTCGCGCATGAATGATCAAAACGCTTTCCTCTATCGCCTGATCGAAGGCTTTAAATTCGCCTTGAGCGACGGGGGCATCTATCTGCAATATCAATACTTCAGGAGTAATAAGGGCGATATAGAAGCGGTATTCGGCAAAGAGATGGATCACATCGATTTCGTGCCTTTGAATATTTTGCCCGCATTTGTCTACAGCATGACCAAGTGATTCTAAGACCGTGAATAAAGACAAATTCGAAACCGTCGGGTCCTTCGGCCTCTACCTATGGCTGGCCCTGATCGCTACTTGCCTCTGCCTCTATACAATGCGGCCCGACCTCTTCGAACCAGATAATATTCGCAGCTTCTTCTCGGACAACCTCTACAGCGGTCTTGCTGTGTATCTGGTCATTTGTACTCTGCGCGGCTTCACGCTAATCCCTTCAACGCCTTTCGTGCTGGCGGGCATACTCGTTTTTCCGCCACTGCCTCTATTTCTCGTCAATCAATTGGCAGTCTATAGCTCCTCTGCCGTACTCTATTACATGACCAGATCCATGCGCTTCGATAATTTTTTCTTCACCCATTATCCAGAGCAAGTCGAACGCTTGATCAATCTATTACGAAAGCGCGAGCTACCTGTAATCAGCCTATGGGGCTTTGCGCCCTTCATCCCCACCGACATGATTGTATGTATCTGCAGTGTGCTGCGTATCAGTGTTTGGAAAACTTTGATGGGCGTGTCCATCGGAGAGGGTATAATCTGCGCTATCTATATTTTCGGCGGCTCGGCTACCCTTGCTGCCCTCATGCAATATTTACAGATCTAAATCCATGAGCTCATCTCAGAAAAACGCGCAGCAAGCTAGCGCCCTGTCCTTATTTGTCACCTGCTCCAAGGGCCTCGAAGGCCTTCTCGAGAACGAACTACGCGAATGCGGGGCACAGCAAGTGCGCCAGAGCGTTGCGGGAGTCTATTGCACAGCGGACCTGCGCGTTGCTTATCGCTTGATCATGTTCTCGCGCTTATGTAATCGCGTAATTTTGCTGCTCGCCGAAGGCCCAGTGACGAACGCGGATGACCTATATGACAGCGCCAGCGTCGTGGATTGGAGCGATCACTTACTCCCCAGTCACACACTGTTAATCAGCGCTGCCGGCAGCACGGAGCAGCTAATCCACACCCAGTTCGTCGCGCAGCGCATAAAAGATGCGATTGTCGATCAGTTCCGCAACAAGGGCCTAGAGCGACCCAATGTGTCTCGCGACGCACCGGACTTGCTGATTCACGCGGTAATAAAAAAGGATCGCTTGAGCCTTGGTATCGACTTGGCTGGCGCAAGCCTCCACCGTCGCAACTACCGTCTGGAGCAGGGCGAAGCACCTCTGAAAGAGACGCTTGCTGCCGCATTGCTCATGCGCGCCGGCTGGCCACAACGCGAGAATCCAAAGCCCACACTCTACGATCCAATGTGTGGTTCCGGCACTCTATTGATTGAAGGCGCGCTGATGGCGCTCGATATTGCTCCGGGCCTAGTACGCGAGAGTGTCTTGACGCGCTGGCCTCATCATCAGGTGCAGATTTGGCAAGAAGTACAGCACGAGGCCGAGGCTCGCAAGGCTGCCGCGCAAGGCTGGCAAGGCATGACTATGGGCAGCGATTTAGACCCGCGCGCTATAGACAAGGCTCGCCGCAACGCACAGCGCGCAGGCGTGGAAGCCTTTGTACAACTGACCGAGGGCGGACTCGCACAGACACACTTGACCGAGCCCCCCAGCCTCGTTATCTGCAACCCACCCTACGCAGAACGCCTAGGCGAGCAGACCGAGGTCGAACTCCTCTACACGGAGCTCGGCAACTGGTTGCACGAAAATGCCTTGGGCGCCACCGCAGCCATCTTCACCGCCAAACCCGAGTGGGGCAAACTGCTCGGCATTCATAGCCACAAGCAGTACGCACTCTTCAATGGCGCTTTGCCGGCTAAGCTCCTGCTGATGCACGTTAATGAGGACAGCATCTACAGCAAACGCCAACAGGCAACACCTGCGCCCTATGCCGAGAGAGCATCTCGCATAGCTCAGCCTCAAATTGAGTTAGATAACGGCGCGCAGATGTTCGCGAATCGACTGCGCAAGAACCTGCGCAGTCTTGGCAAGTGGGCACGCACGCAAGGCCACGAATGCTACCGCCTCTACGATGCTGACATGCCCGAATACGCGTTCGCAATCGACTGCTATGGCACTCATATTCATATGCAGGAGTACAAAGCGCCCGCCACAATCAGCGAGGAGGATGCCGCCGAGCGCCGCCGCCAGGCCTATCAGGCCCTATGCGTGGTGATGCAAGATACTTTGCAGATCCCGCCGCAACAGATAAGCCTGAAAGTGCGCGAGAAACAAAAGGGTAGCGAGCAGTACCGCCCCACCCATAAGAAAGGCGAAGACTTCGAGGTGCAGGAAGGCCAGGCGCGTTTCATCGTGAATTTGGAGCGCTACTTAGACACCGGGCTATTTCTCGACCACCGCCCCATCCGCCAATGGATCTACCAACACAGCCGCAATTGCCGCTTCCTGAACCTGTATTGCTACACTGCCACTGCCAGCGTGCACGCAGCCTTAGGCGGGGCAGTGTCCACCACAAGCGTGGATTTATCGCGCACCTATTTGCAGTGGGCGCAGCGCAATTTTGAGCTCAACAATATCGACATGCGTGAGCATGCCTTGGTGCAGACCGACTGCCTGAGCTACCTGCAGGAAGCTCAGGAGGAGTTTGACCTAATCTTCCTAGACCCACCTACCTTCTCAAACTCCAAGAGCACCGAGAACGTGCTGGATATTCAGCGGGATCATCAGGAGCTCATCGGTCACTGCATGCGGGTGCTAGCACCTAACGGCCTGCTGATATTTTCCAATAATCACCGCCGCTTCTTGCTCGATGAGGCGGTCAGTGAGCATTACCTAGTCCAGGACTGCTCGCCGGCCAGTATCGATAAGGATTTTGCCCGCAACCCCAAGATTCATCGCACTTGGTTCATACGCCACCGCGAAGAAACTGCGTAATTATGCAATCGATGATTGCGTCGTGTGCTCAGGCTGTTTAATCTTGGGCAATGCGACGCGCTTTTCGAGCACTGCAAGGCCCCGCAAAAAACCGTTTACCCTAATAACAATAAGGGATATCCCAATGCGTATACGAACAATTTTGACCCAATCCAGTCTCGCCGTTTGCGGCCTGATGTTCTACCTCTCCAACAGCCCCGTTAGCATTGCTGCCGAAGCTGCGGAAACCCCCGGCCCAAACGACCGTGTAGTTCCTATCCTGCAAGAACCACGTCATCGCACCATGCATAAGGATGGCGACATTCGCCTGCTCGACGTGCAGATCAATCCGGGCGACATGACCTTATTCCATACCCATGATGCGGCGATCATGTACACGTTCATCAGCTCGGGCACTGGCCCGTCAGAGGGACGGATCTCCAGCAACACCGATTATGTGCAGGAGAATTTTACTCACCAAGTAGCCAACCAAGGCCCTGGACTGTTCCGCATCATCGCATTGACTAATTACGGCCCTGCTATGGGCTCATTGACGAGTGATCGACCAACAGGTCTCGCAGGTGAGCCAGAATTAGAGAATCTGTATTTCCGCTCTTACCGCGTCACGCTCGCCCCAGGCGAGACTTCGGCTCCGCAGACCCACAAGAACCCCAGCGTAGTAGTGCAGGTTTCCGAAGGTTTGACCCACGTCACTCGCACCGACGGCATAACTGCCGAGCTCACGGCGAATGGTGACTGGGCATGGCGTGAACCCAACGGCGCTTATCAGATTAAGAACATGGGCTCCGTGCCTGTAGAATTAGTCATCAACGAAGCCCGACGCGCGATGTAATCGTTGCGCTTTTCCTAAGTTGAGTCAGTTTGTGTTCGGCGGGCCCTGCGCCCGTCGGTTGTTCTGACGGAGATCCCATGCAAACATTTACCAAGACTGTGTTATTCACCGATGCGGACGGTCACGCGAAATTCCGCAACGAAGATGTTCCCCTAACCGAAGGCACCCCCGAAGTACGCCTGTCACGCGAATTCGCCGCACAAGAATTGCAATTACGCGAAAGCCCAGTTGGCTTTCGTAGCGAGATGCACTGCACCACCTCCCCGCAATGGCTATTCGTTCTAAGTGGCGCGATGGAGATTGGCTTGGCTGACGGGAGCACCCGTATTTTTAAGGCAGGCGAGCATTTTTATTCAGCGGACCTATTACCCGCGAAGACTGTTTTCGATCCAGCCATTCACGGACACTGGAGCCGCCAAGTCGGCGACGTGCCACTAGTCACTCTTTTCGTAAAGGATTAGTCGGCCACCTCTGGAGCTGCCAACTCGATGATGAGCTCGCGCTTGATGAGCTCGTGTAATGCTAGCCTTTCTTCCGGGCTGGCACTGGCATGTACAACATAGCCGGTGTCATGCCCAAATCCCGTGCGGGCCGGCAGCAGCTCCCCCACTTTTACCTTCAAGCGAAACTCGCGAACACCTTGCTCATCAAGCACTCGAGACTTCCCTCTCACCGCACTCACAACCCCGGCACCGGGATAGAGCACTTCAGAAGCTGCGAATTGACTAGCATGCTCAGGAAAGTTAAAAGCCTCTCCGAGCTCCATCGCTACGAAAGCGGCCCAAGGATTAAAGTCCCACGCATGGCTGATCGCATTCATGATATAGCCACCGGGTGGGCGTAGCGCAACCTCACCAAACAAGGGACCATTCTCGGTGAGGTAGACCTCTAGGTGGGTCATGCCCCAGACGATACCGAGCGCGGAGATCACTCGCTCGTTCATTGCGAGCAGCGTATCGCTTAGCGCCTTATCAAGAACTGCCGGTACAAAATTGCAGTATCCCTTGCTGTGATACGACGTGATATTTGCAAACTGAATAGCACCATTGTTGATAAAGGACTCAACACTTGCTTCTGGCGCGTTGATATAGCGCTCTAGGATGCAATCACCATGATCCCCTGGCAGGTAATCCTGTGGACGCTCCAATAACGTTAATCCCCTACCACCCGAGGATTTGCGGTATTTGCGCACCACGGGCGCCCCAAGCTCGGCGAACACCTGCTTAGGATCTTGGCTTGGAGAGTCTTCGAGAAAACGTGTCATGGGAATGCCGAAGCCGGCGAGGTGTTGCTTCATGTGGAGTTTGTCGCGACAACGCGTGCCCGTTGCGGCATTCGCAAGGCGTGCGCCGACTTGGCGACGAGCAACGGTTGCAGGGAGAACGGAGGCTTCAGTACCAGCGATCACATGGGTGAAGCGCTGACCTGGAAAAGACTTGCGGACCTGCTCTCGGTTTTTTTCTGCGGAGTTCCAAAAGGGAGCGATCACACTCTTCTGCCCGGCGCTGACGTTGAATACGTGTCGATTCTGCCAGATTGAGAAAGGAATGTGTCGCTCTCGCAACTCGTCTATGAGTCCACGGCGTGGTCCGATTACTAGTACACGATAGTCTTTCATCAATAACACAGCCAAGGATCTACGAGCTTAGGGTCAATCGACTCGGGACTCTTTCTTTACCTTCTTAGCGACTTTTTTCTCTTTCGAAGATAAGGCAGGTTTCTTCTTTACTTCTTTCTTGGCATTGCGCTCTTTGGACATGATGAATCACCTTAACATCAGGATTGGAGACCACGAAGGTGGCACCGGAGCGGATACTTTAACCCTTCCTTCTGAGGCTTTTCAATACATCATCAATGTCGTGAGAAGGAATATTTTCAAACGTCATTATTGCGGGCACAATATCCGACACGAGGCAAGCTGCTTCGTGTCGGAACTATGCAAATCGAGCCCTAAATACTAGCCCTTAATGCGCGACTTATACTCGCCAGTACGGGTATCGAGCTCGACAGAATCGCCGATCTCACAGAAAGCAGAAACACTCATCTCGTGTCCACTTTTTAGGCGCGCTGTCTTCATCACTTTGCCGGAGGTATCTCCGCGTGCAGAAGGCTCTGTGTATTCGATTTCTCGAACGATGGTGTTGGGCAGGTCGATGGAGATCACCTTGCCGTTGTAGAACACCGCCGCACAAATATCTTCCATGCCATCTTCGATGTAGTCGATCACGTTATCGAGATCATCTTTGGCGATCTCGATCTGCTCATAATCGGCATCTACGAAGACATACATAGGATCTGCAAAGTAAGAGTAGGTCACTTCTTTCTGCTCGAGAATGACCATTTCGAATTTGTCGTCGGCCTTATAGACAGTCTCGGTTGCGACGCCATTGAGTAGGTTCTTCAGCTTCATTTTACAAACGGCGGAGTTACGGCCGGATTTGTTAAACTCAGTCTTCTGCACCTTCCAAGGTGAACCGTCGATCATCATGACCTGTCCGGCACGGATTTCTTGCGCTGTTTTCATTGATAAAGTCTCGATTTCATGTTTTGTAAAACTTTCGTTTGGGCTTGGGTCTTCTGACCTTTAACAGGCGCCTTCCGTACCGTTTATCTCGACTCTATCGCGATAAAACTGCACTAGGTTAGCGGCTAGATCAGGCCTCTGGGCCAGTTTTTGCTGCCAGCTCCGAGCCTGTCTTTGCAGGGCCGGAAGTTGTGGCCGCAGATGATGCCATAGATCGCGACAATCTTCACCTTGATTCCAGCTGCCCCAAAAGCTGTGCAATGCGGCCTCCGGCTCACTTTCCTCGCTGTATAAGGAGAAGAAGGCTTCCATTTTGGGCAGATGGGCGTTCTGATGCTGCGGATACAGATGCCATAACATTGGCCTGCCTGCGAACTGCGCCCTCACAAAGGAATCCTCGCCTCGTACAATATTGAAGTCGCAAATACTCAGCAGCCGATCGTAGTCGTCTTGACTCGAGAAAGGCAGCACGACAAGTGTGAGTGAGCCACGCCCCAGTACGGTGCCAGGCGCTGGCTCCTCATCTAGCTCGAAGAAAGACTGTACGCTGCGCAGGCTGCGACCTTCGGGAACGAGACAGAGCGTACGCTCCTCCGCCTCTGCCAAAGCCGCCAAAAGACTACGCAAGGCAAGCCCTTCGTAGCAAAACAGGGACATCACGAGGCAACGCCGATCGTCGAGTAGCTCTTTAGACAGCGTAAAGGGCGCCAAGAAAGCGCTGCGGGCAAGGGGCAAGGCCGACTGCAAACTGGCATGCCTTTCCAGCAAGCCGGCTTCGCGCAGCACCCCCCCAGTACCCTCAACAAACCCAGGAAAGAAAAAGTATTTATTCAGCCCTATAGGTGCGCCAGCGGCATTAGGAACACTCTGCGGAGAAGGCAGAGCATGACACTCCTTCACCCAGTCTTCTGCGCTCAGGTACTCTAGATTCAGCCACAGCGCAGGTGTTGCGCTATTGGCCATGGCGCTGACGAGTATGGGGGGTAAAGAGCAGGCAAAGGCTTCGATGATGACGGCGGAGCCTGCGATACGCTCAAGCGACTGCGCACTGACTACCCAAGGCGAGTGCCAATGACGAAAGTGCACGCCTTGCACTACATGGCTATCTTGCGATGCGATGGATGGCTCCGACAGGAAGCGCGCAAGCGCAGCCCAGTCATCTACCCACAGCTCTACGGCGATGCCGTACTCTTGTCGCAGCTGCCGCGCAAGTCGCCAACACACACCGATATCGCCGTAATTATCGACGGCTGCGCAAAACAATATCCAAGGGGTTATTACGGCACTCGGAACTGGCTTGTTCTGCAAAGACACGGGGCGCTTCCAAGGGTTTTGACTGAGCCAGCAAGAATACAGCAGGCACCGCACAAACAAAATATGCATTTAGATTGTTGTTTTTGTTAGCGAATGCAAAGCCTACAAGCCTTGCGGACTCTGCTCCGCTATGGATTTTAAAGAGGAGTTGTTTTATCCTTCCGCTCCACTTGTCATGAGCAGACCTGGGACTATGAAACAAACCGCTATGAACGCCACTAAAAAAACCACCACTAAAAAAGCGGCAAAGTCCGTCAAGACCACTAAATCATCTCAGTACGTTTACAATTTCGGTCAGCAGACCGATGGTAACGCGACCATGCGCGAGCTATTGGGCGGCAAGGGTGCAAACCTTGCAGAGATGGCGGCGATTGGCTTGCCAGTTCCCCCTGGCTTTACCATCAGCACAGAGGTGTGTACCTATTTCTACGCACACGGCCGCAGCTATCCAAAGAGCTTAACTTCGGATGTGAAAACTGCAGTCGGGCTCATCGAGAAACAGATGAAGAAAGTGTTCGGCGGCAAGGACAACCCCTTGTTAGTGTCCGTGCGCTCCGGTGCCCGCGACTCTATGCCAGGCATGATGGATACCATTCTTAACCTCGGCCTCAACGATGTCACAGTTGAAGGCCTAGCAAAGATCTCCGGCAAGCCTAGCTTTGCGTGGGACTGCTACCGCCGCTTCATTCAGATGTATGGCGATGTGGTGATGGGCGTGCAAGCGGTTGACGAAGAGTCTGACGACCCATTTCACGAACTATTAGATGCATTGAAGAAGTCGCTGAACAAGAAACTAGACAGCGAATTAACCGCCGAAGACCTGCAGCTGTTGGTCGGGCAGTATAAAGAGCTTATTCGCAAGCGCACCGGCACAGCCTTTCCACAAGACGTGTACGAACAATTATGGGGTGCGACTGGCGCCGTGTTCGGGTCTTGGAGAAACGACCGCGCGATTCTATACCGCCAGCAATATGGCATCCCCGCAGAGTGGGGCACAGCCGTCAACATTCAGGCGATGGTATTCGGCAATGCTGGCGACGACTGCGCCACGGGCGTGGCGTTTACCCGCGACCCAGCCAATGGCGAGAAGCGCTTCTATGGCGAATATTTGATCAATGCCCAAGGCGAAGACGTAGTAGCGGGTGTGCGCACCCCTAAGGCGATCTCTGTCATGGAGAAGGAAATGCCTAAGAGTTTCGCAGCCCTTGAGAAAGTGCGCACGAAACTGGAAAGCCATTTCAAAGATATGCAGGACTTCGAGTTCACTATCGAAGGCGGTCGACTCTTTATGCTACAGACCCGCAACGGTAAGCGCACCGGCCTTGCGGCGATTCGTATCGCGGTAGAGATGGTGAAAGAGAAGCTAATGGATCAGCGCACCGCCTTGCTGAAGATACCAGCGGAATCTGTAGATACCCTGCTGGTCCCGATCTTCGATGCACGCTCGCAGAAAGAAGCCACAATGATAGGCAAAGGCCTACCGGCGGGCCCAGGGGCTGCGACCGGTCGCATCGCCTTCACCGCTGCAGCTGCAGAGATCGAGTCGCGCAAAGGCAATAAAGTAGTACTGTGCCGCACCGAGACCTCACCAGACGACTTGAAGGGCATGCTCTACTCATCAGGCATCCTCACTACTCGTGGCGGCGTGTCCTCCCATGCGGCACTCGTTGCCCGTCAGCTGGGCAAGGTCTGCGTCTGCGGCGCAGGCGATGTAACAATCAATTATGAGAAACGCACGCTAACCGCCGGCGGCGTCACGCTGTCCGAGGGCGATTACATATCGATCAATGGCACCACCGGTGCAATCTATAAAGGCATGATCGAGAGCGCGGACTCCGAAGTAAAACGCGTTCTCGAGGGCACCCTGAAGCCTGAGAAGAGCTATACATACGAGCTGTTTCAAACCGTCATGGAATGGTCAGACAAGTACCGCAAGCTACGCATACGCACCAACGCGGATACTCCAGCGATGGCCGAGACAGCTGTGGCTTATGGCGCAGAAGGTATCGGCCTATGTCGTACAGAGCATATGTTCTTCGAAGGCGATCGTATCGACTTCATGCGCCAGATGATTCTGGCGGTGGATCAGGTGCAACGCAAAGCCGCGCTCAAGAAGTTGCTACCGTTCCAGCGCAAAGACTTCGTTGGCTTGTTCAAGGCCATGGCCGGTCGCCCAGTCACGATTCGTTTGCTCGACCCGCCATTGCACGAGTTCCTGCCGCAAGACGACGCCGTGCGGCGCCAGCTAGCAGATAAACTTGGGCTGCCACTGGAGTTCGTGATCGAACGCATTAAAGCACTGCATGAAGAGAACCCAATGCTGGGTTGTCGTGGTTGTCGTTTAGGAATCCTCTATCCAGAAATCACAGAAATGCAGGTTCGCGCTGTGTTCGAGGCGGCGGCATCAGTGATGACAGCAAAGAAGTCGCCACTGAAGGTAAATCCGGAGATCATGATTCCATTGGTTGGCTTCAAGGCGGAGCTTGCAGACCAGTTGGCGATCGTGCACCGCGTTGCGAACGAGGTGATGGAGAAGAACCAGATCAAGATCGACTATATCGTCGGGACGATGATCGAGGTACCGCGTGCGGCTATTACTGCTGAGCAGATCGCTGAAGAGGCACAATTCTTCAGCTTCGGTACTAACGATCTGACGCAGACGACATTGGGTTTGAGCCGCGACGATATGGGCTTGTTCTACGATGAGTATCAGCGCAAGGAGATCTACAACAAGAACCCCTTTGCGAGCCTAGACCAAACCGGTGTTGGCAAGCTGATGGAGTTTGCGGTAGAGAATGGTCTCAAGTCACGCAAAGACTTGAAACTAGGCATTTGCGGTGAACACGCAGGCGATCCAGATTCGATCGACTTCTGCCACCGACTCGGCCTGCACTATGTAAGCTGTTCACCACCCCGTGTGCCGATAGCACGCTTGGCGGCGGCGCAGGCAGCCTTAAGAAACAAGTAAGCGAACACTTGCTTTGAAAAGCCCCAGCGATTATGCATCTCTGGGGCTTTTTTGTGGGCAGACCTGACTCGCTATCAGCAAAATGAAAGCACTGACTGTAGGAGCTCTTGCCCTCGTAAAGGGGGTGCCCTGCAAGCGAATTGGTGCGATTGATCCGGACCCTTGGAAAAACCATGCCTTCGCCTGCAGGCAGGCTCCTACAATCAGAAACATTTTCTAGCGAAGCTTGGCAAAACCTACTGAATGCAGAATTGATGCAAAATTGAGCGATTCTGAAATTGCGACAAACTATTACAATTACGGTATGGGCCGCTGATTGATATTAGTGGATACTTTCACTGCAGGATCGGAACGGCCGAGGGGCACTTCGCAACACCCGTTATTTACAGTAAATATCAAACAGTTAATAACGATTGAGCTTTCCGCAAGGCTGTAAAGCTGGCGTTAAGCTTGCCTGTCCTATCATCTATCCTATACACGCGGGGGGCCCGCTTGACCCGGCTAGGGCACGTGGTTACTCTTGCGCCAGCGGTGGTAAATGCGTAGCATCCTGCCGGTTGACTCCGTCTACTTGAATGGCGGATGTGCACGAATTACCGACATATTAGCGGGAGAATCCAAAAATGATCACAAGAAAAAGATTGATGTCTTCACTCATTGCAAGCGTTGGCGTCATGATCTGTGCCCCGGCTGCACTAAGCCAGTCTGGCACTGATGTATATGCAGGCGATTGGCCTGATTATAACGGCAATATGGCGGCTCAACGCTATTCCCCGCTCGATCAGATTAATGCTGAAAACGTAGGCACTATTCGTCAAGCTTGGAGCTTCTCAACAGAGAAGTTCGGGCCTTCACCAGAATTCAATAACACGTCTACCCCACTAGAAGTAGACGGCGTTCTCTACGCCACTATGGGCGCAACGCGTAACGTAGCAGCACTAGATGCTACTACGGGTCAATTACTATGGATGTGGCGCCCCGAAGAAGGCTCACGTTACGATGACGCGCCTCGCAAAGGTGCAGGCCGCGGCGTTGCATTCTATCGCGATGGCGACAATACCCGCATCATGACCATCACTCCGGGCTTCTTCCTTGTGGCACTCGATGCCAAAACAGGCATCCCTGACCCAAGCTTTGGCGACAATGGTCGCGTCGACCTCTTCGACGGTCTACGTAATGCATATGCCGATGGTTACGAAGATGTCGATATCGGCTCATCAATGCCTCCCTTCGTTATGAACGATGTAGTAGTTGTCGGCCCTGCTCACAAAGTAGGCATGCGTCCTCGCTCCATGACAAATGTTAAGGGCGATGTTCGAGCCTTTGATGCGCGCACAGGCGAAGTACTATGGACTTTCAAGACGATCCCAGAGCGCGGCGAATACGGCTCTGAGACTTGGTTAGATGACGGAATCGAATTTACCGGCAACGCTGGTGTTTGGGCTCCTATGTCAGGCGACCCAGAGCTGGGTCATGTATATCTACCAGTGGAATCTGCTACTGGCGACCGCTTTGGTGGCGACCGTCCAGGCGACAACCTATTTGCGAATAGCCTAGTTGCTGTGGACATCAAGACTGGTGAGCGTCAATGGCATCACCAACTGATTCACCACGACATCTGGGACTGGGATAACCCCTCAGCGCCTGTTCTAGCTGACCTGCCCAATGGCCGTAAGGTTGTTATGCAAGTGACAAAACAGAACTTTGTCTACACATACGACCGCGCAACTGGCGAGCCAGTTTGGCCAATTGACGAACTACCAGTACCTGCCGGTGATGTGCCTGGCGAATGGTACTCACCTACTCAGCCTTTCCCAAGCAAGCCACCGGCATTCGATCGCCAAGGCTTCACCGAGGCTGACTTGATCGATTTCACTCCAGAGTTGCGTGCCGCAGCCCTAGAGGCCATCAAACCTTTCCGTTTGAGCACTAACCTTTACACACCTCCTTCACTCGCCGAAGGCTCGCCCGATGGCACCGTTGGTGTATTGAGCCTGCCCTCTGCTACTGGTGGCGCAAACTGGGAAGGAAGTGCACTCGATCCAGAAACTGGACTGCTCTACGTACCATCCAGAACTGCGTTAGCTGTACTTTCTGTAGGCAAAGATGACGATTCAGATTTGGCCTTCAGCGCAGCATTCGGCGTACGCGTACCGCGTGTAAGCGGCCTCGAAATTGTAAAACCCCCATATGGTCGAGTGACTGCGATCGATATGAATGTTGGTGAACAAGTTTGGCAAACCGCTAACGCGGACACGCCAGACTCGATCACCAATAACCCTGCACTGCAAGGCGTGGATATTCCTCGCACAGGCGTAGCCACGCGCGCAGGCCTACTGCTAACCAAGACTCTCCTATTCGTAGGCGAAGGCGTTGGTGGTGGCAACAAGCTTTACGCTCAAGATAAAGCGACTGGTGAAATCGTTGCCCGCATCGAGCTGCCTAATACGCAGACTGGGCAGCCATTTACATACGAGCACGAAGGTAAGCAATACATCGCCATGTTTGTTAGTGGCGGCGGCAGACCAACTGAATTGGTCGCCTTCACATTACCTTAATCTGAAAACTAGGAGTAAGTATTACTATGCGAACTTTAGTAAAACGCGCGGTGTTTGCACCGCTTTTGTTGGTCGTTGGCGCACAGGCGCAAGCTGCAAATTGGGAAATCGACTCGGCTGAATCCCGCGTTGTTTTCAAATATTCCTATGAAGGCACTCCATACGAAGGCGAGTTCAAGAACGTTGCAGCCACCTTCGATATCGATCCGATGAATCCGGCATCATGTGACTTCTCGGTCACTATCCCAATCGCTGACATCAGCGTAGGCGATGCAGAGACTCTGGATTATTTGATGGATTTGGAAATGTTCGACGTAGACCAATTCCCAACGGCGACTTTCCACGCAGAGAAGTGCAGCATGTCTTCGATGAATCAGTTCTCATCGGAAGGAATGCTAACGATCCGCGATCAGACTCATCCAATGACATTCCCATTCACAATGGAAATGGAAATGTATGATGGTCAGCCGCGCTTTCATTTGACTAGCGAAGTGACTGTTCAGCGCCTAGATTACGGCGTAGGTCAGGGCTACTGGGCAAACACAGCAACGATTCCGAATGAAGTAGTCGTTGTAATCGACGTTTACGCCAATCAGAAGTAATAACGTAAGCACCACCGTAAATAGGGTATTTCAATGTTAAATAGTTTACTTTCAAAATGCCGCTGGGTAGCTCTAGGCCTAGTTTCTTCTGCCGTATTGGTTTCATGCGATAAGTTGTTGACGCCAGATTTCAACACCGACGTTGCAGAACTTCGGGGTGGTGCTTACACCTTGGACAAGGATCACGCGTCCTTGATATTCGAAATCAATCACCTTGGCTTCTCCACTTTCATCGGTGGTTTCGATGACTTCGAGGCGTCTTTGGATTTCGATCCAGAGAACGTTGCGAACTCGAGCCTAGAAGTGATCGTGAATATGGACAGCCTAGACGTGAACCTGCCAGAGTTCGAAGAAGAGCTTAAGGGCGACAACTGGTTCAACGTTGCGCAGTTCCCACAAGCCATCTTCCGCACTACTTCCTATGTGGGAGCTGGCGAGGGCGAGGGCGCGCACGTGTTCGTAGGCGATCTGACTATGCACGGCGTGACTGCTCCAGTAACTCTGAACGTTGTATTCAACGGCGGTGGCCGTAACTTCCTAACCAGAAGCTACACACTAGGCTTCGAAGCAAGCGCAGAGTTCAAGCGCTCTGATTTCGGTGTAGACCGATTCACCAACTTCGGTGTTGGCGATGACATCACACTCGCGATCAACGTGGAGTTCCAAGAGTCTTCAGAATAAGACTCCTGTAACAACATAGAACGCTCAAAGGGGCGGCGATGAGAGGATAACTCTCGCGCCGCCCCTTTTTTATTCCTGTAATTTTAAACTTTGCGATTATGCGAACTAGCACTTCGTAGGTCGCGCTGGTCGTCGGGTAGTGGTGTTCTGGAACCGCCAAAATGCGTACTTCCCTGTACAGGCTTGACGCCCGCGTCCGACCGCCATGGATGGCGGGCGTGTCGAAAATGCAGGAGCAATTTATCGGCCTGGCGGTCGACATTCCTGAACCCCACTACCCGACGCCCAGCGCTGACTTTGTGCGGACTGCTAGAAATTTACTTGGGCTAAATTTAGTAACAACTGACTCGCAGATAAACCTTGTGACGCGACAGGATCTAGAATTCAGCGCAACAAATAAAGAGAGAAATTACCGCCACGACGAAGCACCAAAGCACGTAGATCCTAGTCGCACCTACAAAGTCAGAGGGGCAATGTGGGGTGCTTCGATGCAGGACCATGAGCCGCCTAGCCGATGAATAGCTCCTGCATTCTCGGCACTCCCGCCATCCATGGCGGTCGGACGCGGCGACTGAGCCTACAAGGACGTATTCACGGCGTGTCCAGCAGCGAAGTACGCCGCAGTGCCACTCGTGCTACGGAGTGCTATGGAGTAGAAATCTTTACGCAGACATTCTTCAATCGTACCCATTCGCTTGCAAGGCAAGCTCTTACAGTCAGTGGGTTCTTTTCAGATTTTGCTGCATTTCTCTGCTTGCAGGCACAACCCTAATTTAAGGGTATACAACCGCATCGGCCACTAGGGCTTTCTGTAGCTGCAGCTCGTGCATGTGGCGGTATAGCCCGTCTTGGGCTAGTAGGGCCTGGTGCGGGCCTTGCTGCACTATTCGCCCCTGATGTAGGACCACTATCTGGTCCGCGTGGGTGATGGTGCTCAGGCGATGCGCTATAGCTAGGATCGTTGTGCTGCCACGCAGCTTGTTTAACGCTTTCGTGATTACCGCTTCTGTATGACTGTCTACGTTCGCAGTCGCCTCGTCCAGAATCAAGATACGCGGCTCTCTCGCCAACGTTCGCGCCAAAGACAGCAGCTGTCGCTGGCCAGTCGATAAATTGCCGCCACGCTCTCCTAAGAGCGTGTCATAGCCATCCGGCAGGCTCATCACGAACTCATGGAGCTGCGCCTGCTGTGCTGCCGCTATCATCTTCTCTTCCGGTATGGGTAGTCCTAGCGTGATATTGTCGCGCACCGAGCCCGCGCTGATGAATGGGTCCTGTAGCACTACTCCCATCTGCTCACGGAGATTATCTTGATCGATCTGGTCCAACGGCGTTCCATCGATCAAAATGCGCCCTTTCTGCGGCGTATAAAAGCGCAGTAGTAGGCTCATCAGCGTGCTCTTGCCGCTGCCCGTGTGCCCTACTATCGCGTAGAACTGCCCCGGCTCAACTGTGAAATCGATACCCTCGAGCACCGGGTGCTCCCCATCGTAGCTGAAGCCCAAATCCTCTACCTGTACCCGCCCAGCGCCGATCAGGCTCGCAGACGGCAGCTGTGATTCACTCGCCTCGTCCATGATGCCGAAGACGCGCTCTCCCGCCACCACCGCCTGCTGCAATAAGCTCAGACGCTGGGTCATCTCCACCACCGGCTGTGTAATGCGCGAGAGATAATTGATGAAGGCGTAGATAACCCCCACTTCAACCACACTCTCGAAAGACTGCGTGCCGAAATAGTAAAGCAGGCCTGCTAGCGTCAGCGTGCGTATCAGGTCCGGCAACGGACGCAGCATGAGGGCGTCCAAGCGCAAATTACTCATGCGCGCGTTGAATAGATCCTGACTGACATTGCCGAAGTCAGCATTAAAGCGTTTCTGCTGATTCAGCATCTGCACGATTCGCATACCCTGGATCGACTCGCTGAGGGTCGCATTGATACGGCTGAGCACGCTGCGCGCACGGTGGTAACGAGGCGCGCTCAGTCGTTGATAATAGAACATCACGATAATGACAGTCGGCAGAATAATACTGCACAGCAACATCAGGCGAACGTCCAAATAGGCCATGGCGATGAACACCGCGATTATCAGGGTAACGTTCTGCACGAATGTGGACATCACCTGCACGAACAGCTCTTTGATGGCCTCGGTGTCATTGGTGATCCGTGACACCAAAGCGCCTGTAGGCCGGTGATCGAAATAGGAGAGCGGCTTGCGCATCACCGCGGCGAAGACCTGCGAACGAATCGTACGCACGACATTGAAAGCCACCTCATTGAAGCGCATCGCATTCTGGTAACCCGCCCATGCCGACAAGGCATAGAAAATAACATAGGCGAGCGCTAGCCCACCCAGCTCCAACACCGGATAATGACCCTGCGTTACATAATCATCGAGGAATACCTTTACGAGCACAGGCCCTAGCACCTGACCCGCCGTGGCCAGCAAGAGCAGACCGCCGGCCTGTTTAAGCAGGCGCGGATAGGACAAGGCGTAACGCAGCAGTCGCCAAAGTGCCGATAGGTCTAAACCCTCGGAATGTTTATCGTCCAGATTCAACGGTTCGCTCCAATCTCTGATAATCCACCATCTGCGCATACCAGCCCTTATGGGCGAGTAGTTGCGAATGGGTGCCACGCTCCACTACCTCGCCATGATTGAGCACGACGATCTGCTGAGCATCTTCCACCGCAGAGAGGCGGTGACAAAGTACGATGCTTGTGCGCTGCGCGCGCACTTCGCGAAGATGTTTAAGAATGCTACGCTCCGTTCCCACATCTACCGCAGACAAGGCATCGTCAAGAATCAAAATTGGCGCATCCAATAGCAATGCACGCGCGATCGCAATACGCTGCTTCTGCCCACCCGAAAGCGTGATACCACGCTCGCCCACTAGTGTTTCGTAACCCTGCGGGAAGCGCATAATGTCTTGATCGATAGCGGCCAAATCGGCAACGGCGCGAATCTCCTCACGACTAGCATTGGGTTTACCGAGCGCTATGTTCTCTGCAATCGTTGCCGTGAACAAAAATGGGTCTTGTGGCACCATTGCGATCTGCGCGCGAAGAGTCTCTAGCGTCAAATCCTGAATCGAAACACCACCGATGCGTAGATCGCAATCTGGATGATCGAAGTAACGTAGTAGTAAATTAATTAGGCTCGTTTTTCCAGACCCGGTAGGACCAACAATACCGAGCGTATGTCCCGACTCCACATCGATCTGAATATTGTGCAGTACCGGCATAGCACTACCGAGGTGTGTGAAACTCTTGATACCGAAGTGAACGTCAGCCCCAGCTACCTCTGTCACAACGCCTGCGTCCTGCACAGGAGACTCTGTCTCAAGCAATTGCTGGATGCGCTCGTAGGCAGCCGAACCACGCTCCAAAATATTGAGTAGCCAGCCATAGGCAAACATTGGCCAGACCAGGAACCCTAAGTACATTGTGAAACTAGTGAGCTGGCCCAAGGTGATGCGTTCCTGCTCTACCTGCCACGCACCCATGCTGATACATAGCAGGAAGGAAGACCCCACTGTAATAAAGATCGCGGGATCGTAGAGCGAATCAGTTGCCGCTACGCGCATATTGGCCTCTGCAGTGCGATCGGCGATGTGCAGGAAGTTGTCATCCTCAACCTGCTCGCGGCCGAAGGCGCGTACCATGCGAATTCCCGAGACACTCTCTTGCACTCGATCGTTCAGATCCGAGAAGCGCTCCTGCGCATCCCTGAAACTGACGTGCAGGCGCTCGCCAAGAATCGTGAAATACCAAGCCATGAATGGGAAAGGCAGGAGTGCCACCAGGGTCAATTGCCAGTCGATAAAAAACATCATGATGGCGATCACTAGCACACCCGTAACCAAACCATCGATACCGGACAAGACGCCCTCGCCCGCCGTCATCTCTAGCGCGGAGATGTCATTAGTGGCCCGGGCCATGAGGTCTCCAGTTCTGTGCTGCGCGAAGAACTGCGGTGCCATCTTCGTCATATGGGCGTAGAGACGCTGCCGCATTGTCTCGGCCAACTGGAATGAGGAGTAAAACAGGAACACCCGCCAGAGATAGCGCATGACATACACGACGAAACCGATGGCCACGACGATGCCCACATAACGCATCAACAACTCGCGACTCAATGTGTTTGCGACTACTTGATCAATAAGCAGGCCGGTGATCCATGGCACCGTCATCTCTAGCACGTCGGTGCCCAACAGCATCAAGATCGCCGCCGTGTACCGGCGCCACTGCGCCTTGAAATACCACCCTAGTTTAAAAAACAGTTCCATCGTCGTTCCGCAACGGGCTTAGCCCTCGTCTTCCACCTAGAAAGCTGCGCAGTCTAGCAGGCTTTTTTAGCCATGGAGTGCGCCGGGTCACATTTGCTTTTTGTCTGTTAAATCAGGCTACTATCGTCGTGCAGCACAGCGTCATCGAAGAGGGCACTGGGTTGTCATAAAAGTATATTGAGGGTTTATGAAATTGCGCATTTACCTGTGGAATCTCTTTGTTACAATAGCGCACCTAATCGAATACCCACCCGCTAAGGCTTTGCCGCGGAGGAGACTAAACCGTCAATGAATACAGAAAACACTCGAGTGGAAGACTTTTACGCACCGGAAACTTTTAAGCGTATCAAAGAGTTAGCGGATACCAAAGAGACGCCCTTCGTTGTCATAGACATCGCAACGATCGAAACTGCGTTTGACACTCTAAAAGAGCTCTTCCCCTACGCGAGCGTGTATTACGCGGTAAAAGCGAATCCAGCACCCGAAGTACTCACCTGCCTGCGCGATCGCGGCTCGAATTTCGACGTGGCCTCCATCTACGAATTAGACAAACTGCTCTCCCTCGGCGTAGAGCCAGAGCGTTGCAGTTATGGCAACACCATCAAGAAGGCACGGGATATCCGTTACTTCTACGAGAAAGGTGTGCGCATGTATGCCACAGACTCCGAGGCCGACGTCCGCAATATCGCAAAAGCCGCACCAGGCTCACGCATATACGTGCGCATTCTCACAGAGGGTAGTGGCACGGCCGATTGGCCACTGTCGCGTAAGTTCGGCTGTCAGAGCGACATGGCCATGGACATCCTCGTATTGGCCCGTGACCTCGGCCTGGAACCCTATGGAGTATCCTTCCACGTTGGCTCGCAGCAGCGCGACATTGGCGCCTGGGATGCGGCGATCGGCAAGGTTAAGGTAATCTTCGAGCGCCTCAAGGAAGAAGACAACATCACCCTGAAAATGGTTAATCTAGGCGGCGGCTTCCCTGCTAATTACATCAATAAGGCCAACACTCTCGACGTCTATGCCGATGAAATTACACGCTTTATTGAAGAAGACTTCGGCGACGACTTCCCCGAGATCATTCTCGAACCAGGCCGCTCATTGATCTCCAACTCAGGAATCTTGGTTTCAGAGGTCGTACTGATCTCGCGTAAATCCCACACTTCTTTGCAGCGTTGGGTATTCACCGATGTCGGCAAATTCTCCGGCCTTATCGAGACGCTAGACGAGTGCATTAAGTACCCGATCTATGTCGAGAAACAGGGGGAGTTGGAAGAAGTGGTAATCGCTGGGCCTACTTGCGATAGCGCCGACATCATGTACGAACATTATAAATACGGCTTGCCACTGAACCTAGCTATCGGCGATCGGATGTATTGGATCTCTACCGGCGCCTATACCACTAGCTATAGCTCAATTGAGTTCAATGGCTTCCCACCGCTGAAGTCTTACTTCGTTTAAAACCAACGGGCCGAAGCCCGTTAGCGTCTAAACCCCACGGCTAAGCGAAGGCATTAAACCTTCGCGGCGCCCTGCGCGGCGAGCACATCCTCTTCGGACTGCTGCATCGATAATAACTTCGTAGTAACCACACCGCTGGTGATCGCCCCATTCACATTGAGTGCGGTGCGCGCCATGTCGATCAGTGGTTCGATGGAGATCAACAGTGCCACCACGGTCACAGGCAGGCCCATCGCAGGCAATACAATCAACGCCGCGAAGGTGGCGCCACCGCCAACCCCAGCCACACCGAAAGAGCTGATGGCGATGATAGCGACAAGGCTAACGATAAACATGAAGTCAGTGGGATCTACACCGACCGTCGGCGCTACCATCACTGCCAACATCGCAGGATAGATGCCCGCACAGCCATTCTGACCAATGGTCGCCCCGAACGTAGCGGCGAGATTCGCGATTGGAGAAGGCACTTTCAGCTCCTCGATCTGCGTCTTCACTGTCAGTGGGATAGTGGCGGCAGAACTGCGCGTTGCGAACGCGAAACTCAGAACCGGCCAGATCTTCTGGAAATAGCTGCGGATATTCATGCCACTGCCGATGATGAACAGCGCGTGCACGCCGAACATCAGTAAGATTGCGGTATAAGAAGTCAGCACGAAGCTAATCAGGTTCAGGATATCCTCGCCATCGGAGCTCGCTACAACATAAGTCATCAGCGCTAAGATGCCGTAAGGCGTAAGGCCCATGACCATGCGTACTAACTTCATGACTATAGCCTGCACCGCCGTCACGAATGACTTGATCGTCTCGCCTTGCGCTGGGTTGTCCTTGCCAACTAATAGGGCAGCAATACCGCTTAGGATCCCGAAGATCACTACCGAGATAATAGAGTTGTCACGCGCCTCGGTCAGGTCCGCGAAGATGTTCGTGGGAATAAACCCAGCAATGACATCGGGCAAACTCAGTCCGCTTACGCTGCCACGACGCACCTCCAACACATCGGCACGAGCAAGCTCGCGTGCTCCAGCCACCATGCCTTCTGCGCTCAGCCCTGTTAGCAAGGTCAGTCCAATACCGATCAAAGCAGCGATAGCCGTGGTTAGCACCAGCATGCCTACAATCGAGAAGCCGATCTTGCCAAGCGATGCAATGGCATCCATGCGCAATACCGAGGCGATCATGGTGATTAGAATCAGCGGCATGATGATCATACGCAGAAGGCGCACGTATGCATCACCGACCAAGTTAGTCCAGTTTAGTGTCTGGGCCATTACTGCGGAATCAACGCCATAGAGCAATTGCAGCGCAAAGCCAAAGGCTAGCCCCAGCACCATGCCGGTGAATACTTTGCGTGAGAGACTCTCGGTCTTCTTGCTGATGCTGTAGATCACATACAACAAACCGCAGAAGAAAATGAGATTGAGAATGGTATATAGGCTCATGAGGGGATGCTCGTCTTTTTAGTATTGCCGTGAAATTAAACTACCTTTGGCACACTTACAAGGACAAGATTCGGGCGAGCTTGTTACAAGATCAATCTGGTAAATTCGACATCATGATGGCGAGCGTGTCGGAGCGGAATTCGCGTCGATACAGTACGGCCACTATTAGCGTCGAGAGAATCATGAACACCCAGAAATTCACGAACCAACCCAACACCGCCATGCTGAAGTAATAAGTACGCAGCCCATTATTGAAATTGCCAGCAGCTTTAGATGACATGGTGGAGATACTGTCGATATTGCGCTCTAGAAACTCATCAGATGCGTTCTCATGACTCTCGGGCACGCCCCCTAGCATCACGGATACCTGGCCGAACTGACGTAAACCCCATGTGAACTTGAAGAAGGCGTAGACGAAGAGGCAGATCAATAAGAGCACTTTGAGCTCCCACGCGCCTCTGCTATTGGCGTCTGAGAAGGGAATATCCCGCAGCATCAGGATCACAGTTTCGGACGAGGTGCCGAGTACCGTCATCAAACCCGCTAGGATGAAAAGCGTAGTGGAGGCGAAGAAAGACACGCTGCGCTCGAGATTGGCAATGATATTGGTGTCGGCAATACGATTGTCGCGACGCATCGCCTTGCGAATCCATTGCTTACGAAAGCGGTGCATGGCATAAGCGAGGGTTGGCGTGTCAACGCTGCGTAAGTCGGTGTAGTAAAAATAGCCCCTAAAACACAGTAGGAACCACGCCACCGCAAGCAGATTGCCAATATTGTCTTTGAGAAATTCTACCGTCGCCATGCTCAGACTATTTCCTTATAAGCTTATTTCTTTATGTGATAACCGGTTCTGAATATCCACGACACTATCAATAAACATGCCGTCAGGAATACCAGAACCATCGCGAGAGACACGCCGACACTGACATCTGATATCTCATAGAAACTCCAACGGAAGCCACTGATCAAATATAGCACTGGATTAAACAAAGTTACGGTCTGCCAAAATGGCGAGAGCATACTCGCCGAATAGAAGCTGCCACCCAGGAACACAAGTGGTGTCACAATGAGTAGTGGTATCAGTTGTAGCTTCTCGAAATTATTCGCCCAGATACCGATAATGAACCCAAATAGACTGAAGGAAATACAAGTCAGTAGCAAGAACAGCGCCATCAAGAAGGGATGCGCGATCTGTAGTGGCACGAAGAAACCCGCAGTAGCCAGAATGATGGCCCCGAGGATAAGCGACTTCGTCGCTGCAGCACCTACGTAACCAAGCAGCGCCTCGAACATCGAGATCGGCGCAGACAACAACTCATAGATGGTGCCCGTGAACTTCGGAAAATAGATACCAAATGAGGCGTTGGAGATGCTATTGGTCAATAGCGATAACATGACCAAGCCTGGAACGATGAAAGCCCCGTAGCTGATGCCGTCCACCTGCTGAATGCGGCTGCCGATAGCGGCACCAAACACTACAAAATAGAGCGAGGTAGAGATAACAGGGCCGATGATGCTCTGCATAAGTGTGCGCCTAGTGCGCTCCATCTCGAATGCGTATATTGCCTTTACTCCCTGCCAGTTCATTACGCCTCCTCCACTAGTTTTACGAATATATCTTCCAAGGATCTCTGCGTGGTACGCATGTCCTTGAAGCGTATGCCGGCATCGCGCAGCTCTTCCATCAAGTTGGTGATGCCTGTGTGCTCGCCCTGAGTGTCATAGGTATAGGTGAGTGTTGCGCCGTCCTCGGAAACCTCTAGGCTGAGCGCCAACAGACTCTCCGGCAGGCTTGTCAGAGGCTCCACTAGGTCGAGGATCAATTGCTTCTTACCTAACTTGCGCATCAGCTCGTCTTTCTCTTCTACCAATAAGATCTCGCCTTTGGTGACGATACCGATGCGATCAGCGATCTCCTCGGCCTCTTCGATATAGTGAGTAGTCAAGATGATGGTCACGCCAGAGTCGCGCAGTTTGCGCACCAGCCCCCACATATCCTTGCGCAACTCTACATCTACACCAGCCGTCGGCTCATCGAGGAAGAGAACAGTCGGTTGATGGGCAAGGGCCTTGCCGATCAGCACGCGGCGCTTCATGCCACCGGATAGTTCGATGATCCTATTGTTCCGCTTATCCCACAAAGACAGGTCTTTGAGGACGCTCTCGATATAGGCAGGATCGGGTGTCTTGCCGAACAGACCACGGCTGAAGCTTAGAGCCGCGAACACTGTAGAGAAGGAATCGATAGTCAGTTCCTGTGGAACTAAACCGATCATGGAGCGCGTGGCGCGAAAGTCAGTGATGATATTATTGCCATCAACTAACACTTCGCCTTCGCTCGGATTTACGATGCCGCAGATCACAGAAATTAGCGTGGTCTTACCCGCTCCGTTGGGCCCGAGCAGGGCGATGATCTCGCCTTTTCGGATTTCGAGATTGATATCCTTGAGCGCTTTAAACCCGTCGTCATAGGTTTTCGATAAGTGACGAACTGACACAATAGACTGCACTTTTATACCTCTGCAACTGCTTCGATAGCCTCTGCCAATCTGGCGACGCCGATAATGGTCATGCCGTCGATACCGCCACGAGGCACGTTCGCCTTGGGCACGATGGCACGCTTGAATCCGTGTTTAGCCGCCTCGTACAGGCGCTCCTGACCGCTAGGAACGGGTCGAATCTCCCCCGCTAAGCCCACCTCGCCAAACACTACTAGATCTTGCGGCAAGGCCTTGTCTCTAAAACTCGAGACGATGGCGAGAAGGAGCGCAAGATCGGCGCTTGTCTCGGTGACCTTCACTCCGCCTACCACATTGACGAAGACGTCTTGATCGGCCATGTACAAGCCACCATGGCGGTGCAGAACTGCTAACAACATCGCCATGCGATTTTGATCGAGGCCAACCGCTAGCCTGCGGGGATTACCCAACTGGGTGCCATCTACGAGCGCCTGAATCTCGACCAATAGGGGCCGGGTGCCTTCCCATAGCACCATCACCACTGAACCGGCACTCTCGTCTTCGGTGCGGGCTAAGAAGATTGCAGAAGGGTTCTTCACTTCCTTTAAACCCTTCTCCGTCATCGCGAACACGCCGAGCTCGTTAACGGCGCCAAAGCGATTCTTCTGACCACGCAGGGTGCGATACTTATTATCACTGCTACCGTCGAGCATCAGGAAGCAATCGATCATATGCTCCAAGACTTTCGGTCCGGCCAAGTTACCGTCCTTAGTGACATGCCCTACTAGAAACAGGATAGTGTTAGTCTGTTTAGCATATTGGATAAGGTATGCAGCACACTCGCGCACTTGCGACACACTGCCCGGGGCCGAGGCGATGTCGGCACTGTGCATGACCTGAATAGAATCCACCACGAGCAATTGCGGCTGATGCTGCTGGGCCACCTGACAGATCTTTTCAACATTGGTCTCGGCCAACATCTTCAGATTCTTTTCCGGAAGACCGAGTCGTCGAGCACGCATGCCAACCTGTTGCAGAGATTCCTCCCCAGTGACATACAGCGCGCTGGTGCTCTGCGCAAGCAAACACATCACCTGTAGCAACAAGGTACTCTTGCCAGCCCCCGGACTACCCCCGATGAGAATCGCGGAACCCGGCACAAGGCCACCGCCCAATACTCGGTCTAGTTCAGCGATGGTACTGGAAAGCCGGGGCACTGCCTCGAGATCGATCTCGGAAAGGTCTTGCACGCCCGAGGTAGTGCCCGCGTAACCCTGTTTGCGAAAGTCAGGTTTTGCAGCAGGCGAGGCGGCGCTGCCAAGGCTAATTTTTGACAGCGTGTTCCATTCTTTACAGGAGGCACACTGCCCCTGCCACTGCCCATGTTCGGCACCGCATTCGGTGCACACATAGGCGTTCTTCACCTTCGCCATGCTGTTCCCTTACATTGTGTTGCTAAGCACTGCGTCACACGTAAATATAATGTATTCGACGCGTTACCTGACAGAATAGTTCATAGGCGATCGTATTGCAGCGCTGTGCGATCTCGTCGGCTGGTAATCCTTCTCCCCAGAGAATGACCTCGTCACCTACCCGCGCATCGGGGCAATCACTCAGGTCCACAATCGTCATATCCATTGATACACGGCCGCAGAGTGGAGCTCGTTGAGGCTCAGCCCCTTTCTTCGCACTGCATTTAATCAACACGGGCGTGCCTGCAGGCATGCGCCGCGGATAGCCATCACCATAACCAATCGATATGACACCAATGCGCTGCTCGCTTTCGCACACATAGCTTGCGCCATAACCGATGCTCTCTCCTGCCGCCACGGCCTTGATCGCGATCAGCCGAGCTCGCAGTGTCATGACTGGCGCTATATCTCTTTCAATCGCGTTCTCGCCGGCTATGGCAGTGCCGCCATACAGCATGATGCCGGGACGCAACCACTGAAAATGTGACTCCGGCCACTGCTGAATAGCAGAGGAGGCCGCGAAGCTAATCTCACGCTTGTCTGCCGCCACACCAGCATCTTCGAGAATTTTGTTTAACTGGGCGAGCTGGCGCTCTGTCATATCACTCTTTTTGTCATCGGCGCAGGCGAAATGCGACATGACGACCAGCTTGTGCACGTGCACGTGCCAGTTTAAGGCTTGCCACGCCTGCTTGAACTCAGAGGCCGAGAGGCCGAGCCTATGCATACCAGTATCGATTTTTAGCCAAATTGTCAGAGGCGTGCTTAGCGACCTAGCCTCGAAAAAAGCCTCCAAAAGCGCCAGCTGGAAAGGCGAATGTACTACCAGCGCAAAATTGTTCTCCACTGCCTGACGCAGGTGAACGGCATTGAATACGCCTTCTAGAAGTAAAATGGGGGTGCTGATGCCTGCCTGACGCAGCTCTAGCGCCTCGTCGATGCTAGCCACGCCGAAGCAGTCGTCATCGCGCAGCTGTCCGCGCAGGGTTTGCGCTACGGCGATGGCGCCGTGTCCGTACGCGTTGGCCTTCACGACGGCGACGATAGCCGCCTCTGGCTTGTAGGCGCGGGCCTTCGCAAAGTTCGCCAGTAAAGCCCCTAAGTCGATCGTGGCCCAGGCGCGAGAATCATTCGCGTTGGGTATAGCTTTCATCGTAATCCTGTCGCGCTAGGTTCTCGAAGCGAGTGAACTGTCCTACGAAGCCAAGTCGTACCGTGCCAATTGGACCATTACGCTGCTTACCAATGATGATCTCGGCTACGCCCTTGTCCGGCGTGTCCTCGTTATAAACCTCATCGCGATAGACGAAGGCGATGATATCCGCGTCTTGCTCGATCGCGCCCGATTCACGCAGGTCTGACATGACAGGCCGCTTATTAGGGCGCTGCTCTAGACCACGGTTGAGCTGAGAAAGGGCGATTACAGGGCATTGAAACTCGCGCGCCATAGTCTTGAGGGAGCGCGAGATCTCGGAGATCTCCCCCACGCGATTATCACCGAAGCCTTTGATCTGCATCAGTTGCAAATAGTCGACTACGATCATACCGATCTCGCCATGCTCACGCATTACCCGCCGAGCGCGCGAGCGCATCTCCATAGGACTAAGGCCAACGCTATCGTCGATCAGTAGCGGTTTGTCTTTGAGTTTGCTAACGGCAGCCGTGAGCTTAGGCCAGTCCTCGTCTTCCAATTGACCAGTGCGCAGGCGACGCTGATCGATCTTGCCGATGGAGCTGATCATCCTGAAGATCAGGCTCTCGGCAGGCATCTCTAGCGAGAACACTAACACTGGCTTATTGGCCAACATCAGCGCGTTCTCAGCTAAGTTCATCGCGAAAGAGGTCTTACCCATGGAGGGACGCCCGGCCACAATGATGAGGTCGGACTTTTGTAAACCCGAGGTCTTCTCGTCCAAGTCTTTAAAGCCCGTTGGCAAGCCGGTAAGCGCACCCTTGGACTTAAATAGCTCATCGACGCGGGTTACGGCCGCTTGGAGCAGAGGATTGATTGGCTGAGGGCCGCCATCTTTGGGGCGGTCGTCTGCGATCTGAAACACTTTCTGTTCGGCCACATCTAACACGTCGTCGGCACGCTGCCCTGCCGGATTGAAACCGCTATCGGCGATCTCGTAGGCCACGCGAATCAGTTTACGCAGCTTAGAGCGCTCAGCGATGATGTCTGCATAGGCCGAAATATTGGCTGAACCGCGTGCGTTACTGACTAGGTCACTCAGGTATTCGATGCCGCCGGCGCTATCTAGTTCGCCTAGGCTGTCGAGGGCTTCGACCAAGGTCACCACATCCAAAGGCTTATCGGCCTCGGTCTGGGTGAACATCACGCGGTAAATGAGCTGGTGCTCGTGGCGAAAAAAGTCCTCGTCGATGATTTTCTCAACAACAGTGTCCCAAACGGAATTATCCAACATCAAACCACCCAGCACGGCCTGTTCGGCTTCCACCGAATGCGGCGGCACCTTCAGCGATGCTAGCGAGCCAGCGTCGAGTGGCTTACGGTTTTTTTCAAACGGTTCGGACATTGGGAAGGTCGCTATATTGCAAAGCAGATTTAAATTTTTTCTTGATTTGGGTAGGAGCGCATGCCCTCGTAAGGGGGGGGCATGCGCTCCTACAGAATTCTCTAAATTTTTGGAGCCTTCAGGCTTAAAAGCAAAAAAAAGCGCCATCATCCCGAGGGATAACAGCGCTCCATTGTCACCTATTGTCCGCCCAGCAACAACCGCATATTGCGAATGCTGTGACCGAATTCAATAGTGAATTATGCTGGTACGATTGCCAGAGTAATGACTTCTTCTACTTCGTAGCCGAGGTCGATACTGATTTCGTACTCACCGACATCGCGCAGCGCGCCGTTTGGCAGTCGCACTTCAGCTTTGCTCAGCTCTTCGCCGGTTGCAGCAGTGATCGCTTCCGCGATGTCGCGAGTGCCGATAGAGCCGAACAGCTTGCCTTCTTCGCCAGCGTTAACCGCCATAGTAACGCGAAGACCTTTCAGCTTCTCTGCACGAACCTGTGCAACGGCAACTTTCTCATTGTGCGCTGCTAGTAGCTGTGCGCGACGAGTCTCGAAATTATCCAAGTTGGTCTTGGTGGCAGGGATCGCCTTACCAGTCGGGAACAGGAAGTTACGAGCGTAACCAGCCTTTACCGAAGCAGTATCGCCTACTGCGCCAAGCTTGCCCACTTTCTCCAATAGAATGACGTTCATCTTTGCTTCCTCATTAAAATCTGCGTGTATTCTTAAATTCGTTTAAGCGCTTAGCGCCTGCTTTGACTCGCTTTGCGTTTGCCTTAATCCATTGCGCCCTATTCGCGAGGGCGTACCCTCGACCGAAAGTCGTACCAGCTGTCTGCTAAAGCGGCGAGTGCCAGAAGCTGGAACATCACCGGGCTAATCAGGGCTGAGTAAAAAATCACCAACACCGCAGTGGGCAATTTCCTTCGGCCTACCAGGCCATGCACTAAGGCAACGCCTGCAACCAGCAGCGGCATCAAGAAGAACAGAGCGAGCTGCTGAAATACTGGCGGACCGTAATCTGCCAATATGAACATCAAAAACATTACTGCACTGGCCTTCCAACCAAGCCGCAGTTGGTGAAATTCCTCGCGGAAACCACCGGGATTGAACAAGCCTGCTTGCCAGCTGCGCGCCAACATCAGCAGCGCGATGGAGAAGAACACCACCATGGTGCCGAACACCATTAGTAACCACTGGTGTAGCTGCTCCGGCGCGGCAAATATCACCTGCCCCTGTAGCTCTGGATTATTCGCCAGTTGCTCCATTAGCTGGGTGACTTGCTCTTCCATCAGAGCAAGAAACGCTGGCTGCAAAGACAGGCCTAATTGCGCGCCGAAACCGACGCCAATAGAGGCAATTAGTGTTGCCTCCCAAGAGCCTGTGCTGCGCAGCACTAATGCCAGCACCGCAATCCCTAACATTAACAATAGGGGAATCATCTCCCCGAGGATCGCCCAACCTAGTGCCGGTAATAAAGCCCAAGCTAAAACGATCAAGGCCTCTGACTTGCCGTGACGCAGGGCTACTAGAGCAACTACCGGTGGGCTCAAGAAATTGACCACCGGTAAAAACCCGAGAAGTACTGCCGCCAGAATTGCCTGACGACGTCCTGACATCGCGAACTGGGCCAGCGCCCTCATACTTTTCTCCGCACTACTACGAACGCGGCGAGCCGCTTCGCATGATTCTTAACGGAATTAAGCAGTATGGCTGTCTGTATACGGAATCAGAGCCAAATGACGTGCACGCTTAACCGCAGTCGCCAATTGACGCTGGTAACGCGCCTTAGTACCAGTGATACGGCTTGGTACGATCTTGCCAGTTTCAGACACATACGCCTTCAGTGTTTCGATATCTTTGTAATCAATCTCAATGGTGCCTTCTGCGGTGAATTTGCAGAACTTGCGTCTACGGAAAAAACGAGACATGTTGGTTTCCTTTCAGTAAGTTTGGTGTGCTTTTCAGCTGCCCTTTGCCTTTTGCCGCGCATCGAGTGCGCGAAGGCTCAAAATCAATCCTTGGAATCGTCAGAATCCTGATCGTCGTCTTGATCGTCGCCGGAATCATCAGAATCATCTAAGTCTTCTACTTCGTCTTCGTCGCTCTCTGCGGCATCAGCTTCTGCTTTCGCTTCTGCATTAGCGGCATCACGAACAGCTGCATCTTCTTCAAGCTTACGCTTCTGCTCTGCACGCGCACGACGCTCACGGCTTTCGCGCTCGCCCTTCAGAATCAAAGACTCTTCAGTGACAGGACCGGACATCTTCATGACGAGGTTACGGATGATCGCATCGTTGTAGCGGAACAAAGTGGTGATTTCTTCCAACACTTCACTGCCACACTCAACATTCATAAGAATGTAATGCGCTTTGTGGATTTTGTTGATTGGGTAAGCTAGCTGGCGACGGCCCCAGTCTTCAAGACGGTGAACTGTGCCACCACTATCTTTTACCATCTGGGTGTAGCGCTCTACCATGCCCGGAGTTTGGTCGGACTGGTCTGGGTGTACCAAAAATACAACTTCATAATGTCTCATAGAGACTCCTTACGGGTTGAAGTCTTCTGTCGAACACCGGTTTGAGAGACCGTTGCGCAGGAAGACAAGGAGTTAAGGGGGTTTGCCTAAAGACAGCTCCCCGAAATTAAAGAGCGGGCATTCTAGAGAACCACTGCTCAACATGCAAACAGTTTTTGGGTGGGGGTTTGTAGCGTGGAGGGCCATATTCTTTGTAGATCTGTTTCAATTGCACCTAATCGCTTGCAGGGCAAGCTCCTACAGCCAGAGGTTTCTATCCAAACCGGGTCAGCGCCCTGAGTGTAGGAGCCTGCCCTGCAGGCGATTTGCCTAAATCTTCCACAGATTTGTATCAATCGTACCGATTCGCGGGCAAGCCCCCCATAGATAGGGCAAGCGCTCCTACCCCTTCGATTTGCGATAGCATAATCCTACGTTAGGGCTTACCTGTAAGCGATATGAGCTCCGAATCGAGCGATTGCCATTGTGCAGGCGATTAAGAAGTTCGGCGCTGCCTCACCGCCTCAAACAGGCACAGGCCTGTGGCGACCGAGACATTGAGGCTGCTGAGCTCGCCAGCCATGGGAATAGAGAGTAGATAGTCGCAGTTCTCACGCGTAAGGCGACGCAAGCCCTTGCCCTCAGAGCCCATTACAATTGCGATTGGCTGCTTGAAATCCATAGTATAGAGGCTGTCTTGGGCCTCGCCGGCCGCCCCCGCAATCCAGATACCGCGCTTTTTCAGCGACTCTAGAGTGCGACTGAGATTGGTGACAGCGGCGAAGGCTATCGTATCTGCCGCCCCGCAAGCCACCTTGCGAGCAGTCATATTCAGAGGCGCGGCGCGATCCTTGGGAACGATTACAGCATCCACTCCCGCCGCATCTGCTGTGCGCAGACACGCGCCAAGATTGTGGGGGTCGGTTACTTCGTCGAGGACTAATAGTAGTGGCGAATGGCTGAGGCCATCGAGCAAGGCATCGAGACCTCGCTCGTCGAGAATGCTGCCGCCAAGTTTACACAGAGCAACAACCCCCTGGTGAACAGCCCCAGCTCCCAAGTTACGCAGGCGTTTATCTAGATCCTTGCGGTCCTGGCCCTGCCAACTCACACCAGCAGCCGCAGCCAAGCTCTTCACTTCATTGATACGCTTGTCTTCGCGGTCCTGCTGAATCAGCAGCTCAAGCACATCCTCTGGATGCTGCTTGAGTAGCTCGCTCACGGTGTGAATGCCGTAGACCCATTCTTTCTGGCTCAATTCGAAATCCTTCGCTTATGCTTTCTTTGATCGGCCTATCTTCCGGCTAGAATGTTACCTTGACTGTAGGAGCCTGCCCTGCAGGCGAAGGCCAGACGTTTACACGGATCCGTGTCAATCTTACCCAATCGCCTGCAGGGCAGGCTCCTACAGTCAGCGATTTCGCCACTAAACCGAAATAATTTTCTTACTAGGGGCTCGGCGCTTACCTTTATTCTTAGGGGCAGGCTTGGCAGCCGCGGGCTTCGGCCCACCAGCTGGCTTTTTGGCTCGCGCTGGCTTCTTGTCAGCGGCAGATGCGCGGCCTTGTTCGCTTTGCTTCTTGCTGCCGCCGCCCTTCTTGCCAGGCTTGTCTTTAGCAGCGCGCTTAGCTGGACGGTTCGGTGGGTTACCGCCCTCAGGCACATTGCCCACGCTGTCGAGCATCGCTAGGTCGATCTTGCGATCATCCAGGTCAACACGCACCACTTTGACCCGCACCACGTCACCGAGGTGATAGACCATGCCATTGCGCTCGCCGCGCAGCTGGTGCCGCACGGGGTCGAACTGATAATAGTCATTCTTCAGGGCGGTGATATGCACTAAACCCTCTACATAGATGTCGCTCAGCTCCACAAACAAGCCAAACGCAGTGACACTGCTTACAGTGCCGGAGAACTCGTCGCCCACTCTGTCTTTAACATATTCGCACTTGAGCCAGTCCACCACATCGTAGCCCGCCGCATCGGCACGCCGCTCAGACATCGAACATGTCTCGCCAAAGCTCTGCATTTCTTTCAAGTCATAGGGGTAGATGGTCTTGCGCGCTAATGGCGCCACGCCCTGCACTTTCTTCACATGAGTCGTCTGCTTCGCACTTCTAATGAGGTAGCGCAGAGCACGATGCACCAATAAGTCCGGGTAGCGACGAATCGGGGAGGTGAAGTGGGTATAGGCCGCAAAGCCTAGGCCGAAATGGCCGAGGTTCTCTGGCTGATACACCGCTTGCAGCAAGGACCGGATCATTACCGTCTGAATCAGATGCGCATCGGGGCGATCGGCGATCTTGAGCAGCACGCGTTGATAGTCCTTGGGCTCCGGCTTCGCATTGCGCGTTAGCACAAGGCCGATCTCCTTCAGGAAGGCCTTCAGATTTTCCATCTTGTCCATATTGGGGCCGTCGTGTACGCGGTACAGAACTGGCAGAGAAGACTCCGCCAAGAACTTCGCCGTGCACACGTTCGCCGCTAACATGCACTCTTCGATCAAACGGTGAGCACTGTTGCGCAGTACCGGCACGATCGAACTAATCTTACGAGTCTCGCCGAACACGATTCGAGTCTCGGTGCTGATGAAATCTAGCGCGCCTGCCGCTTGGCGCAGCTTGGCGAGCTTGTGATACACCGTATACAGGGATTCCAAAGCAGGCAGCACCGCTGCGTACTTCAAACGCAAACGCTCCTTCGTCTTGGCCCGCATCGGGGTCTCTGGCTCTTCCAGGATGTCCGCCACTTCCGTATAGGTCATGCGCGCGTGGGAGTAGATAACTCCCTCGTAGAAACTGTAGTCCTGCACTCGGCCCTGTTTATCTAGCTGCATCTCGCAGACCATCACCAGACGGTCGACCTGCGGCTTCAGGGAGCACAAGCCATTGGACAAGGCCTCTGGCAGCATCGGGATCACGTGGCCCGGGAAGTACACTGAGTTACCGCGGGTCTGTGCCTCCACGTCCAGTGCCGATTCTACCGAAACGTAATGAGACACGTCCGCGATGGCCACGAATAGGGTACACGCGCCACCGGCCTCTTGCCGGCAATAAACCGCGTCATCGAAGTCTTTGGCATCCTCGCCATCGATAGTCACGAATGGCAGCTGACGCAGATCGATACGCTGCGCGGATTCCGACTCTGGCACTACTGTTGGGAACTGCTTGAGGCTCTCTAGCACCTCTTTCGGCCACTTATAGGGAATATTGTGGCTGCGTACCGCAACGTCGATCTCCATACCCGGCTTCATATGATCGCCCAGTATCTCGACTACCGTGCCGACGGCCTTGCGGCGCTGCGTAGGGTAGGAGGTTATCTCGGCGACGACGAACTGGCCGTCTTGCGCGCCGCGATTCTCTTTCTCAGGGATCATAATCTCGTGGCTATTCCGGCGATTGTCCGGCACCACGACACCAAAGCCCTGCTCCCAGTAATAACGCCCTACTACCTGCTTGCTGCGGCGCTCTAGCACCTCGAAGATCATGCCTTCTTTGCGGCCACGGCGATCGACGCCTGAGACCCGCGCGAGCACGATGTCACCATCAAAGACCTTCTGCATTTCGGAGTTAGGTAAAACGAGGTCCCCAGACCCATCGACAGGGATAAAGAAGCCGTAGCCATCTTTGACGCCCTGTACGCGCCCCTTAATGAGCTCCATGCGATTGACCAAGCCATACACGCCTCGGCGGTTGCTGATCAACTGTCCATCGCGGGCCATCGCAATTAAGCGGCGGCGCAAGGCTTCAGTTTGCTCATAGGAGGTAAGGCTCAAGTGCTCGCAGAGCGCCTGATAGGTCACCGGCTCGCCGGTTTGTTCCATGTATTCGAGGATGTATTCACGACTAGGGATCGGATTTTCGTAATTTTCCGCTTCCCGACTTGCGAAGGGGTCAATGATGTTTTCAGTGTCTTTAGATTTCTTAGCCATATCCTGCCAAATTGAGTGGGTTTCTGGCCACCAGTATACACATTGGGGCCTGCAATTACCCAAACTATTGAATGTGGACAATTGACAGGAGGATTGCGCGGCGATAAAGTGCGCGCTTCGAAATACCCCCCTCTTGCCCAGGTGGTGGAATTGGTAGACACGCTAGCTTCAGGTGCTAGTGCTCGAAAGGGCGTGGAGGTTCAAGTCCTCTTCTGGGCACCAATGATACAACCTATTGATTTAAAAGACTTTATTCTCCTTATTTTTGCCGTGATTTGACCTCTTTCTCACAAAGGGTTTCACAATTATGGCGAATTATCTATGGAAAAACCGACACGGGCAGTATTATTTCAGAGTCCGGATACCGGTTCGTTACAGCGCTGAATTTGGCGATCTAAAGGAACTGCGCAGCCCACTGAAAACAAGCGACAAAGTAATTGCGAAGCGTTTCGCAAGAGGACACATGTTCGCGCTCGATAAACTATTGAGTGAGCTTGATGAGATGCGTCGTAGAAAAAGCAAACAGCCAAGCCTATCCCTTAACTATGAATTAACGACTGAGACCGAAGAGCTACCATCCGGGGCGGTTAGAACGAGCACCAAATTGAGCATAAGCCCAGAGGAGTCCAAAGAACTTGGAATAGACTTCGTTAAGCAGCTAGTTGCATCTTTTCATGCCAGCGAAAATCCCCAGCATATTGACAATCTGTCAACCAAAAATTTACCGGCAACCAACTCGGAATCCCTTATAGCATTGAGCGATAAATATATTGCTTGCAACAATTGGCGCACCCCCATTACCGCCAAACAATACAAAGGGACGTTCTCGCTACTTTTAAACTACTTCGGCAACAGAAAGCTGAATCAAATCAAGAAGAGCGAAACAAGCGATTTTGTGGAAATTCTCAAGAAACTCCCTAGAAACTTGAATGGAGCCAAGTCCACATTCCAAAATACTCCCATTCGTCAGGTTGCTGCGGAGTACACAGGTCAAACTATCGCACCAAAAACAGTCCGTGATCACGTAGTTAGGATAAACGCTTTCTACCGTTGGGCAGCAAACAACTCTGACGAGCCAATAGAGAGCCCATTCAAAGGAATCAAACTAAAGCGAAATCTCGCGGAATCCGCCCGCGAGGCATTCGATCCAGAGTCTATTCATAAGATTTTCACTTGTTACTTGTATGGCAAGAATGAATGGCCGAAAAGAAAGTCCAAAGGTGAACCCTCGAAATACTGGATCTCTTTGATACTCGCATACACAGGTTGCAGACTTAATGAGGCGTGCCAACTTTATCTCGACGATGTATATCTAGACAGCGAAAACATTCTTACTTTCGACTTCAACTCTAAGAGGAGTGATCAAAGCATAAAGTCCGGTATATGGCGAAAAGTTCCGGCTCACCCTATTCTAAAAAAATCCGGATTGGAAGGTTATATAGAAAGCCTCCGTAGTGAAGGACATTCACGATTATTCCCCGAATTGACATTCTCCCAAAATGGGGAAGGTTATGCTCGCGCTATTGGAGAGTTCTGCAGAGAACTCTATAAATCAGTAGGCGCTATAGGAACACCTCACAACTTTAGACACACTGTCGTAAAGCAACTTAGACACTCCGGAGTTCCAAGGGAAATATTACGCTCTATAGTTGGCCATTACGACAATACTACTCTCGACACGACCGATCGTTATGGAGGTGGCGAACTCTATACCAGCAAACAGAAACTCGATGCAATCAAGAAGATAAGCTATGAGTTTGAGGACACCCTTACAACATTTGAACAATTCAGAAAACGGGCGCCAAAACGCAAACTTTGAATTCTCTGTGGGCCGCAAGTCGGCACCTATCATCAACCCCAACTGACTATTAACCTATGCGCAGCCCCAGCCTTGGCCATTTACATAAATTGAAAGCAAGAAAAGAATCATCACTCACTGAAACCACAGATATCCGCAAAGCCCCACGCATGCGAAAGCGCTACAAACCAAGCAATGCAAGGTTTGCAGCAATGTTGTACAGATCCCATACTGTTCTTATATTAAAGGGTATTAAGAATTCATACAGAAACCATGCAAAGAGTTTGGCTAGATACGAGAGTTTAAGAGATGAGACTAAAGTCCAATTAGCGGTAGAGGGAATACTGTCAGACAAAGGGTTAAAGGCGATTACCATAAACCTCAATCTAAGTCCCTCACTAGAGGTGAAGTTAAACACCAACAAAACCAGCTCACTTAACTATGTCAGAGATCAGGTAAGGAAGATCATTAAAAAAGCGATACCAGATACCCCACCATTGTTCCTTCTTGTATTAGAAAGGTCAGCTAGAGAGATAAACATTCCTGGAGGAAATGGCTCAAAGCCTCACTTTCACGGGATACTTGCCTTACCTCTAACAATGGCAACGGGCGAGATTATAGAAAGACTTCGCTTAGGCTTAGACAAAAGTCCTTTAACCAGCGGATATCGAGAACGATATGGTCATACGCGAGTACTGCTACAAACCACCTACGAACAGAACTTCGAGGACGGTGGAATAGTTTTAAAACCCATTAATTCGGGATGGGGCTCCTATATCACCAAACAACTACCTAGTGAAAGACACTATGTAATCAGCCAAGAATTGACTGCAAAAACCAAAGCATTCTTGAAAGAGATGGTTGAACATGATTGCAGCGTATCGTGTCGACCGCATTTTAAGTAAAGGTTACAAATTAGCTAGGCATCACTTCTCATCTAGCCGGCTTATGAGGTGCTCTGCTCTAATATGAGTATACCTATGAAGCATAGCTAGGCTTTGATGACCACTAATTGCGGCAACCTCTACCGTACTAAGACCCAGCTCAAACAATCTGCTAATACCCTCATGTCGCAAGTCATGAATCCTTAGATCGCTAATACCGGCTTTCTTGCAAGCAAGGGAGAAGCGCTGAGACATCGCTGTAGCGCTTATGCTGAACACCCTTCCATCTCCAGCGACTCTAGCGCCTAGCGTCTTCAACGCCTTCCTAGTAAGCGGTATAACTCGCGGAATACCCGACTTAGTAACCGGAAGTAATACCGTCCTAGAACCCAAATTTATATCTACACCTTTCACCTCAATTAATTCCGAGCGCCTTGTCGCACATTCTATTGCAAGCAATATAAAGTCACTTAACTCCGGATCAGTCTTTGCCGCCTCAAGTAGTCTACTTTCTTCATCACCACACAATCTCCTAGTACGACCATGCGGCATCTTTGGAAGTCGAATTCTAGGAACACCTTGTGGCAAGGGAATACCGAAATTACTAGTAGCTAACCGAAGAAGGCGAGCGAGCAAACTAAGCTCATGGACTACAGTAGCGGGATTAGCCCTAAGGAGTCTCTGGTCGCGAAATTGAGACAGAACAGCTACAGATAGCTGGCTAAGGCTAAAAGCTCCCAAAACGCTCCTCAAGCGCTTTAAACGCGACTGTTCAGCTCGATTCTCAGCTCCGCTTGCTACTTTCCGTTGAAGGTATAGATCAATGAGACTATCCAGCGTGATTCTCTCGGATGCGCGCGGGTCAACATAGGTGCCAAGCGTGACCTGCGACTCGATCACGCGGGACCAGTCAACCGCATCAGATTTCTTGATGAAAGACTTGGTAATGGGCTTGATTCCCTTAAGCCGTACCTGAGCCTGCCATTTGTCTCTTAACTTTCTAATAGTCGCCATATCGATACCCTCAATGAAACAGTTTGAGCACATCGTAGGACAAGAAAACAAACAAGTCGGGTACTTTCAGGGCTTAAAGTCGCGGGAGTGTGATCAGAGTGTGACCAACAACTTACAAACGTCTTGCAAACAACAGACAAACAAGATGCAACCTATTGATATATTTAGCATACCTTGCGACAAACAAGCGCCGTATGAATTGGTATGTATAACCAATTCATACCCATATGTGCCAAAGTTGTTATCTTTAGGTCTGCAAACAGCGCTCTTAACATGATGGTGCCATATACCGCGGCACATTGAGTATTTACCATCCTTATATTAACGGGGAAACAGAGCCCCCATAAAACCACGAAATTAGGACCTCTCGCAGGAGATCAATTTTGTCATCTTTAGACTCTATCCAATATTTATAAACTTGATGCTGCCATATTTAGCGGCAACGATTAAATGAATTTCCCTTATATTTCAGACCAATCTAGGCGCCTAATCTTGAGGTTTAAGGACTCAGGAAGTGTTTGGTGGGGTATTTTATATAAGTTTAGTGCTGTAACCGGTACAATCTCGCCAATTTTTATGCTCGATTATTTAATTAGATAGGTTAGTGATTCATGAAAAGCACAAACAAAGATACCAGTTTGGTAAAATCGAACACCAGCAAGCTTTCACTTGAAGACCAAATTTCAAAATTTCTAGTTTCTGGTGGCAAAATCGAACAAGTCGATAGGGGCGTAAGTGCGCCACGCGTGACAACAGGGAAAATAGACATAGTTATAACTCCGCCATCAGACATCTCAAGAGTTAAATTAAGAAAACCTTGACGCTTTAACACTTCTTATTACCGACATCCTTGCCGAAATTGTTTCCCTTGGAGTCTATTGACACGGCCGTCAATACTGTACAAAGATACATGCCTATTTTGACGACCATAGCATTCCTTTAAATTCACACTAAACTAAATTTAGTCTGTAATTACTATTGTCTTCCTCACAGTAGATTAGATTGGTAGCGGTGATAACGCATTTCAGAAAGCCAGAGAATAATCGGTGATATAGTGTATAAAATCAAAACGTTAGGGCTTTTTTCGGGTGGCGGAGGTTTGGACTTGGGGGTTCAGGCTGCGGGATTTTCGACACTCCTTTCGTCTGATATTGACGCCTATTCTTGTCAGACGCTTCTGAACAACCAAGGGAAAAAACCATATCTTTCCAAACACCCAGTACTTTGCGCGGACATTCGGTCTATTGATCACAAGATTATAAAGCGCCAAATTGGCAAAGCCGATATAGATTTCATTATTGGCGGCCCACCATGCCAGGCTTTCTCAGTCTTTGGTAAACGAAAAGGACTAGGAGATCCAAGAGGCAATCTAGTCTTCGAGTACTCTAGGATAATCAAAGAGTTATCCCCCGAAGCCTTTTTATTTGAAAACGTTGCAGGACTAAAGACTATTCATGGAGGTGTGCTCTACAAAGAATTATTAGAAGTACTTTCCTTAAACGGCAAATACTCAATTTCCGCGCATGAATACGATCTAGCAGATTACGGTGTCCCTCAATTTAGAAAACGGGTTTTCTTCGTTGGGACTAAATCTGGCAAACAACTACCAAAGCTCACACCCACACATGGTGCGGATTTATTGCCTTTCTCGACCGCAGGCGCTGCATTATCAAATCTCCCTACACCTATCACCGATTGGAAAGGTAATCCACACATCAACGGGCATGTTGGCAGGAAACATAGCGAAAGAATAATCGAAAGATATGAAAGTTTAGTTTTCGGAGAACGCGACCACAAGACTAGAATAAATAAGTTGAATCCGTCAAAACCAAGCTTCACCATTATTGTGGGCTCAGATGCTGGTGGGGGCAAAGGACACGTACACCCTATGGAGCCACGCGAAGTTACCCCCCGCGAAAGTGCGAGAATCCAAACGTTTCCGGACTGGTGGGAGTTTGCAGGCACTGGTCGACATGTAATTCGACAAGTAGGCAACGCTGTGCCACCATTGTTTGCCGCAATTATTGCAACTCAGATTCGACGAGAAATTTTTAACCAAAAAACGACTTCCAATATCAATAGTTTAGTTAAAAAACTTGACCTGAACTTCTTAATCGATGGTTATTAAAGATTTATTCAGCCACAAAATACATTCAAGCGGTGCCGATTGGCCTGAAAAGCTAATTGACATTGCGACGATATTCTCGGAGTTCGATGGCGAGATTTACAATAGAGACGCGATTGAGCGCCGGTTAACTGAGATTAGCCCAAGAGCAACATCAGTTCCTAGAGACCCATCAAAATTCCGAGATGAAATCAGCGCTTATCCAGCCTATCTCGGACTATATCGAATAGAATTGCATAACGGCGTATGGCGAATATTTCTGAGCCAATCAGCAAAATCTTTTCTTATATGTGAAGAACCTAATGTTCCCGCGTTCTTGTTGTTGCAACTCTCTTTGTTCCAATACCCCAACGGCATGGGCGCTGCATACCAATCCAATTCAAACACCGCTCGAATACAAGCAAATACAAGAATAAGGACTTTGGATTTTGTAAATAACGGAGTCCATATTTCACCGTTGAGATTGATCTGCCAAGGTCTTGTGGCGGATAGTACTATTAGGGAGGTATCAGCACTCGAAGGCACAATTACGCTGGACGAAATATTTGTTTTGGCTAACAACACATTAACGAATCAAACCGCTAATCCAGATTTAGCAAACGTCCTTGACGTTCTTTACAGATTTAGAGCCGGCGAGATTGAAGCAATTACTGGCTATGAAAGTAGATTCCACATCCTAAATCATACAAACTTCTTAGAGTCTAACCGAGCCGGAATCAAAGTTCGAAGTGCTTTAGGTGAGATTGATAAGAGAGAGCTACTGAAAAAGTTAAATACAATTTGTAATATTTCCACTCAATTTAATGAATATGATCATGTAACTGACAATGATCAGTTAGTCGATCAAATCAAGTTGTGTAGCTGGGGAAAATATTTCGACGGCGTTAGAACGCTGGACAGCGGTACAATTGAGCTTCTAACCGGCGAAAACCCATTAATATATACAGACCTACCAATCCCACAGAATGAACAGGCAGAGAATACCGCTGTTCTTAGAGCATCAAACATCTATGAACTAAAGCCTTTCAACACGCAGAACCCACTGCCTACAAGAAATGGAACACGCAGAGTAATTTACGCGGACCCAGAGCTAACCCGCATTAAAAGGCAAAGAGCTAACCTTACCCATAAAATTCTGATAGACAAACTGAGGTCATATTTGGAAGCTAGGGACGTAAATACATTCGAAAATGAACATATCGATTTATTTGCCAAGTTAAATGACGAAGATAAATTTCTCTTTGAAGTGAAAAGTATCAATGACGACAACTTACTTAGTCAAACTCGCAAGGGAATAAGTCAGCTTTATGAATACCGTTATCGATACCAAGATGAAGTCGGTTACGGAGTAAAACTATTTTTAGTCTTTCCAATGGAACCTTCATCCGTTACTTGGCTGCAGGAATATGTTTGTAGTGATCGAGAGATCGGTGTAATTTGGTTCACTGAAGATAATGAACTTCATTATTCTGAGTATTGTACAAACGCTATAACCCCTCTACTGCAACTTAACCAATAATAGTGCAGAACAAAAAGCCTGACCGCAACACAGCCCCCCGTACAGGCTAAGTTCGCCAATATCGATTTCATACACTTTGAGCTTTTAACGCATTTGGTAGACTTAATACGGATGATTAACTTCCTTACTATTATTGAGCACACTAAAGTAGAATGGCTTGCCCCAAGGGATTGGAGAACGCTAAACTGAATGCGTTTATTCATTTCACAATGGGTAGTCACAATGGCTCTCCACGGCATAAGAGTGAAATTTTAGTCCTTAAATATCAAATAGATAAGATTAGTCATAGAGGTTCAAGTCCTCTTCTGGGCACCATTACAAAGCTTCGTACCTTGCTAGATCGCCCAACACTCCTCCTAAGGCCCCTCACGAATACTGAACAAAACCCTAAGAGCGAGCACTCAATTTGAGTGATGGCATGAAATGGCTTCGTACTATTCCCGCAGATCAACTGCAAAAGTACCGTCCTCGTATAGAGCAATGACAACCCTAGCCATTAGTCTACTCGAACTCCGAAAACCAAGAATAGGATGATTCAGCTAATGCGCGCTAATGGAAAAAACTTTACTCTTCCACGTTAGATTTAGACCAATTTGAAGGTGTATCGCTATGAAAAAGTGTCTAGCATTTACTGCCGCGATGTTGCTTTTTTGCAACCCTGTACTGGGTCAATCCTATGACCTTTTGACTCGCGCGGAAACAGGAGATGTCAGTGCTCAAGTGATGCTAGGGGATATGTTTGCCGCAGGCGAAGGGGTGCCACAGGATTATGTTGAGGCAGCTTATTGGTACCGCCTAGCCGCGAAGCGGGGTATTGCCAAGGCACAACTATCCTTAGGTTTACTATATTCTCGAGGGCAGGGCGTTAAACAGAATATAGAGATAGCCTATCAATGGGCCTCCATAGCTGCTGCGCAAGGAGCGCAAGACGCTATAGAAGCCCGTGATTTAATCGGTGGGCAATTAGACGCCGAAACACGAGAGCGTGCTCAGCAGTTAGCCACGCGCTGTTCTGAATCTCAGTATAAGCAATGTGAACAGTGAGCATGGCTAGGGCGGACTAATCGAAGGCATCCCTAGCTTCCAGACCTCGGCATCTCCCCGCGAGATTCCCCATAGTATGGAAGTAGCCTCATCGCGATCCCAAGCAATGCCCTGGCCGTCGAAACCCTCGACGATGACAGTGGTCTCCCAGCGGAGCGTTTGACCAGCTTCGGGAATCGTCATCACATAGATTTCGGGGTGGTCGTGGCCGGTAAGATACAAATAGCCATCGCCTCCCCAACTACCTCCAGAATTACTCATCGGGCGAAGCCGCGGCAAAAGCTCCTCGGGCAAGTACCACTGCTCTAGAATGTTGAATTCATCATCCATCTTTACCACTAAGGTATTCTCGGTTTTCCCATAGGCCTGCAAACGCGGCGGGATAATACGATCATAGTTGCCGAAGCCGCCCCACCAATAACCATCGTGACGATCGAGCCATGTCATCGACCCGAGTGGCTCGGGAAAGGCGTGGCTGCGCAGGTGTTGCATGCTTCGGGTGTCCCATATCTCTATGGAGCTTGCCATGGGCCACTGCGGGAAATTGGAGTGCGCTGCATAGAGCAGCCCCTCATATACCATCGCGCTGTCCAGATGAATTATAGAGCCTGTCTTGTCAGACATGCCGTCCCAACTTTCTTGAAACTCCCCACTAACTTTGTCATAGCGTCCAATACGAAAATTATTGATTGCATAGAAGTGATCGGCATCGACAGCGACGGCTTGGAAAGCGTCCTCGGCGGGATATGCACCAAGCACTTGCGCATTTAGTGAAGAAGGAGGCGCCTGCTCAGAACACGCGAGTAGTGGGGCCAATAGGAGCATAAAAAAACTGTAGCGAATATTCACTTTGAACGCTCACTCTACAAAGTCGAATTAAACACTGTACCCGCAAGCAACTAAAAAGAACGGCACAGCGAACCGAGGCATATAAAGCGCCTACGCATAGCAGTCGCTCGATTGTATGATAGTATCCTATAGACCTAATAGCTGACTATGAGAGGCCAACGCTATTTCAGGAGTGTCGAGACTGATTTGACAATACAGATACATGATTTGGGCAATAGGGTCGGCGAGTCCGCCCAACAATTTGACATATCGATCAAAAATTTAAGCTTACATTGATTATTACGCCTCATTGCAGCCCCTCCCAAACCAAGCTTTAGAAGTCACAGTTTCAGCTTGACTAAGATTCAGTTTTAAAACTTAGACAGCCCTTCATTTCTCACTGCGGCCACACAAATCGCAGCGAGACAATATCGAGCATGCCCTAGCTATATCTTTTAATTGGAGAAATTTATGAAGATCGGAATTCTTTCAAGAAACGCGAAACTCTATTCTACAAGGAGATTAGTAGAGGCCGCCAAAGAGCGCGGACACGAGACAAAAGTGATAGACGTGTTGAGATGTTATATGAACATCACCTCCAGCAAGCCAGCGGTATATTACAAAAGCAAGGGTGTGAAAGAGATTCTAAAATTCGATGCGGTGATTCCCCGCATTGGCGCTTCCGTCACGGCCTATGGCACCGCCGTGCTCCGACAGTTTGAAGTAGGCAATGTCTATTCTGTCAATGAGTCAGTGGCTATCTCTAGGTCTCGAGACAAGCTACGAGCACATCAACTCTTAGCCAGAAAACATGTGGGCATGCCAGTCACTGGGTACGCCAATCGCGCAGACGCTACAGAGGATCTGATCGAGTTCGTTGGCGGCGCCCCTCTTATCGTAAAAGTACTGAGCAGCACTCAAGGCAAGGGCGTTTTGTTAGCCGCCACAGACAAAGCAGCAGAGAGCCTTATCAACGCGTTCCGCGATCTTGAGACAGATTTCTTGGTTCAGGAATTTATCAAAGACGCAGGGGGCGCAGATATTCGCTGCTTCGTAATCGGCGACAAAGTCATCGCCGCCATGCAAAGAACTGCGAAAGAGGGCGAGTTTCGCTCCAACCTCCATATGGGCGGCACGGCAAAAGTCATTAAACTTACCCCAGCGGAGCGCGCGCTAGCAGTAAAGGCGGCGAAAGTAATGGGCCTAGATTTGGCGGGTGTCGATATTGTACGTTCGGGACATGGCCCGCTGGTATTGGAAGTAAACTCTTCCCCTGGCCTTGAAGGCATTGAAACGGCCACTGGAAAAGACGTGGCAGGTGCTATTATCGATTACATCGAAAAAGACGTAAAAAACGGACCGAACAAAATTAGTGGAAAGGGCTAATGACAACAACGAGTAAACAAGAGTTGCTAGTGGGCGGAGTCTCCATTGCTCCGGGCAAGCGTAAACAGATCGAGATCCCAGTAGCCAAGTTATTCGATTACACAGAGATGACGATCCCTGTAGAGGTAATACGGGGCAAGGAAGACGGCCCAACACTGTTCGTCTCTGCCGCCATTCATGGCGATGAGATCAATGGCGTCGAAACCATAAAGCGGCTTCTTGCGCGCAAGAAAACCCTCGCGAGGATCAAGGGCACCTTAATCGCTGTGCCCATAGTGAATGTGTTTGGGTTTAATCGCAATATTCGCTATCTTCCCGATCGACGAGATCTTAATCGCTGTTTTCCTGGCTCTGACCTCGGGTCTTTGGCAGGACAGTTAGCGCATATCTTCATGAGCGAGGTCGTGACGAAATGCACCCATGGTATCGATCTGCACACCGCGGCAATTCATCGCAACAATCTACCGCAGATCCGCGCGTGCCTGAATGATTCAGAGACCGAGCGTTTAGCGATGGCCTTCGGCGTCCCGGTTGTGATCGACTCCAATATTCGCGACGGATCGCTGCGCCAGGCCGCTGCTGACAATGGCATCCCAATGTTGCTTTTCGAGGGTGGTGAGGCACTCCGCTATGACGAGAAGGTAATCAACTCCTCACTGCGCGGCATTCTTTCTGTCATGCAGGCAATCGGCATGATCGCAGGCAAAGGGGTTAGCCTATCCCAACAGAAAAAAGAAGCCTTCATTGCCAAGTCTAGCTATTGGGTACGCGCTCCCCATAGCGGTAGCCTGCGCGTTAGCAAACAGATTGGCGGTCGCGTGAAGAAAAACGAACTACTAGGCGTTCTCTCGGACCCGTTCGGGGGAGGCCGTGTCGAGGTCCGCGCGAGAAGCACCGGGATTATAATCGGCATCGTGACACTCCCATTGGTGAGCAGCGGCGATGCGCTGTTTCATATCGCCACCTTTGAAGACGCAAAAGAAGTAGGCGATCGCGTAGAAGAGTTCGATGGCTTTATCGAGAATTAAAACCCGCGTATGAACATTGCATTACTCGCTGAATCTACCCAGAGTGCTTCTATGAGCTTGAGATTTTCATAGTTCTCAGACCCGAACGTTTTTCCCGACAATAACGGTCTACGCTAGTTCTCTGATCAATCCATCTTTATGGGCAATATCGATACAGGGCATCACTACATCCGGCAACTCTAAAGCAATTAAATCAAAGGAGACTATGTAATGAAAACGACCGGCATCAGAAAACTCGCCAGCTATAGCGCCACGGGCGTCGCGCTGGCACTACATCTTTTTGCGTTCTCGGCTTACGCTCAAGAGAGCATAGAAGTTAGCAGCGCGGCTTTCGATCATGACACCGACATCCCAATCGCATTCTCGGCCTATGGCGACAACAAGTCTCCCGATATCAATTGGGGCAGCCTTCCTGAGGGCACCAAGCAAGTAGCGCTTATACTAGACGACCCGGTAGTCGCAATGCCCCAGCCTTTTGTACACTGGGTTGCTTATAATATTCCTGCCACCGCCACGGGCCTACCCGAAGGACTATCGACAGATGCAAAGGTGGTGGGCCATGCGCAGCTCAGTGGCATGATTAATGGAGTCAACGGCACAAGACGGACAGGATATTTTGGTCCGCGCCCTCCAGCAGATGGGAAGGTGCACAACTACAATTTCACCGTTTACGCATTAGACCTTGATACGATTCTTCCACAGGGTTTAAACAAGGAAGCACTGCTTAAGGCGATGGAAGGCAAGGTACTGGCCTCTGGGACTTTAACGGGGAATTACCAATACTTCGAACAGTAACAGCACGACGGGAGGGGGTATTCTGGACCACTATACTCAGAACCTCTCTCCCATTTCCTCCTCGCTCAACAATGCCACATGCTCCCCCATCCGAAATCCATAAATCACCGCATACGTCAGTACACTTTCCACATAGTTGCGGGTCTCGCCATAGGGGATAGTCTCGATCCAGACGTCGAATGGAACCGGGGTTTCTGCCGTGCGTTGCAGCCATTGTCTTACCCGATTAGGGCCAGCGTTATAAGCCGCCGCCGCAAGAATGCGATTGCCGTTGAAACTCCTAAGCAAACCCGAGAGGTAGCGAGAGCCTATAGCGATATTGGTTTCAGGAACTAGCAAGTCCTGATTGGAGATGCGCATACCCATGCCTGCGGCAGTTTCGCGACCGGTGGCGGGCATCAACTGCATCAAGCCCAACGCACCCGCGGACGAGCGCACGTCGTGCATGAAGGCGCTTTCTTGACGAGCAATGGCATAGATCAAGTATGGGGAAAGTTCCGTCTCTTCAGCCGTGCTGCGAATACTATCGGCGTAAGCGAGGGGGAAGCGTAGATCCAAATCGTCCCAATATTGAATGCGAATCATGGCCTGAATGCTGTTGCGGTGCCATCCCCAGCGCTCTGCGAGTTTGCCACTAGCCATCACTTGCGCGTCATCGAACTGGGCGCTGGCGTATTGCCACTCACTTCGCGCCGCGACTTCTTCGCCAAGCACATAGAGCTCACTTGCTCGCTCTATCGCAGGTATCTGCATAAGCGCATCAACTTGAGCAGGCTCTACGCTAACCGCTTGTGCGGCCATGTCGTAGTCAACTCCAAGCTGGGTAGCCGCAAGAAAGCCGAAGTAACTGCGTGTCTTCACCAAGCCACGTCGTAAAGATTCCGCCTCATCGAGTGCAGCGCGCCCACCCTTCTCCTGCAGGGCACGAGCCCGCCAATACCGCCAACGCTCTGAGTCTCGCGCGTCGGCAGGAAGCTGCGTCAGCCAGTATTCGAGGCGCGGCCAGTCCTGCTTCCTGAGCGCATCGCGCGCAATCCAAGTTACTAGAGATTCGCTGATTAAGTGCGGCCCTTGTCTTAGTAGATTCTCGGACTCCTCGACATTGCCCTGCACCTGCAAACGTTGTATGGCATAGCGCTGTATCGCATAGACCTCGTCAACTGGAATACTCAAAGGTGCCACATACTCATGCACGAGGTTAAGCGTAAGGCTAGGGTCGCTGATAGCCAGCTGCCGCAAACCATAGAGCACCGTCTCTTTAGTCTGCGGCGCTGCGTCGGAGAAGTCGTCTACCTGAAGTAACGCGCGCGGGTTGCGATCCACATCGAGGAAACGCTGGGCATAACGCGCTTCTTCGGCAGGCATTAGTTTCACGATATAGCGAGCGAGGGTGCTGTTGCCAGAATCAAGGGTTTTACGAAAGCGCTGCCAGGCGATATCCGGAGTCAATCCATCAGCATCAAGCCAGGCTTCAAACAGTGGATCGCAGTCATTGGGCTGTGAACGGGCGACATTCCAGAGAGGGGCAACCTCCGTTAAAGCACTGAGATCCCCCTCGTGTAATCTTGCCTCGAGCGCGTAGCAATTCAGTGTAGCGTTACTGTTGCTTGGATTGTAATAGCGCAACACGTCAGCCCAACGCTTCTCACGGGCTAACAGGTTCACCCAGGTACGCTCTAGGCGCTCTCCCAAATAGCTATTCGAGTACTCATTAAGAAAGGAATCGACGGGAGTGCTGTCGCCGCCAGCGAGCGCTAGGCCGGCCAGTTGCGGAGATAGTGCGGTGTAATCTAAATAGACACGCAGTGGATAGTCGCTAAGCTGCTGATAGAGATTTTGATACTCTTGCGTGCGCCCGGCTAACCAAGCCTCTTGAGCCGCAAGATAGAGCACGCGCTGGGCCTCACGGCCCGCTGGAGCGTCTTGGGATTGCACGGTGCACGCCAAAAGCAAACTGGCTATGACAGGCATTGAATTGATTATTCTTGTCAGGGTACTGCGCATAAAGGGCTCCGTGAACGACTCGATCATAGTAGCAGACCTGTAGTCGAACGGAATCCTCTCGCTCCAATGAAATTATGCGCAAGTGGCCAAATTAATTTTCCAAGACCACCATCTCAATGAGAGAGAACTGCTTTTTCCCAACGTAAATGCGACATCAGTCACACTCTCGTCTCTGCGCCAAATCATTTTTGATCTACCACTAACAAACCCTCCGTAGTCCTCCCATGCTTACGCACCTAACAGGCTTGTACGATTGCTTGACTATCTCGGTGCGTTGCTACTGATCAAAAAACTAGCGTTAGACAAGGAGATAATATGAAGAATTCCAAACTAATGAGAAATCGGATTGCAACTGGTGTACTTACCGCAATGGTACTGAGCACTGGCGCAATGAGTTTTGCCTCTAGCCACCGCGAAGCTCCAATGATCGCAGGCTTACCCAAGCTTGATGCAACCGATCTGTACATGTTCCGCAGCTACGAAGAAGGTCGCGAAGACTATGTGACGATTCTCGCAAACTACTTCCCACTACAAGCACCTTATGGTGGACCAAATTACTTCGACTTAGAAACTGCTGGTCTTTATGAGATCCACATCGACAATGATGGCGACTCAATAGAGGACATTACTTTCAGTTTCGACTTCGCGACTCTCCTAGCCGGCGTTACAGTGCCAGTTGGCGGAAAAAATATCGCTATTCCACTTATCAATGCAGGGGGTATCGGCCCCGATGCAATGGACACAAGCGCTGTCAATTCAAGACAAGAGTATTCGATCAACTACGTTAGCGGAGACCGTCGCACGGGCACTAGCCAAGCAATTGTGAACGCCAATACTCAGGCATCTAACTTCCGCAGGCCTGTTGACAATATCGGTACAAAATCCATTCCCGACTATAACGCTTACGCCAGCTCACATATCTATCCTATTAGCATTCCGGGTTGCACCGGTGCGGGCCGAGTATTTGTCGGTCAGCGCCAAGAAGGCTTTGCTGTCAACCTGGGCCAAGTGTTCGACCTCGTCAATCTCAATCCGCTAGGAGCTGAAGACGCTGTGAAGAATCCCATCGGAAACACCAATGTGACCACGCTAGCACTTGAGGTCCCAGTATCTTGTCTTACGGACTCCGATGCAGTGATTGGTGCATGGACAACGTCTAGCCTCGATATCGGTGGCTCGATGCAGCAAGTGTCCCGTCTCGGCTTCCCCCTTGTGAACGAAGTGATCATTGGCGTTCCGGATAAAGACAAGTTCAATGCCAGCGAACCAGTAGACGATGCACAGTTTGCAGACTATGTAGTAAACCCTACTCTCCCATTCCTACTTGAGCTACTGTTTGGCGATGCCGGAGCGGTTGCTCCAACAAACTTTCCTCGTGAAGACTTAGTCTTGGCAATAGGTGGTGTAACAGGCTTGAACGCCGCAGCGAATGTAGAGAACGGGATGTTTCCACGCAGCGAAATGCTACGCCTCAATACATCAATTGCCGCGAAGCCTGCCGCAATGCAGGAAAATATGGGCGTATTGGCGGGCGACACTTCGGGATTCCCGAATGGCCGTAGACCTGGCGATGACGTTGTCGACATTGCACTGCGCGTAATGATGGGCGCTTTGATCTCTGACGCGACCGTGGCTCCGAATAATACAGCGCCTTTCACTGACCAAACTACGGTCAAGGCAACTGACTTCGATGCCAGCTTCCCGTATCTAAAAACCCCAATCGCAGGCTCTACAGTACCGGAGTAACGTAACACTCTAGCGTTCTAGGTCGCCCTACGGGGCGACCATTTTGAATGATCATAATTCACTATTTAACTACAAGGATTCTCAGCACCATGTCGCAGCCACGACTCGTACATTTCCTTACGACGCTCTGTATTAGCATACTCAGCCCCGTGCTCAGCGCACAGCCTTTCGTGCCAGCCAGTGCTGGCTATGTGGTGGAGACTCTGCCCTCCGCAATCGTGTCGCTTTCGAAAGAATTAACCGAAAACCGTACAACAATTACTGACAGTCGCATCGACTCAACACATAGTGAAGTGCAGCTCGCCGAGATCGAGAAACAAGCGCTAGCTGCCTATCGCATCGCAGTCAACACACAAGAGCAGCGCGCCTATGGTCACACACTCGCCATACTAAAACGATGGCCGATACAGGAGGAGAAAACTGCAACGATTCATATTCTTTTGGCGTCTGTATTACAGCATGAGCATCAATTCAAAGAAGCTCTTTCACACCTTGATGCCGCACTTATCAAAGACTCCGCATACCCCCAAGCTTGGTTAATGCGCGCTCAGATCAATTTAGTAATCGCGGACTATAACTCGGCACGCGAGAACTGCAATGTGCTGAGCAGCTTGGTGCAGCCAGCCGTTAGCATCAATTGTATCGCGCAAGTTGAAGCGCTCACGGGAAATGCCCAATCGAGTTTAACCTTACTGGAAAATATGCTCAGTGAGAACCAGGATTTATCTCGACAAGATTATGCAGAACTATTCACAAGTGCCGCCAGTATCGCGCACCGTCTAGGAAAATCAGAAGATGCCATACGCTACTACAACACTGCATGGCAGATATCGCCAGACCAACCCTATGTATTGGTCCACTATGCACAACTGTTGCTAGAACAATCGCGCTTTGATGATGCGATCAGTTTGTTCGTATCACGTGATGAACGAGCATTGCCCGATGAGCAAAAAATACTCTATACCCGAGCACTTCTAATGAGCAAGGAGCCCGACAACATTACCCATGCGAACCGATTGAAAGAAAACTTAGAAGAAAGTTTCAAAGCGGCGTTTAAGCGCGAGGAAGCGTTACCAAACAAAGCCTATGCCCAATACGCACTCTATATAGACAAGAAGCCCCAAGAAGCACTCGTTGCCGCCCGTGCCAATTGGTCACTACAGAAAGAGCCTTCTGACACACTTCTGCTCGCTTTAGCCGCACAAGAGAATGACTCGCAAGCGGTACTTGCCGTATTAGCACGCTGGATAGATGCGCACCGCACTGAAGATGCTCGCCTTGATAATGTATTTGCAGAAAACGGGGTCGTACGATGAGATTTCGCACTTATCTCTTTGCCTTACTTATACTGCCGTTGCAATGCTTTGCTCACAGTCTCAGTGACAGTTATCTAGAACTACACTTTGACAATACTGCAGTGAGCGGTCATTGGCAGATAGCCGTGCGAGACCTAGAGCTCGCGATCGGCCTAGACAGCAATGCTGATACTCAAGTGAGCTGGGGAGAGTTGCAGGCTAAAGAGCAAGAAATACAAAATTTCGCAAACTCCAAACTGATATTCCAACGTGGCGACAATGCCTGCACCTATACCTTTGGCACAATAATGCTCAGCGAGTTGAACGCTGGCATGTTTGTCTACCTGCCACTATCGGGACAGTGCGCCAACGCTGGCCCAACAACACTCCAATATGATTTGCTTTTTGACATTGATTCATCACATCGAGGCATCGCTACTGTATATGCAGAAGATGCCCTACACTCACTTCTCTTCACCCCTCAGAAACGCAGCGTCACCCTCGCTCAACAAAGTGCGTCGTTATCAAACCATATGAAGAACTTCGTTATAGAGGGCGTTTGGCACATCTGGATTGGCTTGGACCATATTCTATTTCTTATCGCATTACTACTCCCGATAGTGCTAGACAAAAAAGAGATAAATACGAAAAACTACTACTATCGAAACATGTTCCGCGAAATATTCAAGGTAATTACAGCATTCACAGTGGCCCACTCTATTACTCTAATTCTTGCATCGCTTAACATTGTAAGCCTGCCCTCTCGCCTAGTGGAATCCTTAATCGCTTTATCCGTAGCAATCTCTGGACTGAATATCATAGTGCCCATTTTCCGAGGTCGACACTGGCAGGTAGCGTTCGGCTTCGGTTTGATACACGGATTTGGTTTTGCTGGGGTGCTAAGCGATCTTGCTCTGCCCGCTGCGCAATACTTTAGCGGTTTACTCAGCTTTAATATTGGCGTTGAAATTGGCCAATTAGCTATTGTACTTGTCCTAGTCCCGTTTTTGCTTCTACTAGCAGCTCTGCGACCCATACGAGTGGCAACCCAAGCTTTTGCTGGAGTTTCTATTACGGTCTTTGGAGCTATATGGGTAGCTGAAAGATATTGGAACTTGGACATTACAAGGTTTGTGTAAGTATTTTGCATTGCGGAATATGAAATGCAGAAGTGGTAAATGATCTGAAGTTAATTGAAAGAGTAATACAAAACGGACCTAAATAGAGTTAATCGATAACTTGGGGGAAAACGATCTCAAATCGAGTTGGGTTGGAACGCCGGATCTCAAGTGTTCCACCCAGTTGATCTACTAGTGTTTGCACAAGACTTAAGCCTAGAGTTGTAGAGTGATCGAAATCGAACTCTTTATCTATACCTACACCACTATCTTCAATTGCGAATAAAATCTCGTCTTGGTTGATATTCCGAATAGTAAGATTAAGCTCGCCTTCTCGTTTGTTCGGGAAGGCGTGCTTAAGTGTATTGCTTACTAATTCATTGACTATAAGTCCTAGTGGAATACTTTTATCGATAGGGAGCTGCACATTTCCTACATCGAGATTCACAACGACCTGCATCGCATCTATACCATAGGATTGAGTTAGATTGTCGACCAGACTACGCACTACGCTTTTTATGTCTACTTTAGAGAAGTCGTGGGACTCGTAAAGAATCTGGTGAATCATGGCTATCGAACGCACACGATTCTGACTTTCCTGAAAGGCAGCCAATGCTTGCTCATTGTCAACCCTGTCAGACTGCATCCCCATCAAGCTGTCGATAATTTGCAAATTATTCTTTACTCGGTGGTGAATCTCAGAGAGCAAGACCTCTTTCTCCTTAAGAGCAGACTTGAGACTCTCTTCATATTTTTTCCGCTCCGTAATATCCACTATCGAAGCTAGAATCATTGTACCCATATCCGTATGCAAGGGGTTTAATCCGATTTCTACAGGAAACTCTCTACCCTCTTTGTGCAATGCGAAAAGATCACGCCCCTTGCCCATACTGCGAGATATAGGATTGTGATAGTAACTTTGCCGCACCTTAGGGTGATTTACACGAAACCGGTCTGGGACAAGTACATCAATTGACATGCCAATAAGTTCGTCACGACTATAGCCGAACAAAATTTCGATTTGCGAATTCACTAAAGTAATAAAACCCGCACTATTGGTCATCACCATGCCATTCGGCGCCGCTTCTACTGCGAGCCGAATCATTTCTTGAGAACGCTTACGTTCCGTAATGTCCACAATGGACGCCAATATAAGTGTTTGTTCATCTAGGGTAACTGGGTTCAGTCCTATCTCGACTGGGATCTCGGTGCCATTTTTTCTTCTCCCATACAAATCACGGCCATGCCCCATTGACCGTGTTTCTGGTGCTTTTAGGTACTGATTTCGTAGTGTGGGGTGATGATGCCCGAAGCGTTCGGGGACAAGTATTTCTATGGGTTGGTTGAGGAGCTCTTGTTTGCTATACCCGAATAGGCTCTCTATGCTTGAGTTGATTAAGACTATGCGCCCACTCTTATCAATCACTACCATACCATTAGGCGATGCCTCTACTGCTAAACGCATTAAATTGGCAGTTGAGCTTTTATTGTTCTTACCAAACATTGCGCTTCCTTAAAAGACAAAAGAGCTATCGAGTGTCCGCCACTTTAAGCATTGAAGCTTTCAATAGTGAAGATATTACTGCTGGCGGCACGGGCTTACTAAATAGATAACCTTGCAGTTCTTGACAACCAATTGACTCCATAAAATCTGCTTGTTCGATAGTTTCTATTCCTTCGGCTATTACAGAAAGATTCAATTGCTCACTCATTGCTACTATCGCTTTTGCGATTGCACAATCACTCTTTACATCGGGAATATCACGCACAAAGGTTCGATCAATCTTAAGGCGATGAATCGGCAAGGTCCGCAGCGAATTCAGGCATGAATATCCTGTGCCGAAGTCGTCTATTGAGATAGTGACACCAAGCCTCTCTAGCTCACGTAAACTATGAATACTTGCCTCATCATCTTGAAGGCAAGATTCAGTGATCTCTACCTCAATAGCACTGGCGGCGACATTATATTTCTCCATAACGCCTGCTAAGGTTGCAACGAAACCAGTGTCTCGCAGTTGTCGAGGGGATGCATTGATTGCAACCCGATCGATAACTATCCCCTCGTCACGCCACTCCGAAATTTGCCTACAAACCTCTTCAATAACCCAATCACCGATATTGATTATCAGGTCGCTCGATTCAGCAATAGGGATTATCTCTGCCGCTGCTACTAAACCTAGTCTAGGGTGCTCCCACCTAATTAAGGCTTCAATGCCTACTAGGCGTTTCGAAACGGATGCGTATTGAGGCTGATAATGTAAGCGCAGTTCCCCTAAGTGTAGCGCTTGGCGTAACTCATGCTCACGCTGCAGATGGTGCTCTGTCTCGGTAGTCATTTCTGCTTTGTAGAAAGAAAAGCGATTTCGACCGCTATTTTTCGCAAAATACATCGCTGTATCTGCAGTCATTATAAGATCGTCTTTATTCACTGCATCAACCGGGTAAATGCTAATCCCTATACTAGCGTTTGGAATTACTTCTGTATTTCCAAGCAAGAGAGGCGTTTTAAGAATATCGAGTAACTTATTAGCAATAACCTCTAGATCAGCGCTAGAGTTAAACTTATCGATTATGACGATAAACTCATCCCCTCCGATTCTGCATAAAGTGTCTACAGCGCGTGTTTCCGACTTTAAACGCTTGGCTACAGATTTAAGCATGCTGTCACCAACTTGGTGACCCAAGGTATCGTTTACCCGCTTGAAGTGATCTAAGTCTATGAATAACAGAGCGATCTCTACGCCCTCTCGTTTAGCCTTGGCCAGCGCTATCTCGAGCCTATCCATGAAAAGATTGCGATTGGGAAGATTAGTGAGGGCATCGTAGTATGCAATGCGTGACAGTTTTTCTTGAGCATTTCGAATCTCAGTAATATCCGATATCACTACTACAAACTGCCCAAAAGAGCTTGCGGCATTGGGAATTACACTAATATTAATCCAAGCAAAGAGGAACTCATGGTTTGCGCGATAGGTTTTTATCTCACCTTGCCAAAACCCATTTGCCTCGATCGAAGCTTCCAATTTACCAAGCAAGGAATTGCCGATATTTTTTTCTGAGAGAAACGATAATTCCCTACCTATTGCCTTGTCGCTCTCGAAACCTGTAATACGATTGTAAGCTGAGTTAGCACTGAGCACCTTCATCTGACTGTCTAGAATCACGATGCCATCAGCACTACAGCGATAGACTTGTGCCGCTTGTTTCAAATTCTCTTCAACTAGGCGCCGCTCAGTTATATCCTGCAACACGCCCACTACCTTAATGCCATTTTTTACTTCATGTGATTTTCCAAACATCTCAAGCCATCGATGCCCAACATCGGGGTCGAGAACTTCAAAACTCAATTCAACTTCAAGGCCTGCCGAATGTTTAATGTTATTGATTTTCGTTATTACTCTTTCTCTATCTTCCGGCACGATCTGTTGAAAAAGAGTTCCCCATGCCAGAATGTCTACTACTCGCCCGCTACAAGCATAAGTGAGGACAACGTCATCTTCCTCGCCAGTTGATTCCCAGGTGCTTAGTTTTCCTGCGTCTAGGGCTAGCTGAAGATGTATCTGTGTTTCTTTGACTTTCCTATCAGCTTGACTCTTCTCTAGCGCCATCTGAATGCCTGCATGCAATTCGCGCTCAGAGTAGGGTTTTAAGAGGTAGCCATAGGCATTAGATTGCTTCGCTCGCGCTAACGTAGTTTCTTCGGAATAGGCAGTGAGGTAGATTACGGGAATATGATATTTTTCGTGTACGATACGCGCGATCTCGATCCCATCGGTGTGCCCTTGGATATGAATATCCATCAGGACGATATCCGGGTGATGTTCCTCTATAAGACCTAGTGCTCGGTCTGCGTTTGAAGCCATACCGATTACAACATAGCCAAGTTTTGACAGCCGCCTCTTTAGATCGAGAGCAACAATGTTCTCATCTTCAACTACAAGCACCTTTGCGTTGTCCATACTTCACCTAGTTGAAAAACAAGGGGGGGGGGGGGTCTTATTCCTATATGTGAGTTCCCGCCCCGCCTTTATATAGACCATCTCGCTTAGTTTAATGTCATCACTAATCGCGTTACGATGTTCCAGACTACTCCTTACTCAAATTATCGGCAATAGTGGGCACAACTTTTTTCTGGAGATTGACGGGCTAGGACTGCTGACAATCAATTCTGAGTACGGTTAGTGCGGCTCTCTTCTGACGTTTCATGCTCTTCAAAGAGATTAATCCAACGGTCCGTCTTGCGACCGAACTTTAGCAATTGCTGGTAGTGGCTATCCTTTTCGGCAGGAGCGAGAATTAGGTCAAGAATAAACAAGATGATGCTTACCGGGCTCATCACGAGATCTCTAATTGCATCTGCGGCAAGTTTTAATTGAAAAATCACGAGGCAGCGCAGGCTCTTCATTGCTGTCATTCTAGGTTCTTTCACGACGAGTCCTCTTCAAGCAAGCATCTGCCATGGACAAGTCTTAGAAGGGCAAGCTTCTAGCTATGGGAACGCTAAGAGGCTCGCAAGCTCTTGGGAATGTCTAGGCTAGCTCAGGATATGGTTGTAGCGGGCAGTGTCTCACCGCACCCTTAGAGGTGCAATAGCCCTATCGACTATCGAGGCGAGTGTACTGATTAACAAGATGATACTGAGCAGCATGATCGTTGAGCGCAACGCCTCGGACCAATTACTCATAAACTCTAGCTGGAGAAATCCAATCAAGACAAGAGGTACGAAGTAGAAAACCCCATTCCAGCGCCCCAGCATACTCATTCGGAGCTTTTTTTGCCGAAGGAGCCAATAGGAATCTAACACATATTGGGAAAACGCAAACACAATCAATATGGGCAGCCAAGGGATTACAAGGCCTGTGTAGGAAGCGGCGAAAAGCGCGCTAGTCACTAGGATGAAGTCTGTTCCATGATCGAAGAGCATGCCACCCGCAGACGCGGTCTTCATATACCGCGCCACCTTTCCATCGAAATAATCCGTCAAGATTGCCACGACTAAAAGCAGAAGCAGCAAATAGGAGGGAAAGGCCTCGGGCTCGGCGCACGCCCAAGCCACGGGTATGGCGAGGACGAGCCGAACACTAGTGAGTAGGTTAGCGATCAAGTACCGAACAACTCCCTTTGGGCACGACGCCAGAACAACAGGCCGATGCTCGCATTGAACAGGATAAAGAAGTTATGTTGCACGAAACCGAATGCCGCCATCTGGCCCTCGTTCTCGGGAAACAAAACGACCCAGAGCGTGATAGCCGCAGCGCGCATAGGAGTGGGTACCGCCGCCGCGAAGAAAATCACCGGTAGTACACCCATCATATTGAGGAAATTGGCCTCCACACCGAAAAGGTTTAGAGCAGTGGTATATACAACTATGGCGAGAATGATAGCAGGCGAACGCAATAAGAAAAACGCACCATAATGCCAAGGCTTGGCAAGTTTAAACGCGTGCAATATGCTCTTCTCGCGCAGAGAACTATTCGGCAGTATCTTGCCTTGGAAGTAGAGTATCCAAAGCACTAGAAATATAGCGGCGACGCCAGCGATATAGGGAATAAGGCCGAACACGTCTGGCAGCAACTCTGTCGTGAATACGAAACCAATAGTCGCCCAGATGAGAAGATAGAAAATCTCACAGAACATGATGAACAACATCACCGATCCGGTTTCCCAACCTGGCACTTTGTCACGCTTGTTCAGATAGTAGGCCATGGCACCTTTGCCTATCTGCTCATTGAAAATCGAAATGATGTACGAGCTTCCGCGAATAGGCATGATGTCGCGATATTTAATCGGCGCGATAAACCAGTTCAGCGCTCTTGTTATTACTAGGGTATCAATGGCGAAATACGCTAGGGAGTAGCCCATCATCAGCAACAACCAAGGCACCCAGCGCACACTGGAGAATACTTGCGACATGTATTCGGCCAAGCCCATGCCTTCGCGCATGGCAGCGCCATTAAGCCTGTAATACAAATACACAAAGCATAGAGCGGTTAACAACAAGAATATGCCACGTTGCAACGCGCTTGGCTTTTTGCGCGGAGGGCTAGCGGGGATAGGATTAGTTTCGGTCTCTTGATTCGGAGTATTAGTCATGTTCAGCTTCTATTATTGTGTTATGAATTTTTGCAGTGTCTGCTCTAGCGGCGTTAACGCTACGCCAAGAGCCGCATCGGCATTATGCTCCGCATGTTCGTTCATCGTGATCACATCGATCACAGTGGGTGACATGCCCCCTTTCTGAAAAATGCCTTTCACGCCTGAGGCGATTTTAGCCACAGCAATAGGGAAAGAACCTATTTCAACTTCCCTTCCCTGCATTCGGGCTGCCATCTTCACCAAGTCGCAATACTGTATTGCTTGCGGCCCCACTAACTCATGGGTAGTGCTTCCATTGGGCTGGGTTTGACAGCTATTGACGACGGCAACGCAGAGATCATCGATATCGAGTGGCCGCATAGTGTACCGCCCACCTCCTAGGAGCTTGGGCTTAGGGCTTCCCGATGCCCACTTGATCGCTGCCGCTCCGGCAGCGCCAGGTCCAAGGAGAATAGGAGTGCGGATGATAGTGGAGGACACCCCCGAGTTCGCAACCAGCTGCTCCGCTTCTGCTTTGGAGCGAAAATATGCGTTGTCGGAATTAACATCGGCGCCGATCACGCTGATAAAGACTACATGGGATACGGACGCTTTCTTCGCCGCGGAAACCACGGCGGCAGTCGCCTCTACATTCGCGCTGCGATAGCTGGAGTTTTTACCTTCCATCAAAATGCCCGCTAGGTGCACTACACAATCGGCACCCTCTAGGACCTTAGCTAGTTCGTCGGCAGCGTCATAGGAGATCGCTGCGGCCTCTATTCGGCTAGATTGTGGTAAGTCTTTTAAGGATTTTACGGAACGCGCGCCGGCGAGAACGCTGTGCTCGCTATTGTCGAGTATGTGTTGAACTAAGGTTTGACCTACCCGGCTGTTAGCACCGGTAATTGCTATTTTCATTGTAAGTTTCTCACTAGATTATTCGGGCATCGCTCGCTAAGCGTTTACTGCGTTGTAGTTTATTGGCTGGCGTATTCTCGATCTCCAGCAGGCCACTGGCTCGATGGGCGATATCGCGTCGCTCGCCGGGCGCATCTTCGTACGCGGTAGTGCGCATGCGAGGCACGCGGCCTAAGGCAGTTATGGCTTGTTCGATCTGTGCAGGAGGCCATTCCTGTCCGTAAGAGGCACCTGCTGCACGCGTAATGCTCTCGTTCATTAGGCTGCCCCCTAAGTCGTTACAGCCCGCGTTCAGACATGCTGCAACGCCGTCGCGGCCCATCTTCACCCACGAGGCTTGAATATTATCGATACGCCCATGAAAGACTAGGCGAGCCACAGCATGCATCAGCAGTGCCTCGCGGAAGCTAGGCCCGCGGCGCGACTTCCCTTTGAGATACAGTGGTGCTTCCATGTGGACATAGGGCAAGGGCACGAACTCTGTAAAGCCCCCAGTCCGCTCTTGCAGGTCGCGGACACGTATTAAGTGATGAGCCCAATGCAGGGGCGTTTCGATATGACCGTACATTATCGTCGCGGTGGTCTTAAAACCGATTTTGTGCGCGCTCTCCATCACCTGTAGCCATTCGTCTGTGCGCAGCTTATCGGGGCACAGATCAGCGCGAACTTCGTCGTCTAGAATCTCTGCAGCGGTACCCGGGAGAGTATTCAGCCCAGCCAATTGCAATTGCTTCAAGAACTCTTCAAGACTAATACCGAGTGTGGCTGCACCCTGCCAGACTTCTAATGGCGAGAAGGCATGGATATGCATCTGCGGAGTAGCCTGACGCACGGTGTGCAAAATATCGAGGTAGGTCTGCCCTGTATAATCGGGGTGAATGCCACCCTGCATACAGACTTCCGTAGCACCGCGATCCCATGCTTCCGTGCAGCGCCTTGCCATTTCTTCCGCGCTTATATCGTAAGGCTTACCACGCAAATTTTCGCTGTGCTTGCCTTTGGAGAATGCGCAGAACTGGCACTTGAAATAACAGACATTGGTATAGTTGATGTTGCGATTGACAACATAGCTCACTGTGTCGCCATTGACTGCGTGACGCAAAGCATTCGCGCGCTGTGCGATATAGGCAAAGTCTGGTCCGCGCGCGGCAAATAAACGTGCAATCTGCGTCTCGTCGACGCGCTGTTGCGACTCGCACTGCGCCACAATCTCAAGCACATCCGCAGACACCGCAGCCACCTGCACAGTTTGCTCGAGTAGCTTCGCCTCGATCTCGGGCAACTGCATGCTCTCACCGGGCATCCAACTATCGCGGCGCGCATAGCCCATGCTATCGATTTGTCTGAGCACCGCGCTGCGCACACTCTCATCAAGCCAGCGTTGCGGCTCACGTGCGTAGTTCGGGTATATGGTAAGGCGCTGCTCTAAGAACTTACCTGCCGCCGCAGTCTCCCGAGCTAGCAAGTCTAGATGAGGCCAGGGTGCTTCGGGATTCACATGGTCGGGCGTTAAAGGAGACACGCCACCCCAGTCGTCGATGCCGGCGGCAATCAGTTGCGGCAGCACACCTGGGCTAAGATTAGGGGGTGCCTGTATATTCATCTGCGCACCAAATATCAGACGCGCTACGGCGATTGTCCAGAGCAGCTCGTTAAGATCTGGCTCCGGCGCTTGCGCCATTTTAGTGTCCGGTTTAGCGCGGAAATTCTGCACAATAATTTCTTGAATATGCCCGTAACGGGCATGAATCGCTCGAATAGCGAGAAGGGACTCGATGCGCTCCAGCCGAGTCTCGCCAATGCCGATCAGAATGCCAGAGGTGAAGGGCACGTTTGCCTGCCCAGCTAACTCTAGAGTCTCGAGACGCACTTTAGGATCTTTATCGGGGGAACCATAGTGAGGCATACCCTTCTCACACAGTCGCGAGGAGGCCGACTCCAGCATGATTCCCATAGAAGCACTTACCGGGCGCAGCATCGCGATCTCTGCGGCGCTCATGCAACCCGCATTGATATGCGGCAACATTCCCGTTTCTTGCAAAACTCGACGCGCTACTTCACGCACATAGTCGAGTGTAGATGCGAAACCCATCTCATCAAGCGCATTACGGGCGGCGCTATAACGTAGCTCGGGTTTTTCTCCAAGCGTAAAGAGTGCTTCTTGGCACCCCATGGCAGCGCCTTGTCGACAAAGCTCTAACACATTGTCGACTGGCATATACGCTTGCTCTATTCGTTTCGGAGTTTTTGCGAAGGTACAATAGTGGCAAACATCGCGGCACAAATGCGTCAATGGGATGAACACTTTACGCGAGTAGGTGATAAGTTTGCCGTGCTGCTCATCGCGCAAGCGTGAAGCCACTGCTGCGAGTGCAGCAGTGTCGTCGATATTGGCTAAAGCTAAAGCTTCAGTGTCACTAAGCGATAGCCCAGTTAATAGTGCATTACTCACGCGTGTGCCCCTTACTACAATGTTAGGCCTTGTGCCAAAGAACTAGCGTGGTACGTAAGGGCGCCCGATAATCAAAGAAGGGTCCACACCAGGTATAGGTACTAATTTCTGTGGGCGTCCTGCCTGATTATCCGTTCCGTACAAATTGCCATCGACGTCTACCGATAGAGAATGCATTTCTATCCACATGTCGGGACCTTCGACTGGTAAATTAAATACATAGGTCGAGTTACCTTCCAGATCGAACTTTACGATCTTGGGCGGCTGCAGGTCTGTTACCCAGGCGGCATTCTCTGTCACTGTGATATCGAGAGGTAAGCCTAGCCCTTCCCAAGTCTTTACATATTCATAGGTAGGATAAGCGCTAGAGCTATGCGCCGCAGTCTGCTTAAAGACTTTAACGTTGGCGTTATCGCGGTCAAGTGCGTAGAGGTGCTCATTAGGACCTAATGCAAGGGAGTGTACCGAGGCAAACTGATGCGGTGCGTCGCCCTCTTCACCGAACTCAGAATGGTAACTGCCATCGGCGTTGCGAACCACGATGCGCTTATTAGCGCCAAGACCGTCTGCGATTAAAATTTTGCCATCGGGCAAGAAGGCAACATCTTGGGGAAGATCATAATGAGTCTCATCTTTCGCAGCGACATTCTTCTCGCCAAGAGTCATGAGCAGTTTGTCACCATCGTTTGAGAACACATAGATGATGTTGCCAGTCTCGTCTACCAGCCAGAGACGCTTCTCTGGATCGTAAGGACTGATGCGCAATTTGTGTGGGCCTGGGCCATCGGTACCGGTGAACAGGTGATCCCAATGATCCCAAACTTCAAGTACGTTGCCGTCGCTGTCGATCACATAGATGCAGTTTTGCCAAACACGGCCACGACCGCGCAAAACATTCCAGCCCATAGAGCCAGCAAAATTTGTGTATTCAGACGGAAGAGGGTCAGGTAGCTCAGTTTCGCCACGTTGCAGCATAAAGATGCGATCTTGCGACTCCACTACTACGCTGGAGTTACCGCCCCAAGTGAAACCTTCCCCTGCAAAAGGTTGCATCCACTTCTGCGTAGTGAACTCATAGGGGCTAGGCCCAGCTTCAACTAGCTCCTGCGCAAGGACAGGTACGCTTAAAAATCCGGCAAACAACAATGCCGCCGTTCGACTAGCGTTTCTCATGCTGGTACTCCAATTTTTGTTACAGCCTGTGACTCATTGTCACAGACGTTTGTTATTGTTATTTCGTGTCCAATTGAGTTTACAGCTTATTGGATAAATCTCAACAAAGAGCTAACGACAGCTTGGCCACTGTACTGCGTAAAGGCCTTTCGGTACGATAAGCCTGCTGTAGGCAAGCACACTTCATAATTGATCAAATCCTTGGTTCAAAAAGCTCATGATGCAGGCCAAACGCAAATCGACACGCTGCAACCCCCTGATTCAATTGGGATTGGCGTTTATTACCGGACTCGCCCTATTAAACAGCGCTATAGGCGCCGAAGACCCTATTGCACAGGGCCGCAGCGCTCGCCTACGCCCGAACTTCGAAGGTTCTTGGGAAAAAGATTTCGGTCGCAGCGATAAATGGGATGTCGAGTTGCAACGCACTATCGACCAACTGAACAGGGAGATGGAGCGCTCACAAGGAAGAGGCGATGGCGGTAGCATCGGAATTAGCAATCCACGTCGCGGCGCTGGCAACTTAATTTCCCACGCTCGCTTGGCCGAGTTGATAACACGGCAGACCACGATGCGTATCGTGCAAACAGACGCAGAGGTGCGCATTGAACGCCCCGGAGATGCGGCGTTGATATGCAGCACCGCAAGTAGTGAAGAGGATAGTTTCAATAGCCCCCACGGCAAGGAATACTGTGGGTGGGACAGGCAGCAATTAGTGTTTCAAATTAGCCTTGCCGACGGTGTGCTAATCGAGCATCGCTTTAGTGTCGACCCAAGTGGCGAGAGCCTGAGCATGCTTACGAGCGTATCTAGCCGTAACTCCCTGCCCTTCAATCTCATTAGCTTCTATACCTCCTACGACGCCCCAGAAGATGGCATCCATTGCGTACAGACCCTAAGCCGCGGCCGAGTCTGCAGCGCGCGAAATCCAGAGGAAGCTACCCGTTGAGCGTTATATCCAATTGGCGGCGCCTGAGTCTATTCGCCTCACTCACCCTTCTTTTAGCTGCCTGCGCTGCGGCGCCAAGCCCAGAACCGGCCGGGCCTCCTCCGGTGGGCACCGTATCCTTAGTCACTGCCAGCAACTCGCCCGCAGAGGCGCAGTCATTCGACATAGGCGTACTCGTCTTCGCGACTCTTGCAGGGAATGAAGAGATTAATCGATCCGGCGCCGAGATCTTCTCGCAGATAAGGAAGACAGAGACGCAATATTTACCGGTAGCCTTGCGCAGCGCTTTGGCAGCCTCCAATCAATGGGGCGTGGTGCGGGTACTGCCAGACTCCGACCCCTCCCTCGATATAATTATCGAGGGAACAATATTGCGCTCCGATGGTGCGGATCTAGTGCTGCACATACGGGCTACCGATAGCACTGGCCGCCTCTGGTTAGATCAGAACTATGTCGACAATGCCCGAGTGGCAGACTACCCAGACTCGGCTCCCATGCTTCTGGATCGCGGCCTTACCTTCGGCACGGACCCCTTTCAGGACATCTACGCAGCCATCGCTAACGACCTTCTTGCCGTGCGCCAGAGTCTTACCCAACCAGCGCTCGACGAGATTCACAACGTCACCCAGCTGCGCTACGCAAGCGACCTATCACCGGAGGCTTTCTCCCGTTATTTACAGGAGGATGAGTCGGGCTTACTAAGCGTAACAAGACTGCCAGCGAGCAACGACCCATTGCTGCGCAATGTTGCCGACATCGGCGCGCGTAACGAGATATTCATCGATACCATCGACGAGTATTACGAAGCCCTGTACCAAGATGTCAAACCAATCTATGATATCTGGCGCCAGTATTCCTTCGAACAAGTTACCGAGGAGCGCTCTAGTTTAGAGCGCGCCCGCAGCGGTAACAGCAATAGCGGAAGCTTTGAAGCTATTAGCCAGAACTATAATCGCTACAAGTGGAGCAAGATATTCGAGCAGGAGTTTGTCGCCCTCGCCTCTGGCTTTGTAAGCGAAACGGCGCCGGCAGTACTCGAACTAAGCCGCAACGTAAATGGTCTGAGCGGACCTGTCGAGGAACAATATGCCCAGTGGCGCGTGCTGCTACGCGGCCTATTCGAGATTGAAACTGAGGGGCTTAACGCCAGCCCCCTATTGAACACCCCTTAAGGAAACATCTTGCTATGCTACGCCTCGGCTTAATGTGGGCAGCACTATTGCTGTTGTTAACTCCTATCTTCGCACTTCAAGCCCAGACGCCCGCACTCGATGCCGTGCGCACCCCCTTCACCAACACACTTCAAGATGACTGGCTGAACCAAGTCTTACCCGAGGCTTCGCGCTTTTCCGACAAAAGCGGAGAGCCACCAGTATTTCGCGGCTATAGAACTGGCGCAGATGGCGCTGAAGAGCTAGCAGGTTTCGTCTTCTTAAGCGCTGATGTGCCACCCGAGGAGAAGGGCTTCGCTGCCCCAATCGACATGCTGATCGGCATGAACACGGCCGGCGCACTCACAGGCATGAAGGTACTCAACTACACGGAGTCATATCGTTACTCCCTTGGCGACTTCGTAGCGGACCCCGCTTTCCAAGCGCAGTTCAAGAACAAAGCGATAGAGGATGAGTTTCGCGTTATGCGAGATATCGACGGCCTTGCGGGCGCTACCATGACCAGCTTCGCCATCAGCCAGGGGGCGCGCGGTGCGGCTCGGCGCGTGGCAACTGCTTACTTAGGATATGAAGAGGTGGACCAGCAGACTCTTGCCTCCATAGCTAACGCAAAGGTCGAGATCGAGTCCATGAGCTGGGAAGACATGCTCGCCACAGAGATGATCAAGGTCATGACCGTTCCGCTGCCTATGGATCAAGAGATCATCCTGTCCGCCATGTTCATCGGACACCCCGTCATCGGCGAACACGTGATCGGCATTGAAGACTATGAGAGAGCCGATAGAGATTCTCGTGCCCGCCTAGGTGGCGACGGCCTGATATTACTGGCAGTCGGGGGTAGTGGTGCCACACAGTTTCGCGCCAATATGCTCTCCATCGCTCAGGGGGATGGCAAAGGGGCGCGCCTAGACCCGAACCGTTTCGTCACAGCAGGCAGCGCAGACGAGGGTGCAATCACTGGGCACGCCAACTACGCCGGCGCGATCGTGCTAGAGGATAATATCGATCTCTCTCAACCCTTCAGCATTCTGTACAAGCCTCGCAGCAGCCCAGAAAACATTGGCATGGAATACCGCATCTACCCTCTTGGCCAGGCCCTCATCAATGGCGACCCCATCCTCTCCGAAGCCGACCTCGAGCGCGAGCGTATAGCCCAATCGAATATCTTCGTGCGGCTTTGGTTTGCCCCTCCTTGGGGTGTGACGCCGTGGGTAGAGGTGCTAAGCCTCTCGTTGATACTCGCGCTAGTAATGACCGCCTTCCTTCGCAAGGACGCGCGCGTACGCTGGGTAGCGCTGACAGCAACTCTTTTGTACCTAGGCTTCTATAAAGGCGGCTTCCTATCCGTTGCCCATATCACTGGCGCTATCCACCAGGGCCCAAGCATCTTCCTAGGTAATCTACCGATGCTGATGCTCATTGTGTTTACCATCGTCACAACTATTATCTGGGGGCGCGTCTTCTGCTCCTCGCTCTGTCCATTCGGCGCCGTACAGGATGTGATTGCACGCTTCACACCGAAAGCTTGGCGCTTCAAGATGCCACAGCTATTCCACGACAATGCGCTGTATGTTAAATATGCGATTCTCGCATTGATTATCGGAACGGCAATCTCAGGGAGCAGCATTAGCCTGTTCCAATATTTCGAACCCTTCGGCACTCTGTTCTTCTTTAGCTCTTCCATGTTGCTGTGGTCGATACTCATTCTGATACTCATCGCCAGCGTGCTGGTCGAGCGTTTCTATTGCCGCTATGTTTGCCCGCTTGGCGCAGCACTTGGCATTGTTGCGCTCGTCAGCCCACTGCGTATTAATAGAGTGCCACAATGCACACTATGCAAAGTGTGTGAGCACGCCTGCCCCACTGGCGCTATTCGCAAAGAGAAGATCGATTTCAAAGAATGCGTGCGCTGTGATATTTGCGAGAGCAAACTCATTCAGAAGGCGGGGAGCTGCCGTCATTCGATGGCAGAGATTAGTCGACGCCAGAAACCGAGCAATCGTATTCCTAGTCGCGAGATAGACACCTACACCCCAGCCTAAATTTTATAAGGAGCGCGATGGCTCACATTCTGCTCACAGGATTCACCGCTTTCGATGGACGCGAGTTCAATGCCTCATGGATCGCTGTACAGGCCCTCATCGCCGCCCATCGCAGCGATCATGTATTGCACGGACTTCGCATCCCTGTGTGCTGGGGAGCGCCACGGCCGGCAATCAGCAAAGCATTCGCTCAATGGCAGCCGCGCTGCATCATCGCAATGGGGGAAGGCGCTGCCGGCTTGTTTAAGATCGAAACACTTGCACGTAACAAACGCGCGCCACGCAAAGATAACAATGATCAACTTCCGCCGCACTCTCTAATAGAGCCACAGGGGCAGGACAGCTATCCTGCAAGCACCGACTACTCCGCACTATGTGCTCGTCTTACAGTAGCAGGCTACCCGGCGCAGCTATCTAACGATGCGGGCGCGTATTTATGCGAAGAGTTACTCTACAGTTTAGAGGCCTTGAAAACCCTACACGCCAGCCTGCAGACCGTATTGTTCGTGCATCTCCCCCCTTTCGGCAGCTGCCTAGACTTACACGGCAAGAAGCGCAGCTGCGATGCGGCTTTGCTGCTTGAGTTCTCTGAGCAGTTACTCGCCTGCCTTGACGAGCAGCAGCTGCTTTAAACTCGGTCAATTTGGTCACTGACTACCTCACCTCGCGCGCTACTTAGGAGCATAGAATTAGCCGAAATCGCTACCCCTAATACCCCTTACCGACGACCCGAAAGCACCCCCTCACGATCTGGACCGCCCGATATCCTTGATTGATTTAAACCAAGCAGGCAAGCAAATTTTTCTGAATCGTGTCAAACTAGGCGCTTATCGATCTACAATTAGGAGATTTAAATGAGCAGCACGCCGCAAGTTCCTGAAGATTCCGAGCACAAGTTAAGCTTGCGACATTTATGTCTTGAGGACTATGCAGATGTTAAATCCATGTGGGACAACATCTACCAAGATTTTCACAGCTCATTCCCCGAAAAGCAGTTTCGCACTCAGCTCAAAGTATTCCCCGAAGGCCAAATCTGTATCGAAGACCATGGCAAAGTAGTCGCCGCCGCATTTTCGGTGATCGTGGATTATGACAAATTCGGTGATAAACATACTTACGAAGAGATTACAGGCAACGCCTACCTGAGCACCCACGACCCAAAGGGCGACGTGTTGTATGGTGTAGACGTATTTGTGGACCCTCAGTATCGCGGCCTGCGCCTGGGGCGTCGCCTCTACGAGGCCCGCAAAGAACTGTGCCAGAGCCTTAACCTAAGCTCGATCATCGCCGGCGGACGCATTCCCAATTTCATTAAGTATGCGGATAAATACTCGCCCCATGAGTACATCGAGCAGGTCAAGAAGAAAGAGATTTACGACCCTATTCTTAGCTTTCAACTCTCCAACGATTTCGAGGTTAAGCGCCTTCTAAAGGCTTACCTCCCCGAAGACAAAGAATCGATGGGTTTCGCTACTCTTTTGCAATGGCACAACCTGTACTACGAACCAAAGAAGAGCCCACTGTTCGGCGGCGTGCGTACTTCCGCGCGCATCGGGCTCGTGCAATGGCAGATGCGAACGGTTAAATCTATAGAAGAGATCCTACAACAGTTTGAGTACTTCGTAGACGCGCTGTCCGACTACCAGTGCGACGCGGCGTTGTTCCCCGAGTTCTTCAATGCCCCTTTGATGGGTATCGACGCTCATGAATCCTCGCTCGATGCAATAAAATATTTGGCAACTTGTACTGATACGATCATTCAATCAATCAGCAAAATGGCAGTGTCCTACAATATCAATATCATCGCCGGCTCTATGCCGATCGTAGAAGACGACCTACTTTACAACGTTGCGTTCCTATGTCGACGAGACGGCACCATCGACAAGCAATATAAAATACACCCGACACCTACAGAGAAGCGCGATTGGATAATGGAAGGCGGCGACAGCCTCAAAGTATTCGATACCGACTTCGGTAGAATTGGCGTGTTGATTTGCTACGACGTAGAGTTTCCGGAACTTGCTCGACTACAGGCCGACAACGATATGCAGGTCCTGTTCGTCCCATTCTGGACCGACACGAAGAACGGCTATCTGCGTGTGCGCTGCTGCGCACAGGCTCGCGCAATTGAGAACGAATGTTATGTCGCCATCGCCGGCAGCGTAGGCAATCTTCCCAAGGTAGACAATGCCGATATTCAATATGCTCAATCCGCAGTATTCTCGCCTTCGGACTTCGCCTTCCCCTATGATGCGATCATGGCTGAGACCACGCCCAACACAGAGATGACTTTGATTGTGGACTTGGACTTAGAGAAATTGAAGAAATTGCGCAACGAGGGCTCGGTGCGCAATTACTTAGACCGCCGTCGCGATCTGTATGACGTGCGCTGGATGAATGAGCAAGGACCGGACGCGGAATAAATCCGCGCCTCTATTCTTCGTCATTAGCATCCTGGGGGCTACGCGCAAGCGTCGCCCCCATTTCACGCATATCCACGCCGCTTGGGTGCTGGAATACCCGCAGACCAAACTCCGGCAATATTGCCAACAAGTGATCGAATATGTCCGATTGAATGCCTTCGTATTCTGGCCATACTGTGGTGTTCGTAAAACAGTAGACCTCTAAGGGCAATCCATCGGAGGTCATCGCTAGCTGACGCACCATAAGCGTCATATCCTGGTTCAACATCTTGTGCTTGCGAAGGTAGCGCTCAACATAGGCACGGAAGGTGCCGATATTGGTGACTCTTCGCGCATTGACCGCATCGCTGTTCTGCGCCTTGAGCTCTGCATTCCATTTTTCGATATCTTTCTGCTTGTCGCTCAGATACTCGTCGATAAGCTGGAAACGATGGAGCTTTTCGATCTCCTCGTCTGCGAGGAAGTGCACGCTGGTCTGATCGAGAAGTATGGCACGCTTAATGCGGCGCCCGCCGGACTCCTTCATGCCTCGCCAATTCTTAAAAGGGTCGGAAATGAAGCGCTTGGTAGGGACTGTCGTGATGGTCTTATCCCAGTTCTGAATCTTAATCGTATGTAGCGCGATATCGATGACGTCGCCATCGGCATTTAGCCCTGGCATCTCTACCCAATCTCCAACGCGGACAATATCGTTCGAGGAGATCTGCACACTAGCGACCAAGGACAGTAGAGTGTCCTGAAACACTAGGATCAGTACCGCCGCCATCGCACCTAAGCCAGACAGTAGGATGAGCGGTGAGCGGTCAATCAAGGCAGCCACAACGAGAATGACTGCTAACAGGTACACGACAATCTGAACAACTTGAATATAACCTTTGACCGGTCGCCGATAGGCGTCTTCGCGGCGCTGGTAAAGCTGCGTAATCAGGTCGAGAACACCACTCACCCCCAATGCGATCACTAGCACAATGATTGCGCTACAGACATTGCGTATCACCAGCACCACGGGCTCGGGCAAGCCCGGGACCAAAGTCACCCCCAAGGAGATGATTAACGCTGGCACTACATTTGCGAAGCGTGCGGTAACGCGACGATCTAGGAGAGTTGTGTCATGGCCGATTGGAGAGGCACGCAGTGCGCGATAGATTCCCCTGACAAGAATGCGCTTGACGAGCCAGTTGCTGATCCAAGAGGCAAGCAACAAGACACATACGCTGATTAGGGTAAGTAGTTCGGGATAGTTTTCCAGCCAAGTCAGAATGGCTTCGTATTGCTCTAGCATTCAAATCCCTATAAGACGGGTGGGGCCAGCGCCAGAGTTTGACGCCGGCCCCACGTTTAGAAAGTACCAGTTATCTTTAAGGAGACAACTCGGCCGGACCCACCACATTGATCCTCGAATTCTTCGATGATACCGCTAGTGATCGGGCCAAGATAGCGATGTCTTTCGCGACACTGGTCTTTGCTACCCGCATCGCGCGCGTCAAAGCGGAAGGTGATGCCATTAAACGCCACAAACTCTACAAAGGCGTCGATCTGGGGATCGCCCGCTGAGTATTCGACATCGTCGATATCGTAACGCACCATATTGCCGTCGAAGCGATTATTCCAACTCATCCCATAATTCAAGCGCAGAGTAGGAATATCATGACGGAAACCGAGCATTAGTCGGCCGCGATTATAATTCGTAAAGCGACGATCGATACCTAGGAAAGGGTCTTCGATCTCAGAGTCTTGCACGCTAAAACTAGACGTTAGAAGTAGATTCGGCATGTTGATCATCTTCATACGCAGGCTCGCATTTAGGTTTAGACCATACATTATGCCATCGCCAATATTGCCATTTGTAGAGGCGATATTGGTCGGTGAAGTCGAAATATCGATACGATCGATAACATCAACATGCTTCATATAGCGCATATCGCCATCGATCACGCCGATGTCATCTGCGAGACGATACTCGAAACCAAGGCGCGTAATGAACACCTGCTCTTGCTTAAGATTGGCGTTACCCGCCTGCGTGTTCGAGTCATTGTCTTGGTTGTCACTGGCGGCCACGAAATCACTGAAACTCAGCTGCTGAACCAACCTTTCCGCATTCCAGTTCAGCTGGAAAGTCGGAGTAACATCAAAGCGGAAATCGACCTTGGGCTTAAGGAAGGCGAAGTCACGCTGATTGTACACGTCGCCCGTTTGCGTAATCTCGGACATCTCGTACACGAGGGAGCTCTCGAGCGTCATGCGCGAGTTAAGCTGCCAGTTGTGCACCAAAAACGGTTCTACGCGAATCTCCTCCACCGTGGAGTTGGAATTAGACACTTTCTGCGGCACGAGCCCACCGAAATCTGCAGATGGCGTGCCAGTGGTGGTTCTCAGCGCATAACGCAAGCTGGAGTCCAAAATGGTTTGTGCGCGCTCGGCACCGAACTCAATGTCCTGACCTTGGGCCACGTTCATGGAGTAGGAGCCGCGCACGATTCGCTCGCGGGTAGTGCTGGCGGACGCTAGGAATAGGTTCTTAGACTCAGTGCCATTATCATAGACGTCATAACGCTCACGAACATTGGAGCGATCATTCTCGTTGGTCACGACGATGACTTTAAAGCGTTGCCCGTTGGCGAAGTTGTACTCGTAGTCGCCGCCAATCTCCCAATTATTCTGATCTTCTGGCACATCTTCGCGCTGCACAGCGAGTGTGGTCGGGTTGCTGCGCAGATCGGTGGTCCATCGATTTACATCCGTGGTGTTATCGCTTATGCCGTAGAGACCATTCAAGCGGGCGCTACTGCGCTCATTGATCTCATAGCCGAGGTTCGTCGAGAGGTTATAGTCGGTGCGATCGCGAGTGCGCTCTTCGCGTACCTGATCGTTGAAGGACCAATCGCCTAAGCGGCTAGTCTCTTTAGAGGTGTAGTGCTCATAACGTGGCTCGGCTTGGCCGCTAAACAGATAAGTGAGGGCACCGGACTGACCGCTGTAGGCAATTGAGCCGCCTGGCACAACTTCGCCATCAATGTAACGATCTGCATTGGCTTGGTAAGAAATAGTATCGGTGTCGAGCGCTTCGAGCAGCACAACGTTTACGATCTGCCCGCTGCTGCGCACATCCAGCTCAGCGGAAGTGCCACGGATGAGCTCGATATAGTCCACCTGAGAAGCGCTGATGCGGCCCAGCTGATCGCGGGACTGGTTGCCCTTACCCGCCATGCGCTTGCCATCGATCAGGATTTGATCACCGCCACCGGCGCCTAGGCCGCGTCCGCCACCACCGCCGCCGAAACCACCGCCTCCGCCACCACCAGAAGAGACGCCCGGAATGCGGTTGATCATATCCTGCGCAGTGGTCGGTGCCCACTCGGAGAAATAAGAGGAAGGGTAGCGTACGCTACTATCCTCAGAATTCGTTGATTGCGAGAAAGAAAGAGCGGAATAACTGCTAGTTACGAGCAGAATCGACGCAGTGAGTAATGACTTGCGGAAGGTGGAATTCATTCTTTTTTGTGCCCTTGCCCTAAAATTAAGTGCGTACGCTATTAAAAAACGTGCGTTGATGCAATTTAATATCATTCGTAATACATAAAATCACTTTCTTGCCATAGTTCTGACAAAGATCGTCAAACTTCACGACAGGCCTAAGCCCCAAGGCATATGCATCATTGTGCTTGGGATTTCGCAAAGAGGCTTAGCCAGTTCATTTGATCGTTATGCTTAGCGTCTGAGACCGGCATTTGCCCCATGCTATTCTCTCTACCCCTGTATTCATCACCTACCGGAAGCTGGCCTTGGCGGAAGGCCGGGTGATATTCTGCAAAACGTAAGCAACACAGAAAAGGTTTAGCGAATGCTCGAGTTTGCCCACATCATCCAGATTAATGATCCTAAAGACCCTCAAATCCCCCCTATGAGCCGACAACAACTGTGGGACGGCCTGCTTTTCCGCTCAAAATATCCAGAGCACTTCACCCCCGCCCTTAATAGCAGCATAGAGCACTATACGGATGACGGATTTATACGCAAACTCAGCTTCGGCGAAGGGCATCTGCGCGATCGCGTCACTCTAATAGAGATGGAAGAGATTAGGACCGCACCTGCGGACGAGCAGCAGGCGCTCTTTGCACAGAGTATTACTAGAATCGAAGAGCCCGTTCCTGGCTATTTGTTTGTACGCTTCATGTATCGCAGAGACGACCCGCCAGCGAGTGATGGAGTCGACGTAGCGGAGTATCTTAAATCCGCCTATGTGCAGAACGACCGAGAGGCGATTAGTCTTATTCGCAAGTTTGCGATAGAAGGCCTGCCCGGCGAGGGCTCATGGCTCCAATGACACACCGAGCAATTGCCCGTAGCGATCCTCGGTAACATGTTCCATAGACAACTCACCGCTTAATATGTCGTCGACATCGCGAGCGATAACCTGCACAGCGGCGATACGATACTCGGCCGAATACTCCGCCTGCATCACCCCTGCCCAAAGGCTCAACATCCGCGAGTCTATCTGACGTACTTCGTTATCTTTGGCCCACTCCCCGGATATCTGCGCGCCAATGCGCTCGAGGTGGTCGTCGATTGCTCTGAATTGTATAGGCTCCAGATCGACCAACACGGATTCGGAGATATCCTGCCAACCTATTGGCATCATTTCCCAGCCTTCATAGAAACGGGCTACCCAAACCAAATACTCAACCTCAGACTGACGCGCTTGATTGCCATCGTCTTCGCGATAAAGTTGCTTAAAATAGCTTTGCTGAGGAATTTGCTCGGGCCACTGCTCAAGTATTGCACTGCTCATGCAGCTCGCTAGAAGCACTACCCAACCCGTCAATACTGCTAATTTCATTATCTACGCAAACTCCAACTTACTAATTCACTTTGGGGCATCATAGCAAAACCAGACGCAGGATTGGGCGTTAAGCGAATCTATCGTCCAGTCCAAGCAAACGCTTAAAATACAACTGCTGGCTCACACTTCGTCAGTTGTTGTCTTAGTAGAACAAAGCTGTTTGAATTCCTGCATGCCTTAGTAAACAGCACAGCTAGATACTAGGCCCCGAGTTTCCCTACTAAGCAAGGAATTCCATCACCATGAGCGAAACCATACCCGTCTGCCGACACTGGCGAGCCGTACACGATGAAGACGGCATACTATGGCTGTTTATCGATCGCGAAAGCGAGGCAGTAAACGCCCTTTCAGAAGAAGTCTTACGTGAATTCGACGCCCTGCTGGACTATGCCAAGAAGACCCCTATTAAGGGACTAGCGTTACTCTCAGACAAGCCGAGCGGATTCATTCTCGGAGCTGACATTCGCGAATTCGACGGTTTCAATGACGCGGAGCAAGTCACGGCCTCTATCGAGGAAGTCCATGACATGTTCCGCAAGCTGGAAAGCCTTAACTGCCCGACAGTAGCTGCATTCGAAGGATATTGCCTTGGGGGAGGCCTAGAGCTCGCCCTGTCTTGCTCATACCGAATTGCCAAAGACATCCCCTCTACCAAAATCGGTTTCCCTGAGGTTCAGCTAGGCATCTTTCCCGGTTTCGGTGGCTCCGCTCGTTCAGTACATCAGATTGGCGGATTGAAAGCCATGGAGCTTATGCTCTCCGCTCGGCAACTCGGAGCCCGCCAAGCGCGCGCAGTCGGCTTGGTCGATGAAGTTATCGGTCGTCATGAGGAACTCTACTGGGCCGCTAGGCGAGCCGTGTTGAGTAAGCGTAAGAGTCGCAAACCAAGCTTACTAGCTCGCGCTAGCAATTGGGGCATAGCCCGTGGCTTTCTCGCCAAGCAGATGCGCAAACAGACGGCCATGCGCGCAAGAGAGGCTCATTACCCGGCCCCTTATCGACTCATCGATACATGGGAGGCTGAGGGGGGCGATCGCGACGCTATGATGCGTGCGGAGGCCAAGGCTGTGGGTCGCCTAATGGTGACGCCTCAAGCAAATGGGCTGCGGCGTGTATTCGGCCTCATGGAGAGGCTGAAACGCGAGGGTAAGAAAAGCGATTTCCGTGCACGCCGCGTGCATGTCATAGGCGCAGGAGTAATGGGGGGCGATATCGCCGCCTGGTGCGTACTGCAAGGCTTAGAAGTGAGCCTGCAGGATCGCGAGTTGAAGTTCATTACTCCCGCCTTGCAACGGGCCGAAGCCTTATTCAAAAAGAAGCGATTGAGCCCTGCAGCTGTCAAGGCGGCAATGGAACGCCTTCGCCCGGACGTCGAAGGCGCCGGTATCCCACTGGCCGATGTAGTTATCGAAGTCATTGTGGAACGACTCGACGCCAAACAGGCGCTACTCAAGTCCGTAGAGACCCAGTTGCGCGAGGGAGCAATACTCGCCACCAATACTTCATCGATCCCGATTGAAGAGATTGCAGCGGCACTTGTTCATCCGGAGAGACTCATTGGCCTGCACTTCTTCAACCCCGTGGCCAAGATGCCTCTTGTAGAGGTGGTACAGGGGGCGCAGAGCGACCCAGAAATCCTGGCGAAAGGAGCTGCGTTCTGTGGCCAGATCAATCGATTCCCATTACCCGTAAAAAGCAGCCCGGGCTTCCTAGTCAATCGCGTCCTCGCTCCCTATATGCTCGAAGCGATGCTGATTCACCAAGAGGGCGTGCCTATAGAGGCAATAGACGAGGCTGCCTTGGAGTTTGGCATGCCAATGGGGCCCGTGGAGTTAGCGGATACCGTGGGGCTCGATGTCTGCGCCATGGTGACTAAGACCCTGGGTGGCTCTGCGCAGGCCGAACAAGCCACTCCGGAGGAGGTTCAGGCAGGAGCGACGCTGCAGAAATTAGTCGACGAGGGGAATCTGGGGCGCAAGTCCGGGCAAGGATTCTATCGATGGGAGAAAGACAAAGTAGTCAAGCAGAAGGAGCGCATTGCAGGCCATGACTTAGCGCCTATTCGCGAACGCCTAATACGAGTTTATACCAGCGAATGCGAAGCGGCCCTGCGCGATGGCATCGTCAGCGATGCGGACCTACTCGATGCCGGCATGGTCTTCGGAACAGGGTTCGCCCCCTTCCGAGGCGGACCGATGCATTACCTGCACAGCACTCAAGGAGATGCATAACATGAATCAGCTCAAACGGGTCGCCATCATCGGCGGCACACGCATTCCATTCTGCCGCTCTAATTCGGCCTACGCGCAGCTTAGCAATCTAGACATGCTAACGGACACACTACAAAGGCTGGTCGATCAGCACGGCCTAGCGGGCCGCAAGGTCGACGAGGTCATCGCCGGCGCTGTCACTACTCACTCTAGGGACTGGAACCTCGCTAGGGAGGCCGTGCTCAGCACGAATCTTTCGCCTGCAACACCCGCCACTACTCTGCAGATGGCCTGCGGCACCTCTTTGCAAGCAGCCCTTCTTGTTGGGGCACGCATCGCCACTGGTCAAATCGACTGCGCGATCGCCGCGGGATCGGACACGACTAGCGATGCACCATTAGTCTTGCAACCTAGGCTCGCAAAGCGATTGCTTGGAGCGACACAGGCTAGATCCTTCTCCGCCAAGCTGCGTAGCTTCAAAGGGTTCAAGCTTAGCGAACTCGCACCACAAGCTCCCGCTAACGGCGAACCCCGCACGCGCCTTTCTATGGGTCAACATTGCGAGATGATGGCCAAGGAATGGGAAATAAGTCGTGAAGCGCAAGACCAGTGGGCGCTTGAGAGCCACTTAAAAGCCGCAGCGGCCTATGAAGAAGGTTTTTTCGACGACTTGCTCAGCCCCTATCAGGGCGTAGCTCGTGACAACAATATGCGGCCCGACAGCAGCCTCGACAAACTAGCGGCACTACGAACGGTCTTCGATCGCTCCCCACAGGGCACGCTGACGGCAGCTAACAGCACACCACTAACCGATGGCGCTGCAGCGGTGTTCTTGTGCAGCGAGGACTACGCAAGTCGCAACGGCCTATCAGTGCAGGCATGGCTCACTTTAGGACGCAGCAGCGCCGTCGATTTTGTCGGCGGAGAGGGCCTACTTATGGCCCCTACAGTTGCGGTCAGTGAGTTGTTGCAAGCTGCCCAACTTAGCCTACAAGACTTTGACTACTACGAGATACATGAGGCTTTCGCCGCCCAGGTGTTGTGCACCTTAAAAGCCTGGGAGGATCCGGTGTACTGCAAAGAAAAACTAGGCCTGTCGCAGGCACTAGGTAGCATCGAGCGCAGCCGCATAAACGTAAAGGGCAGCTCTCTAGCCGTGGGCCACCCCTTTGCGGCTACAGGTGCTAGGATCATTGGCACACTAGCTAAATTATTAGACAAACAAAATGGGCAGCGTGGGCTGATCTCGATCTGCACCGCCGGAGGCATGGGGGCAGCGGCAATTCTAGAGAGTGCCAATTAGCGAGTGAAGCTTGATTTAGGTCAGTGAAAACGTACAAAGCGAATTGAACAAAAGGTCATGAAGTTGCTAGAGTCCCTAGCTAACATGCACAAGTAAAGAGGATAGATGCTGGCATCAATTCGCCATGAGAAGACCGAACAGGCGTTATGCTCTTGCGGGAACGCTCAAGTCCTGCTTCAATTAAGCGCCTGAAATTAGCCTTATAAAAAAAATAGCATTGGTATACGGGAGAAAGCTGAATGAATAAAAACTATAAGACTATGTGCGGCATTGCCTTCGGAACTATGATGGTTCTGGCAAGCAGCATCATGCCTGCTTCAGCGCAGGCTCCAATTAGCAATCCACTTTCCTTGACACCTCCGGTAGGTCTGCCAGTAATCCCTATCTTCGAAGGGGCTTACGAGAATGAAGACGGTTCGGTCTCCTTCTCTTTCGGATATCTGAACCGCAATACTAGCGAACCTATAACTGTCCCACTCGGTCAGAGTAACCGCATTGAACCCGCTCAATTCGACGGGCAGCAGCCAACTTACTTTGAAACTTCGCGTCACACTGGCGTTTTTACTGTCACAGTGCCGGCCTCCATGCGCGACGACGATGTATGGTGGCACATCAAAACTGGCAGCCATAGTGAGTTGAAAGTTCCCGGTCGCCGCGGCCGCATGGGTTACACTCTCGACAAGACTCCACGTCCATCAGGTTCACTAGCTCCGTTAGTGTCCTTTACCGCAGGTGGACCTACTGGTCAAAACCCAATGGGCATGACTGCCCAAAATGCCCTTTCGGTAAAGGCAGGAGTGCCTGTGACATTGACAGTGCATACTACAGACCCATCAGTTCGTGACCCTGCAGATCCACGTAACGAGAAACCCATTCCATTACGCGTCTCTTGGCACAAGCATCAAGGTCCGGGCGAGGTCACTTACCAACAACATCCGTCCTCGGAGGATCCAGAACCATTGAGTGAACTGCAGATCCGTCGCGGTGTTTCACTACCCGGTCCAGATCAAACAGTCCTAACTCCCGGCCAGGGTGTAGCGAATGTTATTGCAACATTCTCTGAGCCTGGTGATTATCTTATGCGCACAATGGTCGATAACTGGGATGCGACCGACAGCACCGAAGCGGATCAGTGCTGCTGGACAAATGTGTACCAAAAAGTAACAGTTACGCCCTGATTCTACACACTTTCGCGTTTTTGAATCATTTGCTAGTAACCGCCACTTAGATCACATAAAGTGAGATTTTTGGCGGCGTCACAATTAGTTGCATATACATAAATCAAAGAGTGGACAAGCGACCGCGAGACTAATAATTTGTGGCGACTGCTCACCCATTTACGAGGAGAGGATCATGAAAATCAAGCAGTGTTGGAACCATCAACGCTCAGGGAAGGCCGCTCTAGGCTTTGCAGTCCTGGCAGTGTTTGGATTTACGGCGCAAGCCCAGGCGCAATCGTCTACCCTATCTATCGACTCGGGTGCAGTGACATACGCCGATCATGTAGCAGAAATCATCACGGAAAATTGTGTTGTTTGTCACCGCGAAGGCGGTATCGGCCCCATGCAATTGACCAATTTTGACCAGATTCGCCCTTGGGCACCTCTCATTAGCATGCGCGTTGCCAGTCGCGAAATGCCCCCTTATGCGTATGACCAACATATCGGCATTCAAGAACTTCAAGGCGATTGGCGTCTCACTGACGAAGAAATCAGCACCATCACTAACTGGGTAGCACAGGGTGCTCCAGAAGGCGATTGGGGCGATCGTAGTCATCCAGTAGCAGATCTTCCAGACGCAGACGAATGGACTTTCGCCGCGCAGTTCGGAGCGCCTACTATGATATTGGATTCGGCGCCTATAGACGTTCCGGCTCTAGGGAATGACATGTGGCATCGTCCATATGTGCAAACAGGCCTGACCACCGATCGCTGCATTAAGGCGATTCAAGTGAAGCCTGCCGGTAATGCTAAGGCCGTGGTTCACCATGCGAACTCTGATCTTGAAGTGATGAACGCAGATGGCGAATACGAAGACTACGGTCAGCTGACTGAGTATGCGATGGGCAAGTGGGGCGAGATCATGCCAGAAGGCGTGTGTCGCGTTATACCTGCTAATTCACGCGTACGCTGGGACATCCACCTGTTCCCAGGCGGTGTTGGCGCAACGGCTCCAGGCACTATGATCGAAGATAACGTTGTTGAGATCGGTGTCTGGTTGCACCCAGAAGGCTATGCTCAGACTGCACGCTTCAAGCAAGACCTGAAGCTATACAGACTCGATCAGGGCGAACTAGTTATCCCTCCTCATGGCACTGCCATGACTCAGGGCTTCCACTCTTTCGACCACCCTGTGCGTATAGATAGCTTCCAGCCACACGGCCACCTGCGTATGCGCGCCGCCTCACTGGAGATATTCTATCCAGCCACAGGCCGCACAGAGCAGATCAGCCAGATCTCTAACTGGAGCGCCACATGGCACCATAGCCACTTGTTTGAAGACGACGTCGCACCTCTTCTTCCAACTGGCGCAGTCCTTGTGATCAAGCAGTGGTACGACAACACAGCGAATAACCCTAACAATCCAGATCCAGATTTCTGGGTTGTTGCGGGTAGCCGTACTGCAGACGAAATGACTCACGCTTGGATTGCAGTAACTCACCTCGACGACGAAGGTTACCAAGAAATTCTGGCCCAACGTGAAGAGGCAAAGCAGCGCTCTGTAGCAGCTGAGTAAAGATGGGTTTAGCTGGCGCTAAGCGTCAGCTAAACGAAAAAGGCCCAAGACTTTCGTCTTGGGCCTTTTTTTTAGCGCCTGCCCTCGTAAGGAGGGCCAGGCGCTCCTACCTAATCCGCGAGGTGAAAGGTGAAGTAACCCGTGAACATCTCATCCGTGCTATCTAGCCCAGAACGCACCTCTGCGTTCGGGTCAGGATTGAATGGATTCGATACCGAGTTATCGAAGGCTCCGCTCACATGCACGGTGCTGCCCGCCGGCACTGAGATGGGTTCGTCTAATACATAGTGGGGTTGCCACCCATAGTTGTACGCCGGCACGCTTAGAATATCCTGCAGCGTGCCATCGGGGCGCTCCACACTAAACTTCATATTCTTGCCCCGTGCATTCATCTTCGCTCGAACGCCAGAAATGACGACTGCGTCCTGGAAGGTGTATTGCGCATGCGCACTAACATCGTGCTCTTTGGGGGGGATTACGACAGTCGCAGAGACCGCTTGCACCATCCTCTCCTTTAGATGGGGTATATCCTCTGGGTCAGCGAAATACAGCGCAATCTTGGTCTCATCGAAGAGCTCCGCCCCGATGCCTACATAATGAAACTGCATCGACAATTTGGCGCCCTTAGGAATACGCACTGCAGTGCCTTCGGGGAAGCGTTCGGCGCGTGCCTCACCCGGTGAATAACCATCGAGGAAGCGGCGCGTGGAAGTAGATTTGGAACGCTCCTCGCCCCAAAAGTCTTCTTCATCCAGAGTTACGAAACTCATGAGGTGGTGCAGCGCACTTGTTGCTACAGCCTGATACTGCATGCCCACCACCCATTTTTCTTCGTCGAAGGGCAGTTCGACATCCGCATAGATATAGTCCAATACGCCGGTGGCAGGAATGCGTTGACGCGGTGCAGTGACGATCAGGTCGGGCTCTCCTAATAGCCACTCCTTATTCTCCACATAGTTTAACTCTTCGAGCGGGTCGGAACCCTCGCCCCTAGGAGCTCCAGCACTTAACCAGTGCACGAGTTTTTGGATATCTTCAGTGGCTATATAGCGAGCAGAGTCGGAGTGCCCTATATCGGGGTCGATCTGCGCTGGAGGCATACGCTTGTTCAGCAGCACCTCTTTGATCATAGGTGACCAGCCCAGCAAGGATAGATAGCTGTCCAATGCGAAAGGCCCAACTCCGAACTCGCGATGACAAGTGACGCAATTGTCGATAATCATCGGGGCGATGTCAGTAACATAGTTAGGCACCTCCTCACTATGGGCATCGCGCACAGGGTAGCTAATCGCGCAAGGAGAGGGGTTTTCAGTCTTTACGGTATTTCTAACAGGCCCTTCCAGAATCGCGGATAAAGTAGCCCCTAAATCGGCGGCTACCGCACCGGTATAGTAAAGAGAAATACGATCGGGATTGAGCACCCGCACATCACCCGCATGGCTAATGCCGAGAGCCTCGGACACCAACTGACCGCTGTCTTGCAGTATAGGGACATCTAGATCTAGAGCGCGCAACGCAGCACGATCGGAGTCTTTAGAGTCGATGAGTAGAAACTCGAAGCCCTGCTCTGCGTATTGGGAACGCAGCTCGCGATAACTGGTGAGCATATCGTCCATGCCCGCGCAACTGGGGACATAGGACATCAATACGACAGCTTTGCGATGCTGGTAGCGACTTAGTTGATGGAAGTTGCCCTGCTCGTCGAGCAAAGCAAAATCACCGGTCCTATCGAGAGCGGCACTCGCGGTACCTGAAGCCAAGGCGATACAAACACCAAGGCATGAATTGAAAGCTCTAGTCATGGAAAACTCCTATCCATAATCGACGCGGGTGGCTAGTTTCATGCGCTCACTTAACGCATTGGATAGTTGCTAATATGCTGCTCACCAGTGGCTGCGCGGGAGCGGTTACGCTCAGATTGCGCCATGCCGCCTGATGCTGGGCCGCCTTGATTGAAAATACCCCCTCTCAGCACGAAAAACAGATAGTCAGTTTCGCCCTCTAAATATTCAACTTTATTGGTGTATTTCGCGACCATCTCGTTGATGGCACGACCACGATCAGGGACATCGGGATGTACTAAAATATCGCCGATGACCACTTTCAGAGCCGCAATATTGTCGAGCACATAGGCTGCCCCAGGGTGAAAACCGTATAGATACGGGGCAATCACGGGCATTGTCGGAATATCCGTTGGTAGCGCCATCAACCCACCATGGGCGGGCGCGATCTTCTCCTCGTAAAGCGCGATGGCATTTTCTATGCCCGATTCCAATTCGTTCTGGTTTTTCGAGATCATCGCCACTTCAAGCGTTGCCAATTGCAGCCACTGAGAGGCCCACGTTAAGCCGCTAAGCTGTGGAAAGCCTACGCGGAAGGAATAGGCATAATCGTGCTCTGAGAGCAGCTCAGAAGACTTGGGCTGCGCTGGCACCGAATGGGCGTCATCACTCAAGTAATCGGTCAATGCCATATCGACTGCAGTGTGTTTGTCGATCAAATTATCATCGAGATAAATCTCCACCATCTTGGTGGCAAAATCCCTGCCACGCTGGAGCACCAGCACTGCGTTTGCTGGAATACTGCCATTGGCTTCGAGTAACTCTTCGGCCTCTTGCGCTGAGTACTCGCGGCGAATCATCGCCTGCAATCCCGGCGTGGCACGACTTTCGAACACACGAAAAGGGCCTAGCATGGCTAAGTGGTCAGAGGAGGAGTGATAGTGAGAGGCACTGGCTTCAGATAACTCTAATAAGGCCTCGCGCAATAAACCCTTGCCGATCATCGAATCTGCAGAGTTATTGCTAGCGACGATTTCATCAAAAACTGCGGCCTGTAACACCTCTGAAGTGTTGAGATAGCGGCTTAGGTCTGGGAATCTTGTGTCGATCAGTTCATTACCGGTTTGCGCAAATGCAACGAGCGGTGTAGCAAGGCTCACCACCGCAAGACCGATCACCAAACTGTGTAGTGTTTTTCTCATTCTTACCCCCGCGTGGCATTTGGAATAGCCCGTGGTTTACCCACTTTTTATAGTTGGCTTAAGGATAAAAGCCCTTGTTGAGGAAGTCTATCATCTAGGCTCGCAAAGATTTGGCAATATGTGACAGGAGTGCTAAGAATCTGTATTTTGGGCGATTTTTAGGCCTATTTTTAGAACCCTACCGTGATCGATGGCGGCCACGGTCCATAGAAAGCCTTGCCACAACATCTGATCCCCGACCACTGGCTTACCGCCCATTTTCTGCTGAAAGAAATCGCCAATAGAAATGCTGCCCTCACCCTCGAGCAATGCGAAGCCATAGACAGGCGCAAGGTCCATTAGGCGAGCGTTCGCATCAAGAATAAAGTCCCCGAAGAACCAGGTATCTGCCGTAGAGCTCGGGGCCTGGCTGAATAGTTTACCTAGACTGGGTAGGTCGTGCTCATGACCAACAATGCAGAGGATATCGCCAGCTAGCAGCTTTGTACTACCGCTTGGATGCAAGAGTTCGCGCCCCCGAAACAACGCTGCGATTCGCGTACCCTCGGGCATATGCAAACGTCGCAGCTCGGTGTTGATACACCACTTCTCAGCCCCTAAGCGATAGACAAAGAGCTCCCACTCGCTAGTAGGGTGTATCTCCAAGCCCGAGCGCGCAATGGGCGAGGGTTGTGCGGGCACCTCTACCTTCGCAAGCCTTGTTGCCAAGGGAATCGAGCTGCCCTGTACTAGCAACGATACCAGCACTACGAAGAAGGCGAGATTGAAGAACAACTGGGCGTTAGGTAGGCCCGCCATAATAGGATATACCGCGAGAATAATCGGCACCGCACCACGCAAACCCACCCAGGAGATGAACCACCGTTCTCGATTCTTGAATCGACTGAACGGTATCAAACTGATCCACACAGCCAAGGGGCGAGCAAACAGTATCATCCATAACGCAAGCAGCAGACCGGGCAATGCGATGTCCTGCAACTCGCTAGGAGTAAGCAATAAACCAAGCACTAAGAACATGCCGATCTGACTTAGCCAGGCTAGCCCGTCAAAGATGCTTAGGATAGAGGTGCGGCTGCGCAGCGGTCGGTTGCCGAGTAATAAGCCACACAAATAGATCGCAAGAATGCCGCTGCCACCCAGCATATTAGTGACTGCATAAATCAGTAGTCCGCCACTAATTGCTAACAAGGGATAGAGCCCGTTGGCGAGGGTGCTACGGTTGATCAGCTGCAATAGCAGCCAACCGCCTAGTAGCCCCAGCACTATGCCGACCCCAAACTGCTGTAGTAATTGCAGTAGGAAGAACCAGCCAAACTCCTGCTCTCCCGAGGCGAGCACCTCTATTAGAGTAACGGTAAGAAAGACCGCCATCGGATCGTTGCTACCGGATTCGATCTCCAACGTGGCGCCCACACGCTCATTGAGACTACGCTGCCCTAGCAAGGAAAAAACCGCCGCCGCATCCGTTGACCCGACGATAGCCCCAATCAACAAGCCCTGCACTATGTTCAGATCGAATAAATAAGCCGCCACCAGACCGGTAAGACTAGTGGTTAGGAGGACACCTATCGTAGCCAGCGAGAGCGCGGGCCCCAATGCTACCCGGAAGGTGGCGGCGCGAGTGCGCATGCCACCGTCCAGCAAGATAATCGCAAGTGCGAGATTGCTCGCGAGATAGGCTAGGGAATAGTCATCGAATTGAATGCCGCCAATGCCATCCTCGCCGGCGAGAATACCAACGCCGAGGAAAATCACCAGAATCGGAATCCCTAGTCGCGAAGACAGCGCGCTAAAGAGCACACTGAAACCAACCAGTAAGGCACCAATCAAGAAGAAACTATTAATACTGCCAACGTCCATCTTCTCATTCCATTAGGCTAAGGCACGACAATACAATAGCAGAGCGCCAGACAACTGAGCGGGAATTTTAGCGTGAGATCGCTATCTTTGGAGGGGAGCTAGAGCTGTGGGTATTACTACGACACATCCTGCGTTGACTTGATGGTCTGCAATTCGGCAGCGAACTCTTCAAGTTTGTCCCTTATCTTGCTCTCGGCGTCAGCTTCAGACCAAACGCTGGCGCCCAAGGCCTGGACGACTGTTTCTTCTACTTCTAACGGACCTACAGCACCGACGCCCGAAGAGGTTTTCGTCATTTTATCGTCGCTCATTGGCCGCTTACGCTCCATTATTCTGTCGGAAAGTTAGCCAAATTAGCGATCGACCAGCAAACTGTCAATTGAATCTAGGGGTAAATGTGAGGCAGTTAACAGGCGTTCGCTAACGGAACGCCTGTTAACGAAAGGCTTAGGCGAAGGGGTGTCGCAGGATGATTGTCTCTTCGCGATCCGGGCCTGTGGAGATGATGTCCACCGGTGCTTCTATCGTTTTCTCGATATAGCGAATGTAGTCACGGGCATTCTTAGGCAGGTCCTCTAGGCTCTTCACGCCAAAGGTCGACTCTTTCCAGCCCGGTAATTCCACATAGATAGGCTCTAGCTTCTGATAGCTATCGAGATTCATCAGACAAGACGAGGACTCTGAATCGATACCTTTGTAGCCGGTACAAACCTTAATAGTCTCCAAACCATCCAGCACGTCTAGCTTAGTTAGACAGATACCAGAGACCGAGTTGATTCGAATAGCGAGACGCACTGCGGCAGCATCGAACCAACCACAACGGCGATCACGCCCAGTCGTCGCGCCCTTCTCCTTACCCACCAATGCGAGATGCTTGCCGGTCTCATCGAATAGCTCTGTAGGGAATGGCCCAGAGCCAACACGAGTCGTATAAGCCTTAGTGATCCCTAGAACATAGTCTAGATACAGCGGGCCGAAGCCGCTACCTGTGGCCGTGCCACCTGCTGTAGTGTTAGAAGAGGTAACGAAAGGGTAGGTGCCATGGTCGATGTCGAGCAGCGAGCCTTGCGCACCCTCGAACAAGATATTGTCATTGGCCTTGCGGTGTCCGTGGAGAATCTCGATCGTATCGCTCACCATGGGCTTGATCTGCTCGCCTAGCGCCAAGCTCTTCTCTAAGGTGGACTCGTAGTCCAGCGCCTGCGCGCCATAGTACTTAGTGAGCATGAAGTTGTGATACTCCATCGCCTCCTTGAGTCTCGCTGCGAAATGGGACTCGCTGAACAATTCGCCAACGCGAATGCCACGTCGTGCAACCTTGTCTTCATAGGCCGGGCCGATACCACGCCCTGTGGTGCCGATCTTGTCATTGCCAAGTCGCAGTTCCCGCGCCTGATCTAGGGCGGCATGGGAGGGCAGGATCAAAGGACAGGAAGCGCTGATCTTCAATTTGGGTCGAACCGAAATGCCACGCTCTTCGAGACGCATAATCTCGCTCATAAGGGCTTCCATACTAAGGACTACGCCGTTACCAATAACGCAGGTCACACCTTCACGCAAGACGCCTGAAGGTAACAGGTGCAAGACTGTCTTCTCGCCCTTAATTACCAGTGTGTGTCCCGCATTGTGGCCACCTTGAAAGCGCGCAACGACTGCCGCCTGCTCTGTGAGCAGATCGACTATCTTGCCCTTGCCCTCGTCACCCCATTGCGTTCCTAGTACAACAACACTTCTACCCATTTGTAATCATCTCTCAATAAGTATTCGATTTCTCTCTTCGCGCTTGCAACTTCGACTGCCTCGAATAGAGGCCTGCTAGCACACTAATCCTCGCCCAAACTCTCTATCTGCCAATGCTGCGCTTGTCGCACGAGGCGTCTGTCACAGCCAAGCAAACGCAACTGCTTCGAACTGAGCGTGTCGGCATCCAGATCCTTTATGACACGCTCACCCGCTTCGCGTAATTCCTGTACATAGGCATCTAGCGATTGATCTTCGTCAGCTGGCGCACATATCGCCTGCTTGCGCTCAAACTCGGCCTTACTTAGGCGTGCGAGAACCTTTAGGTCAGCGTCGAAGCCCGAGGCCGGGCGTGCGCGACCGAACACTTTGCCTATATCGTCAAAACGACCGCCCTGGGCTATGGCACGGCCATAAGCCGGCGTATAAGCCGCAAAAACAATACCCGTGTGGTACTCATAGCCACGCAATTCGCATAGATCGAAGCCGAGAGACACATTAGGTAGTCGGCGCTTTACGCCCTTCGCTATTGCCTCTAGCTCTTGTAATTCTTTCTGCACCGCGCTTGGAGCACCCTCGAAACTCTTTAGCGCAGCCGTTAAGATCGTTTCGTCGCCACTCAAGCGCGACAAATCGCTCAGCATTGCACGAATTCCATCGTCTTCGATCTGCGCATCTAGGAAGGTGTCAATCTCGTCGTAGGCCTTGCGCTGCAAGGCATCGAACAGCTCATTCTCACTATCCAAAGAGAGCTGCGAGGCACGTACTAGGCTGCGGAATATGCCCACATGACCGAGCACAATATGCACCTCTTCGATCTTCGTCAGCTTAAGTGTGTCGTGCATCAAGCAAATCAGCTCGATATCGCAACCTACCCCGGCATGACCGAACAACTCAGCGCCGATGCGAATCGGAATACGCGAGGCAAGCAAACCACGTGGTCGCGTATGCGCCACGTTGTCTGAGTAGCACAGGCGAACGGGCAAATCCTGCCCTTCACCGCCGCGCTGACTTAGACAATGCGCATCGATGCGGGCAACTTGCGGGGTAATATCGGCGCGTAAGCCCATCATTCGACCGGTCAATTGATCGGTAATTTTGAAGGTCTGCAGATCCAAGTCGTGGGAAGAACCCACCAATAAGGAGTCGAGGTATTCGATGAGCGGGGGAATGACTAAGTCGTAACCCCAACTTGCGTAAAGATCGAGAATCTGACGACGCAGAGTCTCTAACCTAAATGCCTCAACCGGCAGAATTTCTTCTACTCCCTCGGGGAGCAACCATCGATCGCGCACTGACATTGCTATCTCACTTCCTATTACTAAATATCTTTAGCGAGCGCTAGTCGCTCCGCAAGACTGCCTTGGGCAGCCGCCCCCGAGGGTCGACCGTTATTGTCCACCCTACAAACGGACAAAGACCAGCAGTAAAACAAATTACTGCTGGCCTCTTTGACTTTAAAACTTATTGTACTTCGCTTGCTCTTAGGTACTTGAAGTACTCGCTATCTGGATCTACGAGTAGGATATCGCCCTTATTCGAGAAGCTCTCCTGATAGGAGTTAATGCTGCGCGTAAACGCATAGAACTCTTCATTCTTGGAGTATGCGCTCGCGTATGTGGCCGCCGCTTGCGCGTCGCCCTCACCGCGAATCGTCTCAGAGTCGCGATAGGCCTCTACTAATAACACGGCCTCTTGTCGATCCGCATCTGCCTCGATCCCGATGGCTAGCTCGTTACCGCGCGAGCGCAGTTGTTGCGCTTCGCGCTGACGCTCGGAGGTCATGCGCTCATAAACAGAAGCGCGCACATCTAAGGGCAGTTCGATCTGCTTAACACGCACATCGATCACCTCGATGCCATACTCCTCTGCGGTAGAGAGGTTTAATTCGCGGGTAAGCTCTTCCATCAGCAAATCGCGCTGACCGGACACCACTTCCTGCAAATCGCGCTCGCCAAACTTGTTACGCAAACCATCGTTAATACGCTGCTGCAAAAGGTTGCTAGTGCGGCTCTCCTCGCCAGAGGAGGATGTGTAGTACTTCTCGACATCCACGATACGCCACTTGGCGAAGGAGTCGACTACAAGCGCCTTCTGCTCGAGAGTCAGGTAACGCTGCGCATCAGCGGTTACGGTCAAAACACGGCCATCGAATTTACGCACCGTATTCACCCAAGGCAACTTGAAATGCAGACCTGGTGCGATATCGGCCTCTACGATTTGTCCGAAGCGGAGCAAGATTGCGCGTTCGGTCTGCTTGACGATGTAGACGGCGTCGGAGCCTGCGACAAACAATAAGAAAATAAGGATGCCTGCAAATGCATTTTTCATTGGAGTATTCCTCGCGTTGGCCTAGTTTGCGCCCGCGCTCTATCTGCGGCAGCGGCGGAAGTCTCTCGGTTACTTTGTTCCGAAATCTCTCTCAGTTGCTGCGGTGTGAGTGGCGCGTTGTTGGCAGCGCGTGAAGCATTGCCCTGCTCGATGATCTTATCCAGCGGCACGTAGAACATATTATTGCCACCCTCAACATCGATGAGCACCTTGCTGCTATTGGTCATGACCGATTGCATCGCATCAATGTAGAGACGCTCACGCGTTACCGCAGGCGCTTTCTCATATTCGGCCAATAACTGCTCAAAGCGTGACGCCTCACCATCTGCTCTCGCGATCACCTGATCTCGATAAGCATTCGCCTGTTCGATGATGCGCTGCGCCTCACCTCGAGCCGTCGGTACTACGCGATTTGCGTAGGCCAACGCTTCGTTCTGCACGCGCTGCTCGTCTTCACGGGCCTTAATCACATCGTCGAACGCGCCCTGCACCGCATCTGGTGGCTGAGCATTACGGACTGTTACTTGGGAGATTAGAATCCCGGAGTCATAGCTGACCATATAGCGCTGTAAGCGCTCACGCACCTCGGCAGCCACATCTGCGCGGCCCTGCGTTAGTACACGGTCCATCGTCGTGCCACCCACTACGTGGCGAATGGCAGACTCGGCAGCGTGATCTAGGCTGATCTCAGGGTCACGCACTACCACTGCAAATTTCACGGGGTCATCGATCAAGTACTGCAATTCGATCGAGACGTTCACAATATTCTCATCAGTGGTCAACATGTCACGCGAATAGGAGCGCGTGTTCACGCGGGTCACGTTGATCTTCTGCACTTCGTCGATCAGGGGAGGGTTCCAACGCAGCCCTGGCTGAACGACTTCTTCGCGCAGCTTCCCGAAACGCATGACTACTCCACGCTCGGACTCGTCCACCGTATAGAAACCCACTGCGGCCCACATGAGAACCAGCACCACTATGGCGCCGCCAAACAGACCCGAGGAGAATCCACCACCGCTAGCGGAGCCACCCCCACTAGAACCAGAGGAACCACCGGACTTACCGCCGCCAAACAGGCTGTTGAGCTTGCGCGTAACGGACTTTATGACCTCATCGAGATCTGGCGGCTTCTGATCATTACCACCACCATTGCCGCGACCGCCGCCCCAGGGGTCGTTATCCTTACCTTTATTTCCAGGTTCATTCCAAGCCATTGGCCTCTCCATACCCCAATCAAAATACGGGGGTGATTTTAACGAATTATTGACGATTAACCCAGCTTTTTACCCAGCTGGCAAAGGGGCAATAGGCCCCAAAAATGCAAATTGATTGGAAACTTACAAGCCAGCAGAAGTGCCGCTCGGCGTCATCCCCTCGTCTACTAAGAGACGGTCTAAGTCTTTACGCGGTAGACGGACATCTAAACAGACTAAGCCATCGGCGTCGACATTCTCATGAACGACAGCACCTTTGGCATAGAGGCGGGCACGCAAACGACCCTGTTCAGGGGCCAGTCGCAGGCTATACTCCACGACATCATGACCGAGTAACTCGCCGATTGCGCTCAGCAACAGGTCTATTCCTTCTCCCGTCCGGGCGGAAATCCACACGCGCACAGGCTTACCTTCTTGATTTCGCTCAATATGAGGGGCGCGCTCGTCCAATAGGTCGATCTTGTTGCACACCTGCAGACAAGGCACCTCATCCGCGCCTATTTCTGCTAATACTTCTTCGACTTGCTCAGTGAAGAACTTATGTTGCTCGTTCGCCACATCGATCACATGCAGCAAGAGACTCGCCTCTGCTGATTCTTCTAACGTAGCACGAAACGCTGCTACCAATTTGTGGGGCAGGTGGCTAATGAAGCCAACGGTATCGGCGAGTATCGCCGCACCGAAATTAGGGACTTGTATGCGCCGCAATGTTGAGTCCAGCGTTGCAAACAATTGATCAGCCGCATAGATATGCTCGTTGGCCATCACGTTAAACAATGAAGACTTGCCAGCATTTGTATAGCCGACCAATGAAACCGTTGGAATATCTGCCCGCTTACGAGAGCGGCGGCCTTGATCGCGCTGACCACGAACCTTGATAAGGCTAGCGTTGATGCTTTTTATGCGCTGCCTGATCATGCGCTGGTCGAGCTCTAGCTGAGTCTCACCAGCTCCGCGCAGCCCGATACCCCCTTTTTGTCTATCCAAGTGGGTCCAACCGCGCTTCAGGCGCGTTACGGTATGTTCGAGTTGCGCCAACTCTACTTGTAGCTTGCCCTCATAGCTGCGGGCACGTTGGGCGAAAATATCAAGAATAAGGCCTGTGCGATCAAGGACACGGCAAGATAAGCGCGCCTCGAGATTGCGCTCTTGGCTTGGGGTGAGTGCGTGATTGAAGAGGACGACTTCGGCCTCGTGCTCTTCCACGGCGGCCTTAATCTCTTCAAGCTTACCCGAGCCTATGAAAAGACCGGCATCGGGTTGTTTGCGACTGCCTTTTATGAAGATGGCCGGAACTGCGCCAGCCGAGAGCACAAGTTCTTCAAATTCAACAGGGTCCTCCTGCTCTTGCTCTGAATCCAGATCAATATGCACGAGGATAGCGGTTTCACCGCGATCGGGTCTTTCAAAGAACAAAAACGAACCTCAATTAGGCAATATTGCCTGGCGCTTCTTCCTCTTCATCCGCGCCTGTCTCACCAGTACCTTGTGTAGGTATCTTGACCGAGCGAGCGGGAACGACAGTAGAAATCGCGTGTTTGTAAACCATCTGATTGACCGCGTTCTTTAGCAGAATCACAAATTGATCGAAAGACTCAATTTGTCCCTGCAACTTGATGCCGCTAACCAAATAGATGGAAACCGGGATACGCTCCTTGCGAAGCACATTCAAGAAAGGGTCTTGTAGAGAATGCCCTTTTGACATTTACCTTCTCCTTAACCGTTAATGTAAGCTGGAAACCCCAGCACTATAAGTCCAAACATTCTCTATATTGCGACCTTACTGATCGAATTCAATAGCAGATCTAGAGTTTCCGAGTTTTCGCTGTCAAAACTACTAAGATTCTCCCAACTACGCATCCAAGTGATTTGTCTCTTCGCAAGCTGTCGCGTGGCAATAATACCCTGTTCCACCATAGCATCAAAGCTCATTTCACCCGCTATATGACGCCAAGTTTGCCTATAGCCTACAGCTCGCATCGAAGGCATGCTCAGATCTAGATCTCCACGAGCATAAAGTCGCTCAACCTCAGCCACGAGCCCTTGCTCAATCATACGCTCAAAACGTTGCGCAATCCTTGTATGTAGTACGGCCCTATCCTGAGGCTGGATCGCAAAGAAATGCAAATCGAACGGTAACTGCGCCGCTGACTTGCCAGCGCTCTCTTGCTGATGGTGCGCCGTCATGGTCTTACCCGAGACAAGATAGATCTCCAAGGCTCGCTGCAGGCGCTGCGGATCATTCGGATGAATGCGCGCAGCAGACTCTGGGTCTACTGCAGCAAGCTGCGCATGGACCGCCGCCCAGCCTTCATGCTCGGCCTTGGCCAGAATTTGCTCACGGACCAGCGGATCGGAAGCCGGCATCTTAGCCAAACCGTCGCGCAAAGCACGGAAGTAGAGCATTGTCCCTCCCACTAGCAAGGGTATTTTGCCCGCACTGCGAATCGACTCCATCTCCAACAAAGCGTCATGTCGAAACTGTGAGGCCGAGTAGGCCTTCGCGGGATCAAGGAAATCGATCAGGCGATGGGGGGCACGCGCTAGGGTTTCAGCGTCGGGCTTGCCAGTGCCTATGTCCATCTCTTTGTAGATTTGCGCGGAATCGACGCTGATAATCTCGCATGGCAGGCGCTGCACAATCTCTATAGCGAGATCGGTCTTACCCGATGCTGTAGGCCCTAGTAGGCAAATGGCTGGGGGTCTTACATTTTTCATATCCACTGCGTCCCTTGGATACTCATGAATGTAGCGAGGGGCTCTATCACTACTGGCCACGCAGAAACAACTTGTCCAACTGATCGATGCTCTGCAGCACCCATGTAGGCCGCCCATGATTACACTGTCCACTGCGCTCCGTCCGCTCCATGTCGCGCAGCAAGGCATTCATCTCCGGGATGGTCAACTGACGATTAGCGCGCACCGAGCCGTGACAGGCCATCGTCGACATCAGCTCGTCTTGATAATTACTAACACGCTCACTACTGCCGTGTTCGCGCACATCGGCCAACACATCTCTTACTAATTGCTCAATATCCGCCGCGGCAAGAATAACTGGAATCTGGCGCACCACTATAGACTCACTCGCCACGCGCTCCACTCCTAAGCCTAGGGCCAGCAAAGCCTCGGCCTGCTGCTCCGCACAGTCGGCCTCGGCCTGACTCACTGCGATGGACAGAGGCACCAACAATGGCTGTGCTCTAATGCCATCGTTCGCGGCAGACTCTTTCATGCGCTCGTATGTAATGCGCTCGTGAGCCGCGTGCATGTCAACCACAACGAGCCCAAGTTTATTCTGCGCCAAGATATAAATACCATGCAGCTGGGCAATGGCAAAACCTAAAGGGGGCACGTCTTCGTCTTTACTTAACTCGGCATAGGCACTGATCTGATCTGCCACTTGTGTAGGTGTCAGCCCTTGTGATCCAAAGGACGAATAATTTGTCGAACCAGTCGATGGAGCACCTCCATAGGAAGGAGCATTAAAACTAATGCGCCCTTGACCGGAAAACTCCCCCGCCTCGGAACCGCCAGATTGGAGAAGCTCCCCAGTATCCGGATCAACAGAACCTGGAGCGTAGGCAATCCTCTCGCTATGACCAGCCAAACTATCTTGCGGTCGCACACCCGCCAAAGCCTTGTGTAGTGCGCGAAACAGAAAGTCGTGAACTAAGCGAGAGTCACGGAAGCGAACCTCGTGTTTGGTAGGATGCACATTGACATCGACCAAGGCGGGTTGCAGCTCAAGATAAAGAACGAAGGCCGGGTGACGACCATGGAAAAGTACATCTTTATAAGCCTGCTTTACCGCATGACTTACGAGCTTGTCGCGAATGATGCGCCCGTTCACATAGAAATACTGCAAGTCCGCCTGGCTGCGCGAAAAAGTAGGCAGGCTTACCCAGCCCCACAGGCGCAAGCCCGAGGCCTCTATGTCGATGCGTATTGAATTCTCAACGAATGCCGGACCGCATACTAGCGCCACACGTCGCTGCTTCTCCTGCTCACCTCTTGCGACATCTAGGTGGTGTATCGCGCGCTGGTTATGGCGAAGCAAAAAAGCCACATCGAAACGGCTCAGGGCCAGTCGCTTGACCACCTCGTCTAGGCGATCGAACTCTGTTTTCTCAGTACGTAGAAATTTCTTACGCGCCGGCGTATTGAAGAATAGATCGCGCACCTCCACCGTGCTTCCCACAGGATGCGATGCAGGTGAAACGGCGGTATTCATCTCTTGGCCAGCCGCCTCCACTCGCCACGCACTCTCGTCCTGAGCATTGCGTGCGCGTGAAGTTAGCTCGAGTCGAGAGACAGAACAGATACTCGCTAGCGCTTCGCCACGAAAACCGAGACTCGCGATATTCTCTAGGTCGTCTAGGTTTGAAATCTTACTGGTTGCGTGACGACTGAGGGCGAGACCAAGATCAGCTTTCTCGATACCTGCGCCATTGTCACGAATTCGAATCAGTTTAGTACCGCCCTGCTCGACCTCTATTTCGACGCGATCTGCGCCGGCATCGAGACAATTCTCTAACAATTCTTTTACAACAGAGGCGGGGCGCTCAACGACCTCTCCGGCAGCAATCTGGTTGGCCAGGCGTTGGCTTAATAAGGCAATACGTGTCATGTAAGTTTCGCGGGGCCTAGGCCCGATTATGGATTCAGGGGGCAGGTATCTTTAAAACCTGTCCCACCTTGATTACGTCGTTTCGCAGATTATTCGTAGCGCGTAGGCTGGACATGCTTACGCGATAACGCTCGGCAATTCCAGAGAGCGTTTCGCCGCGCACAATCTTATGCTCGGTTGGTACAGCACTGGCAATAGCCATGCCGGGTATGCTGAGTTTCTGGCCAATGCGAATAACATCATTCTTAAGATTGTTTTGCGCGCGTAACTCCTGCGTACTGATGCCATGGCGCTGCGCAATCTCCGACAAATTGTCACCGCGTTTTACTACATAGCTACCGCCTGCTAGCAGTTCTAGCGAAGGCTTAATATTATTCTCTTTCTGCCACGCAATCAGCGTGTCCTCGGGTGGCCTATCATAAAAATAACGCATGACGCCCTGTACTATGCCGTCGGCCAGACGTCGCTGGTAGGACGAGGTATTTAACTGGCGAGCTTCGTTCGGATTCGACAGGTAACCCGTCTCAATTAGTACCGATGGGATGTCAGGAGAGCGCAGTACCCACAGGTTGCCCTGCTGAGTCTTATCTCGCCGCAGTGTCGCCACGCCTCGCAGTGAATTCAGAATATACGATCCCGCCGTACTACTCTGCTCAATACTCCACGCCATAGACAGATCGAGAAGCGTGCGAGCCAGATCGTCCTCGATATTGTGCAGGCTTGTATCGCCAGCGACGCCGCCCAGAAGATCGGCACTGTTCTCTTTCTCTGCCACCCTGCGAGAGTTTTCATCCTCGGCTATGCGTTCGGACAAGGCATACACGGTAACTCCCTCTGCCCGCGTCGAGCTAAAGGAATCCGCGTGTATCGACAGAAAGATATCAGCACGATTCTGCCGCGCGATTTGCGGGCGACGCTGCAGCTGCACCGAATAATCGCCGTCACGGACTAGGACTGGTCTATAACCTGGCATTGCAAGCAGTCGCTCGTAAATGGCACGCGAGATGGAGAGGACCACATCTTTTTCGCGAATTTTGCGATCATAGCCTATGGCCCCCGGATCTTCCCCTCCGTGCCCTGCATCGATCGCGACAATGATGTCGCGTTGCGAATTTACCGTCGCAGGTGCGGGAATTGACTCGGCGATTGCAGGAGCTCGGCCGATATCATAAAGGTCGATAACAAGACGATTCTTCAACTCACCGTTTGCGGCCAACGTAAAACTGCTAGGGTTAACCTGACCGCTCAGATCGATCACCACACGCACGTCATTGGCATTGCGTGGCGCGCTGCGGATACCGGTGACGGGGCTGTTCTTAAAGTCGAATCCACTTAGACTGGCGCGCACCGTTGAACCACTCAGATCAACGACGATGCGATGAGGATTCTCAAGCGTAAACAAGCTGTACTGTACCTGCCGATCGAGATCGAAGACGATTCGAGTGTAGTCTGGCGCACGCCACAGGCGAACCTCCTCTACCTCGGCAGCAAATAGGGCCGATGACGCGACCGACATCAACAGGGCCGCAATGACTAGACCGCGTGCTATTCCTTCTTTAAAAAAGGAATAGCCCGAATTCAATCGCGCTCTTATGCAGCTAACAAAGCCATTCATTGCGTATTGATTCCAGTCGTTAAACTTTCAGTATATTCAGACAAATGTTGAGCGATACGCGCGCCATGCGGCGTACGTGGCTCCCAGCGAATCAGACGACCCACGCCTTGAATCGACAGTGTGATCTCTATATCCGGTGCCGGTAAAAAACCGACGCCGCGCTCTGCCCATTCGATAAGACATAAATTTGATTCATCAAAATAGTCGAAAACTCCAAGAAATTCAACCTCTTCCGGATCTGCCAAACGATATAGATCGAAGTGGTAGACATTGAATTCCGGTTCTTCGTATGGTTCGACCAAGGTATAAGTCGGACTCTTTACCGCACCAAGATGACCATAGCCACGTAGGACGCCGCGAGTCAGCGTGGTCTTCCCCGCACCCAGATCTCCGCTGAGGTAGACCCGCCCGCCTAGAGATTTAGTGCGTGGCGGCGCAAGCTGAGTAGCGCGAGCGAGAGCACGACCAAATGCTTCGGTCGCCTCCTCATCGCTCAAATAAAATTGATAGTCTGCCATTGCTCTATGAAATTTCCGTTAACGCTATCAGTGTTGCGCCTAAAGATTATTGGCAAGCCGCCTAATATGGTGGAAAAGATCCGTCGCTAGAAGCCCGCGCTCGCCCTCACTGACTACCGCTAGATCGGCGGCCTCTCCGTGGATACATACTCCACAGCGCAGCGCATCGGACACGCTCAAACCTTGTGCAATCAGACCGCCAAGCATGCCGCTAAGCACATCCCCCATACCACCGCTGGCCATGCCCGGATTGCCCTCGGTGCAGACTTCGACGCTGGATGGCTCCGTTTCGAAATTGACTATCTCGCCCGGGCAACATAAAAGGCTACCAGCCCCTTTCAACAAGACCGCGCCACCGAACTTGGCTTGCAGACTATATGCCGCAGCGAAGCGATCCTCCTGGACCAGCGCTGCAGTGCTGCCCAACAGCCTTGCTGCCTCACCTGGGTGAGGCGTCAGAATCCACAGGGGCGAGTGCATGCGCATCGACTTACCCTCGCTTCCTAGTGAGCCTTCATTTATAGACGCTGTTTCGGCCAGCAGATTCAGTGCATCGGCATCGAGCACGACGGGTAGGTGCGAGCCTGCAAACTCCAAGGCCTGCCTCAGAATCGAGTAGGACCAATTCGAGCTGCCAAGCCCAGGACCGATCACGATCACACTGGCCTTTTGCATCAACGCGAGCAACTGCTCGGAGCCGAATGCGTCTGGCTCCTCGATAGCTCGCACCATAATTTCGGGTCGACGTGCGAGGCTCGCAGTCACATGAGGAGTTCGCGTTACCAAACTTACAGTGCCCGCGCCAATGCGGGCAGCAGCCTCGGCCGCCATTAAAGCGGCGCCACCATAGCCGACATCCCCACCTAGAACAAGCACATTGCCGCAGTCTCCTTTATGAGCATCTAAGCGCCGCGGCTTCAACATGGAAGAGACAGAATTGATGTCAATACGAGTACTTGAGGCGGCTTTGGCGACACTTCCTGACTTGAGCGCCTCAGGCATACCTAAATCATGAAACACGATCTCGCCGGCCTGTTCGGGACCACTGCCTGTGAACAGGCCTTGCTTAAGTGCAACTAGGCAAACAGTCATCGCGGCACATACGGCAACTTCGGCTACGTGCCCGGTGTCGCAATTTAATCCTGACGGTACATCTACAGACACTATAGGCAGGCCCGAGCCGTTCATCCAATCAATAGTTGGCTCAAAAGATCCGCGTAACGCTCCGCTGCGACCAGTGCCTAAGAGTGCGTCGACGAGCACGGTGCCTGGGCAAAAATGAGCCGAAGCGAGATCGAGCAAAATATCGCATTGTTTGCAGGACACCCCGCCAGCGCGCGCTTCCTCGCGCGCACTGGCGGCATCGCCACGAATTCGCGCGATGTCACCACATTCCAGCACCTGTACCTTTATACCCTCTGCAGCAGCAAGGGCCGCGATGTAGTAACCATCGCCACCGTTATTGCCTGTTCCTACGAACACTACAAGGCGACGCAGGTCCGGCCAGCGCTGAGAAATCACACTCAACACTACAGAGGCGGCTCTGCGCATCAACTTCAAGGCACTGATGGGAATGTGCTCGATCAGCAATGTATCCAGGGCTCGTACTTGTTCAGCAGTGTAGAGCTTGCGCGGCAAATGTGTGTTCGAGTTAGTTCTATTCACGAATCCCTTCCTGTACACATAGAGTAATTGCGGCAATCGCTAAAGTAGTCATTAGCGATCGAACTTATGAATGAGGCGGCGAACTAATTGCAGACCGATCTCCAGCTCTTCAACGGGGACATCCTCAGTATTCTCGATAGCCCAAGGGTCCTGCACTATGCGCAAAGAGGTGTATACGTCCTGCCCTACGTCCGTCAAACACACCAGCACGGAACGTTTGTGCTCGGGGTTCTCCTCATAGCGAAGCAAACCATCTTTTTCCATGACATCGGTAATGCGCTGCACTGCCTGCCTAGACTGGCCTAAGACACGAGCAATTCCGGGCACCGTCACGCCGGAGTTCGCTAAGGCCACTACGCCAATGACCTTCCAACGCGCACTGGTCAAGCCAAGCGCTTCAGCCATATGGTCGCCTTCTGCAACTAAAAGACCATTGAGTCGGAACAAGGAGAGTACGAGGTCGAGAAAGAGCTTACGCTTGGGCGAGTGAGCCATGGGAAACTCCTAAACGATAAAGAAAGGGATAAGGCAGCATGCTGTCATTATGACCAGTTACTGTCAATCATTCTTGAGAGCCGTTTCTCTCGCCCTTCCTTGCAAACGGCGGATTGCCGAGTTAGCTTAGTGACGCTACTCGCAGTGTTAGCACCCTTTGCCTGTGGCCAAAAATTCACAATCTATTGCATTGACGCCCATGAGCCGACCCGCCGACATAGCAAAACGCTCAGCAATAATACTTTTGCAATGCATTTGCGCGCTCATTTGGTCCAGCAATAGTATTGCCCAGCCCTTACTAGACCCCCAACCCATAGAGTTGCAAGATGTTGCCGGAGAGTTCGCCTTCGTACGCTTACAATACGACAATTATTATAGCGACGGCTTCGGCTACGGCACGTGGCGCACCGATTTTCCAAGCGCCGACTCGAACTTCCTGCGTGGCGTATCACGCCTTAGCAATGTCAGAGTCATGAAAGACCCCATCGTACTGCGCTTCGACGACGAACGTATTTATGACTACCCGTTTCTGTATGCACTCGAGATGGGACGCAGTGGCGGACCAAGCTTTAGCCCGAAAGAAAAAGAGAATATGCGCGAGTATCTCCTGCGCGGCGGCTTCCTGTTAATCGACGACTTTTGGGGCACGCGACAGTGGGATAATTTCTACCGGGCATTTACCGATGTCTTCCCTGACCGCGAGATTATCGAGCTAAGCCCAGATCACGAGATCTTCCGTAGCTACTACGACATCGCCGGCCCGCAGATGATTCCAGTAATCGGCAACCCTGAAAATTATCCTGAGCAGGATGTCGATCGCGCGTCTAATCACGCCATACTCGATGACTCTGGCCGGGTCATGGTATTGATCAATTGGAATTCAGACATGGGCGACGGCTGGGAACACACCTTCGACCCACGCTACCCAACGCGCTACGCAAACCTAGCCTATCAACTGGGCATCAATTACTTGATCTATTCACTGACTCACTGAGTTACTGTCCAGCGTCACTGCGCAGGCTCGCGCAGTAATCTTGCGCGGGGAGGGCGGGAGTAAACCAAACGTAGTCATAGGGAGTAGTAGCCGAGAAACTCTCTAGATATTGCCGAGCTTGATCCGACTCTGGGCTAACCTCTAGAAACGCCACGGTAATTAATTCCCCCTGCGCAGGCCCGACATAGTTCGGCACACCTAAGTCGCGACGGGCGTGGAAATTACCGGCAAGCAACACACGCACACCATTAAAATCCACCTCATCGCTGAGCAAGCTCTGCGCCATCGCGGCGTCGCGCGCCTGCTGCACTGCGACCATCGCAGGGAACTGGCTCTCTGGGAGCATGCCACAATGACTCTCATCGATCTCTTGATGCAGCCGCTGCAACTGAGAGTCGCCTAGAATGCCCTCTGCTGCAGTGTAGGATTTGGCGGCGTAAACCGCCCTCATTTCATCGCTGCTGATATTTGCGCTTCGCACGGCCGCTCCGGAGAGCAAGCTGTCTTGAATTATCGGGCCGTAGAAAGCCCAGTCCCAGCCCTGCTCATCCCAACTCAACGCATTGCGTAGCGCCTCGCGCGAAGAGATGCTTGCCGGGGTGAGGCTGTCTACCGCGCTTTGCTGGCTACTATCCAACATCTCAAAACTCACGCTATCGAGGCTCGCGCGTGCCGCGATTTGCAGAAGCACAAAACGCTGCAGGCTATGGTGGTCGGGATTGTCGTGTTTCTCCCCGAGTATCACGAAGCGAGCCTTGCTTAGGCGCTGCAAGAGCAGTTCCGCGTCAATGGACTTATCCTCGCGCGTGCTCCACACGGTCCCTACGAGGGAGTGCTGGCGATACATCGGGGCTTCCCATTCTCCAAATGGTGCTTGTGGCAATGCTGAACACCCGCTAAAAGTGAGGACGAGCAGCAAACGCAGTGCTAAGACTCGAGGCATTGGTTTATTCCGAATTCTTAGGGAAATCGAAGTCGAGAACCTTGCCGATACCCGGCAACACTTCAGCCCAATATTCAATGGGCAATGCGATGCTGACTAGGCCACAGGTTGGAATATTATCGATACTGGCGCGCGCAAGCTCATTGGCGAGATCGGTTAGGGCCGGGTTATGGGCGACCAATAGTGCGCTTTGCTTGCTCTCGTCGAAGCCGCTAATCAATTGCAGAAGCTTGGCGCTACCCGCAATGTAGATCTGTCGATCTTGCACAATATCGCTAGGATCCAGTCCTAACTCATCACAAATTATGTGTGCCGTGCTTAGAGCTCGCTCTGCTGGGCTACTCACGACTAGATCCACCTCTTGGCCGCGTTCGCGCATGCGCCCCCCCATTTCGGGCGCGTCGCGCAAACCACGATCATTTAGGGGTCTGTCATAATCTCTTTGCCCAGGAATTGCCCAACTCGATTTAGCGTGCCGCAGCAGATACAGAGTTTTCATAATGTGGCGCTATCCCGTCTCCCTTAAGACATAGAATGGGCTGCAATGACATTGCCCTTAAAAAACATTCTACGCGAATCATAGTGCGCAAGAAACGCGCCTTCGCCCAGCAATAGCAACACACAGGCAAAAAAAAGGGAAGAATCAATCGACCCTTCCCTTAAAGACTCCACTACAACCCTTCGAGTAACTAAATTTACGCAAAATTAGCTCTCACAATGCTTTCTCTGTTTCTGGATACTGCCGCGCTGGCCATCCCCAAACTATGAGAGACGACCGGCGCGAATGATCGACTAAGCGCTGGCAACTTCCGCGCGAACTCGACGGTCGAGTTCCGCGAGAGCGAAATGAGCAGACTGGATTGCACTTTCCATCCAAGCCGTGTGATGACTGATCTGGTCACCGATACACCAATACTTGCCCTCCACTGGTGCCTGAAGATTAGCGAAGATACGCTCCTCTTCAGGAGTAGAGACGCGCCAGCGAGCAGAACAGCCCAACATATGGTTCATGCGATGCCACGCGATAGTAATACCCTTTTCAACATATTGACGGTAGTCAGGATGCACTTTCTCGCCCTGAGAGATCATCATCTCAATGCGTTGCTCCTGAGTCATACGCGTAAAGGGCATACCATTGCCGTAATCGTATGCGGCGAGAATTACGCCCTTCTGCTTATGGATGCCATGGGCCGGGTACCATATCTGACGAATGCCTTGATTCGTCCAGCTGATGCCACCGTAGATACCTTCCTTCTCCCAGAAACGCTCCTTGGCCTGGAATGCTCCCTTCATGGCGGTGCCGCGACGAATATACTTCATGTCTTGCGCATATTGCGCCGGCAGGTTGTGCTTGATGCCATTCATGAAGTGGCTAGGGATGCTATTGAAGCAATAGTCAGCATCGATAGAATGACGCTGACCGTCGTAGTCATATTCAACCGTAACGCCCTTGTCGTTCAGCTCTACTGAAGTGACCAGCGCACGAAATTTGATCTTGTCCTCTATCTGCCTAACGAAACCATAAGGGATGCGATCGTTACCACCAACCGCCTGCATCAGCATTGGGCCAGTTTCGCCTTCGTTATCGCTGATAACCCCGCGAAGTGCATTGGTTTGCAGCAAATCACGGATTTTGATCATTTCGTGTTGAGTCGTATGGGTTACATAGTCCCCAGAGGCATAGCCGGCACGGGTGCTGCCAGTGTATTTCATGTTCGCATCAAGATCACCGAAAGTACGGATCAGACCTAGGATGATGCCGGCTTCGTCATCGCTGAAGGGCTGGTCGAGATCGCCGTCCTTCATGGCCTTCGCCATAAGCTCCGCCATGAAACCGCGGACATTGGTAGACACCTCTCGGTTGCGAATCGGTTTACCGCCCATGATATTGTCGTCTTGAATCCAAGCGGCCTTGTTCTCATTGATGAACATCTCTAGGTCTACGCCCAACTCTTTGCAGTAATGCAGCACATTGCTATGGGTGCTTGGAATGCGCGCCGCGCCAGCATTGAAGTACAAATGGGGCTCATCGTCCCATTCGCAATACTGCGGGTTGCCAATCTCGTCTATCAGCGTGCCTGCGCGAACGGTAAATACTCGACCACCCGCGCGGTGTGACGCTTCTAACACTGTGCAATCATAGCCAGCCTTGTCTAGCTCATAGGCCACGGTCAAACCCGCAATACCAGCCCCTAGGATCACGGCTTTCTTTCTCTGCGAGCTCAGCTTTAGGAGATCTGGCACAGAGGCCTGAGTACTACTTGGGATCATACCTAAGGCACTAGTGATTCCGAGTACGGCTGCGGTACCGCTTGTAGCGGCAATCAAATTCAGAAATTCTCGACGAGTAACGGGCTTAGACACTTGCTTGATCCTCTTTAGCTTCTTGCTGCGATTTTGGTCACTTCGAATGCTGACCTTAAAGGCGCCAGACAATAGGAGTCAGGCGCTGACAAGGACGCACGGTGATTATTGCGAGCAGGCCGTGGAAAGTCCTCCTAAAATCCTTCCGAAAACCTCCTAAAATCCGTACAAGCGTTATAAAAGCTAGCTTACAGAGTCGCTACATGTCTTGACCTACCGACCATTCTGCGCTCTACTTCATATCAATCATGTATTTGCAAAAACATCTCCGCGGACCTGTCCGCGCACCCTTAAACGGTTGAGCCGTGGCCTTCGATAAAACACAGAAATTTAAAATCGGCGATTGGGAAGTTTCACTCACCGCCTGCACATTGTCCAAGCAAGACAATGAAGTAAAAGTGACGCCGCGCAGTATGGATGTACTCAATCACCTAGCCGAGAATGCCGGCGAAGTGGTGAGTCACGACGAATTGCTCAATCAGTTTTGGCACGGCACCTTTCCTTCTGATCATGCAGTTCACAAGGCGATAGCGGAGCTGCGCAGCGCACTAGGCGACGACGCACATCAACCGAGCTATATCCGCACCATTCCCAAGCGCGGGTATTCGCTCATCGCGAAGGTCTGCCGTGAGACCCCAAAGCAGGCGCTAGATGACGACGGGACTGACAATGGCCCGATATCCCTAACTCATGTTTCCGCTACTAAATTTCACATCAGCGCGCTTCTGGACAAACGCCTCTTAGCCGGTGGCGCGGCGATTGCCATCTTCCTGTCCGTCCTCCTGTGGCCTAGCAGCAATGTCATCAGCGATAAAGACGAGATCGTGCGTCTTGCGGTACTGCCGTTTGTGAATCGTGAGCTCGATAGCGATAATCAGTTCCTTACCGATGGGCTCCGCGAGTCATTGGTCAATGGCCTGTCTAAACTCAGCCATATGGAAGTACTCTCACCATCGCGCGGCTACGAGGACTTCGATTCAAGCCCTCGCTCCGAGCGCATTGCCGATCGCGCGCGCGACCTTCATGTCGATCATGTTTTACACGGCAGCGTCCAGACTGCGGAGGGTCGGCTGCGCGTTACCGTACAACTCACGCGCGCCGAAGATGGCGTGCATCAATATTCCGAGCAGTTCGACCTGCCTCTTGAGGATTTGTTTGGCCTCCAGGATCAGATCGTCTCTAATGTGGTTTCCGCTCTATCAGTACACCTCAACGAGAGTGAGCGCTCGCAAATGCTGGACTGGGGAACCACGAATGCCATTGCTTACGAGCGCTTCCTACGGGGCGACTTCTATTACAATCAATTCAGCCCAGATGACTTCAAGCGTGCCATCGACTACCACCGCTCGGCTATAGAGCTAGACCCAGGTTTCATCAACGCCTATCAAGGTGTTGCTACCGCTGCTAACAATCTCGCTGTATATAGCAGCAGTGCCCGCATTCGCGAATTGAGCGAGCTGATCAGCGACATTCATAGAGAGATCGCTCGCATCGCCCCAGATAGCCCAGTTCTTAGCTCGATCAACGAGATCAAACTGCGCATGAGCGGCGTGAACCAGATTCAACAGGAAATGCAGCTACGCGAACAGATTCTCTCGGGCAATCCCCCGGAGTTCGCTATCGCTCACTACGCCCTGTTCTTAATAGGCGCCAGACTGTACGACGAGGCCGCGCAATTCCTCGACAAAGCTGCCGAGGTAGGGCCATTCGAGATATCACCGGACGAGGTCTGGAGCTATCGCAGTAATATTCAACCGCCTCGCTCCCAGCTCCTATCAGCCAAGGGCCAGCTGCAAGAGAGGCCCTACCATATTGGCTTTCTCGGCACCGTGGCGGTAAATCTGGCACTAGCAGGAGATTTCCGCCAGGCAGAGATGTACCTCAATAGGCAGAAAGAAGTCGATGAAGAAGGCTTGCTTGCCCACTATAGCGAAGCAGTTATCGGCTTCCTCAGCGGAAAGATCCAGCTTGGCAATGCTGCATACGATGCCATTATGGATCGGGGCGAGGACTTTAATTTCACCAAAGGCGCGCTTAGCTTCATGCTCGGCGACATCAGCACTGGCACCGAGTATTGGAGCAACATCCCCCCACTACAGAAACGACGCTTGTTTAACGTCACCCATAGTGCCGAGAAGTACTTCCCCGCAGCAGTGCTCGAGGACCCTCGCTATGAGGAACTGTTAGAGAACCTAAACTTTGGCAAACAATGGCAGCGTCAACTCATGGAAGGGGTCATTGCTATGCAAGACACCCTAGGCGTCACGCTAAGTCCGCGCGCCCAATCCGCTTACGATTCCAACACCTTCATGACCCACAACGATCTGTGGTCAGAAGAGCAATGGCAGGAGCTTGCCGAGCGCAAACTCACTGGCATGCAGTCCCGCCCAATTCTAGATTGAACCCTCCTGTCATTGCCCGAATTTTAAAATTTGACCGCTATATCCAGTAAAAACCCCTTCGCCTTTCGCGCCATTTGACGTATAAAACACCTGTTTGGTTTAGTTTTTTCTCCTAGGCCTCATGTCTCGCAACACCAGTAATTACAGTACTTACACACAATGAGGAGGTATTCGGAATGTTTTTAGGAGGACTTTCCAATACCCCATTCAGATAATCGCTCTGTTACAAATTCGAGCGATCTGCCCCACAGCAAGAAAAGATACTCGAAACCTCTATCGCAACTAATTAAAGAAACGATTGAAAAGGGAAATGTGAATATGAAAATCTCAAACCTGCTGACCATGTCATCGGTTGCTGCCCTATTGGGCTCAATTGCAGCCACTACTGCCCCAGTCGCCATGGCACAAGGCCAGGGTGCTGACATTGAAGAAGTGGTCGTTACCGGCTCACGCCGTGCACCTCGAACGGCTCTTGACTCCGCCGCTCCAGTCGACGTGTTCTCTGCAACAGATTTCCAAGATCAGGGTACTGCTGACTTGAACGATCTGCTACGCAACCTAGTTCCAACGTTTAACGTAGATGTACAAGACATCAACGACTCAAACAGCTTGGTGCGTCCTGCAACATTGCGCGGCCTCCCAGCTGACGACACGCTAGTAATGGTCAACGGCAAGCGTCGTCACCGTTCTGCTGCCGTCCAATTCGGTCGTCAGGGTACTCACTTCGCTGATATCTCTCAGATCCCTCCTATCGCTCTGCGTCAGGTCGAAGTCCTGCGTGACGGTGCAGCCGCACAATACGGGTCCGATGCAATCGCCGGCGTAATCAACTTCATTCTGAAAGAGAACCGTGAAGGCATCTCTGTAGAGTACAAAACTGGTTACCTCGATGAGACCAATGACGGCGAACTCAATTACCTCGCTGCCAATGCTGGCTTCGCTTTAGGCGAAACAGGCTTCTTGAGCCTGAGCATGGACATGACCGACAACAAGAAAAGCGACCGCAGCATCCAGCGTGCTGACGCCCAGGGCATTATCGACCGCGGCAACACCGCAGTTAAGGTAAACGCTCAGGAGCAGGGCCTGCCTGATACTGAAATCCTCAACTTGTTCGCAAACCTCGGCATCGACCTAGGCGGCGACCAGACTTTCTACTCCTTCACTGGCTACAGCGAGAAAGAAGTAGAACTAGGCTTCTTCTTCCGTAACCCAGAGAACCGCAGCGGTGTATTCACTAGCGGTGCCAACCAGTTGTTCTTCGACCTGACCCCAGGCTCAGGTACAACTTGCCCAGTAATCCCACGTGGCGCGAACGCTGAGTTCGGCACTAGCTCAGTTGCAGCTCGTAACGCCGGCTTGGCAGACCCAGAGTGTTTCACGTTCCTCGAGCGTCATCCTGGCGGCTACACGCCAGTGTTCGGCGGCAAGAACACTGACATGTCGAACGTAGTGGGTCTTAAGGGTAACCTGACTTCCGACACTACCTACGATGTGAGCATAGGCAACGGCTTCTCCGAGATGACTTATATGATCTCGAACACAAGCAACCCATCAATGGGCCCAGACTCACCTAGCAGCTTCGAGCCAGGCATCTACACGACAATCGAGAATAACTTCAACCTCGATTTGTCTACGCCTTTCGATGTTGGCATGTACTCTCCATTGAACGTCGCATACGGCTTCGAATGGCGTCGTGAGGTATTCAAGGTCAACTCTAATGACCAGAACTCTTACCGCGTAGGTCCTTACTCAGGCCTTGGCGCAGGCGTTGGTTCTGACGGCTTCCAAGGCTTCGGTCCAGACCAGCAAGGCGTTTGGGATCGTAAGAACTGGAGCTTGTATGCCGACCTAGAAGTAGATGCCACTGAGCGCCTACTATTGGGTGCTGCGATTCGCTACGAAGACTTCTACGACAGCTTCGGCGACACCACTAACGGCAAGCTGACTGCACGCTACGCACTGACAGATACTACGAATATTCGTAGCACTATCAGCACGGGCTTCCGCGCGCCGTCACCTGGTCAGGCTAACATCTCTAACATCAGCACTGGTGTTGTAGATAGCATCCCAGTAACACAGGGTCAGATTCCTCCAACGAACCCAATTTCCCAGCGTTTCGGCGGTAAGGAGCTAACTCCTGAGAAGTCTAAGAACTTCAGCATCGGTCTTACTACAGAGCTCGGCGGTTTGGACCTAACAGTGGACTACTACCGTATCGAGATCACAGACCGCATCCTGAACTCTGCGACCTTCGATATTACTCCAGCAATAGCGGCAGAGCTTGAAGCTTCCGGTATCTCTGGTGCGGGTAGCATCGTGTCCTTCAACTATTACACCAACGACATGTCTACGACTAACGAGGGTGTGGAAGTTGTAGGTTCTTGGTCAATGGATTGGAACGACTACGGTCGCACAGACTTCGCCGCTTCATGGGCGTGGACTAAGCAAGTTTTGGACAGCTTCACTCCTGGCCTGCTGACTCGTGCTAACGTTGCAGATCTCGAGAAGGGAATCCCTGCAAACCGTGGTAACTTCCGCGCTAACCACACACTTGGCGACTTCCGCTTTACACTGCAGGCGAACTACTACGATGAGTACTTCTCAGTACCATCTAGTGCCGATCCTTCACGTGACTACTGGCCTGAAGCCACTACAATCTTCGGTGGCGAAGTGGCCTACACGTTCCGTGACAACTACACCTTCGTAGTTGGCGCAGACAACTTGTTGAACAAAATGCCTGAGAAAGTACGTCTAGTAGATGTGAACTCCGGCACCAGCAACAAGTACATCACAAGTGGCGCTTTCAGCCCGAACGGCCGCTTTGTGTACGCACGTGTCAAAGCTGATTTCTAAGATCCGATCTTAGAGTTAAGTAACAGGTCAAGGGTGCCACTTCGGTGGCACCCTTTTCTCACTAGGAGTAAGAGTTTTATGTCTCGTACAGTATTTTCCGCAGTTCTTGCTTTCCTCCTATCTGCGATCGCAGCGACGACCGCATTGGCGGAAGAGCCTCATGAGCCGGTCACACACAGATTCTGTTTCACTTGCCATGGCACCGACGGCATTGGCAGTGAAGGCATCCAAGCTCCTCGTCTTGCCGGCATGGAGCCTTGGTATTTGAAACGTCAATTGGAGCTATTTCGTGCCGGTGGGCGCGGTACGCATCCAATGGATATAGAAGGTATGGAAATGCAGCCAATGGCCGCAATCCTCACCGATGCCGAGATTGAAGACGTAGTACAGTGGGCGAGTACTTGGGAATATATCCCAGCACAACCTACAATCACTGGCGGCGATGTCGATCATGGGAAGCAATTGTTCCAAGCCTGTGTCATGTGTCATGGCGACCAAGCGCAAGGCAACCAAGCCATGAACGCGCCGGCCCTCCAAGGCCAGAACGACTGGTATCTCGTGACGCAATTGAAGAATTTTAAGGCTGGCTATCGTGGTGCGAATCCTTTGGATACCTTTGGCGCACCCATGCGAGCCATGACGTCCGGTCTTGCCGATGAGCAAGCGATTATCGACGTTGTAAGCTATATCAACACCCTAGGGCGCTAAACAGTGCGCGCTTAACTCACGTAGTTTGTTTAAAAAGGAAATTAAAATGACGAAATTCGTTAAAGTGCTATCTCTGACTTCGGCCCTTTTCGCCGCAGCGTTCTCAGTAACTGCAAGCGCTCAAGAGATCGAGCGAAATGGAGAAGGCCGCTTCTTCTTCAACAACATCTTGATTCCCGCCGGGGCAGAGACTCTCTATTTGAGCGGCTCAGGCGCCTCCCCACAGGCTGACGGCACCTATGGCAACATGGAGCAGCAGACAGTTGATACGTTCAACAAGTTCAAGGCAACGCTAGAGGCCCAAGGCTGGTCAATGTCTGACATCGTACAAGTACGCGTATTCGGCGTTGCTGGCGATGACGGCACATTCGATTTCGCTGGCTTCAATGCAGGTTTTGCGCAGTTCTTCGGTACTGAAGAGAATCCAATGAAGCCAGTTCGCTCTGTTGTAGAGATCGCTGACCTAGTTGTAGACGGCTGGTTAGTCGAGATAGAGATACGCGCTGCAAGAGTGCCAAAGTAAGCACCCATGCATTGAAAGAAGGAGTGGGCAAATAGCCTACTCCTTTTTTTTCGCCTAAAGAATTGTGCTAGGCCACAGCAACTGACATTGAGGCAAGCTGTTCGAGGATGCTCTAAATAGCCATTTGCCAAGAGTGCTTGTAGAATGCAGCCCCTGCAAATCAATGATCATAGGAAACTTAAGCAATGTTGAAATTGACTCAAACTTCATTATTGGCAAGTCTATGCTTGCTTGGCAGCCTTGGGGGCCAGTCTGCACTGGCTCAGGAAACGGAAGACGCCCTGTCCACTGAGATCGAGCTAGGTGCAATATTTACATCGGGTAATACCAAAGACGAGAACATCAAATTCAAGAGCAACATGGTGTATCTACGTGAGTCTTGGGAGTACGGATTCTCGATCGACGGCTTCCGTTCCTCGAAGGATGACGAACTTGCTGCGCAACGCATCTATACCGTGGGTTCTGCTACCTACAATCTAGACGCCGACTCTTTCATCCTAAGTCGTATCGCCCATGAAGATGACCGTTTCAGCGGCTACGACAGCCAATCCGATGCTTCTGTCAGCTACGGTCACAATCTCCTCCGAGAACGCGAAAACATAGACTGGAACTACACAATTGGTGCCGGTATGCGTTATTCACGCGAGCCTGGCGACACCACTAGCGAAGCGATTCTTCGTTTGGGCTCAGAGCTACGCTGGAACGTATCCGAGAACGCATTGTTCGTGCAAACCTTGAGCGTAGAGAGCGGCAGCAAATCTACGATCAGCCGTTCCGAGAGCTCCATACAATCGGATATCATGGATAATCTTTCTATGAAGTTTGCAATTAAGGTTAAGCACCAATCAGAGGTTCCAATCGGACGTGAGAAGACTGATAGTGAAGCCTCTGTGACTTTACTATTGCGCCTCTAATTCGGCGACTATCTCATCTAAACAGGCTGTTAATTTCTCCACCTAAGGTACTGATATGACTCCAGCAGTGCGTTTTTTTTGGACAAGCAGCCTGCTGTGGCTAACGCTCGGCGCTTACTTGCTCTTCCATGTAAGTGGCGCTGGCTTTAGCATCGAAGCCGCCAATGATCATATTGGCGCGCTTATCTTCTTACTCTGCGGACTGTTGTTCTTTGCGATTGGTCTGCATGACATGTTCTTAAGCGATAGCAATCTACGCAAGAATTACCCAGTGTTCGCCAACTTGCGCTATCTGTTCGAAGCAATCCGTCCTGAGATTCGTCAGTACTTTATTGCGAGTAACTTGGAGGAGGCGCCCTTCAATCGCGAAGCGCGAGACTTAATATACCGTCGCGCCAAGAAGCTTAACGATACACTGCCTTTCGGTACCGAACAGGACTTGATGGAAGACGGCTATCTCACCGTTTTTCATTCCATCAAGGCCACCCACGTTCCTAAGGAGAAAGCCCGCATCCTCTTTGGGGGCGAGCAATGTCTAAAGCCCTACAACGCCTCTATTCTCAACATCTCTGGAATGAGCTTCGGCGCTCTGAGCGCCTCTGCGATATCCGCGTTGAACAAAGCGGCCGCTATGGGAAATTTTGCGCACAACACCGGAGAGGGCAGTATCAGCCCCCATCACCGAACCCATGGTGGCGATTTGATTTGGCAAATCGGAACGGGCTATTTCGGATGCCGCAATCTTGACGGCTCGTTCAACGATGTGGCGTTTCAAAAGAACGCTGAAGCCGATGTAGTGAAGATGATCGAGATCAAGATTTCGCAAGGCGCCAAGCCTTCCCACGGAGGCGTTCTGCCAGGGGCGAAAGTGACACAGGAGATCGCCACAATTCGCCTCGTCGAGGTTGGCAAAACCGTGGAGTCTCCTGCCAATCATCCTGAGTTCAGCACACCCACGGGCTTATTGGAGTTCGTCAAGCGCCTGCGCGATTTGAGCGGCGGTAAGCCCACTGGATTTAAGCTGTGCATTGGCAGGAAGAGTGAATTTATGAGCATCGTCAGGGCGATGCTTAGTACAGGCATCTATCCCGACTTCATTACAATCGATGGCGCCGAGGGCGGCACGGGTGCAGCTCCTGTGGAGTTCTCAAATCGTATCGGCATGCCATGCCTTGAGGCGACCTATTTCGTTAATCAGGTATTAGTAGGTGCAGGCATACGCTCGAAGTTGCGCATCATAAGCGCGGGCAAGACCGCTACGGGTTTCGACCTACTCACAAAGATGGCGCTGGGAGCAGATTCAGTAAATTCCGCGCGTGCGATGATGCTTGCACTGGGCTGCGTGCAGTCCAAGTCATGCAATACCAATAAGTGTCCGACGGGAATCGCGACTACCGACCCTGCGCGAGCGAAGGCCATAGACGTAGAGGACAAGTCACGCCGCGTGAAGAATTATCACGCAGGCACGATAGAAGCGTTCATGGATTTATGCGGCGCGCTAGGCTACGACGACCCCACCAATCTAAGAGCAAGCGATTTGTTTCAGCGTGTAGGAAAGGATTTGAAACACTTCGATCAGATTTATACGCCACTGAGTAGCGGTCAGCTACTGACCTCGAGTATTCCTGAGGCGTATGCGGAAGATTGGCACAAGTCGAGCGCGGAGAGCTTTTAAATCAAGGCAATACCAGTTGCCAGCTGGGTAGCTGCTCTAGTAGCTCGTAGGCTGTCCAGTCTAACTGCAGCGGCGTAACAGTGGCATAGCCATTCTGGTATGCCCATGTATCGCTTGTATCGTTCTGAGACTGATCGACAGTGCGAGTGCGATCATAGTCTAGAAACTGGTCCGTCTCGCTCGTTGATTCATATTGCCCAACACCCAAATAGGCGTCGCCCATAGGACGAATCGCCACTCCTTTGAGTTCTCCGCGCGGCACATTGATAGAGACCACTACTCCGCTGGGCGCACCTACAGTCTGATATCGACGCACCACTTGAGCGGCGAGACTTACGGTCACTGAGGTGTCGACCCCACTGGTGTCTTGAGAGACTGCTATCGCTGGAACACCTAAGTAGACCGCCTGCATAGCGGCCCCGACAGTTCCAGACATATGCGAGACCTTGCCGACATTCGCACCGTTGTTAATTCCGGAGACAACGAGATCGAAGGGATTATCTTTGCCCAATACCAATAATCCGTAGCGAAGGGCATCGGTGGGCGTACCAAATACCCCGTAGCCGAATAGCTGGCCATCGCGAAGAATGCGCTCGACCCTTAGATTGCCCCCAGTTGAAGCCTGTGAGGAGCCCGATTGGTTGGTGCGAGGTGCGGATATAACTACCTCGCCCAGAGTCTGTAACTCTGCTACTAGAGCGGCGAGCAGGGGAGACTCCACGCCATCATCATTAGTCACAAGGATACGGTAGCCCTGCGCCCAAGAAGTGGATGTAATGGAGATTGCAGATAGGAACAGGACGCTTAGAAGAAAGTGCCGGATGCGGTGTGAAGTGTTTTTTGTAATTGTCATACACAGCCCCCCAACATTCTTTGCGGCGAGGCCCTAACTGCAGCCAAAGCTAGGAGCCTTGACTGCAGCTGGGGAAAAACAGGTATTACTGACGAACCGCTGTAACTGGAATCGCACCGAAGTCTGAGTCGAAGTTACCGGTGAGGTTATCCCCATCGATAGTGCCTGCGAAGCTCAGTGCCAATGTCTGGCCTTGCGCGTCTACAACAACGTTGAAGCTAACGGCATTGCCGGTCACTGTGATGCCTTGCAGAGCTGTCTGGCCGAGATCGTCCGAAGACATAGTGCCCATCAGATCTGGATTTACATCCAAAGTTGCGCCCATAACACCTACTGGCGTGTTAATGCTTACATCCCACATACCGACGAACGGATTCGCGGGAGTTGACGCACAGGCGGCGAGAAAGATGGTGGCCGCGACAATCATGACGCTCTTATAAATTCTTTTCATGGTTTCCCCTATTGTTTTCTTGTCGGTATTGAATCGTTGTACCTGAATTTAACGCATAAATAACTGCGCTGGGCTATTTTCGCTGTAATCGAGCACGAGTCAACGTTAAATTAGGCAGCGAGAAGGATATTTGAGATTGGTTTCCTCAAATTTTGCAATTTGCAGAATTCAGAGAGACATAGGGGGCATCTTGGTCGGCATCAAATTGCTGGCCATTGGTTTCTGCTATATGCTGGCGCAATCATCGCAAGTATCAGCCGCAGCAATGCGCACCCTCCGATCAAGCATCGCACTACCAATAGATTAATCAGCAAAGAGGATAAAGCAATGGCGCGTTTTCGAGTTAACGGCGTTGAACAAGAGTTAGACATAGAGCCCGATATGCCACTGCTTTGGGCCCTGCGCGATGAACTGGGCCTCAAGGGCACGAAGTTCGGTTGCGGTGTCGCCGCCTGCGGCGCCTGCACAGTTCAAGTCAACGGCAACCCTGTGCGCAGCTGTGTTACTCCTGTCAGCGCTATCGAAGGCAGTGACATAAAGACCATCGAGGGTCTGGCCACTAACGTAGGCGGCATTACCGCAGTGCAACAAGCGTGGATAGACCACCAAGTACCCCAGTGCGGTTACTGCCAATCGGGCATGATCATGGCGGTGTCTGCACTGCTGGAGAGTAACCCGAGTCCAAGTGACGCGGATATCGACGGCGCCATCACCAATGTATGCCGCTGTGGTACCTACCCCCGTATCCGCCGCGCCATCAAATCCCTTACTGCGACTGCATAAGGCTGGGAGACAACATGACTATTTCAAGACGCCGTTTCATACTTGGCACTACCGTCGTTGGCGGTGGATTACTAATCGGCTATGCCTCTACACGCCCAAGCAAGCACTCAATCGCGAATCGCGATGCGGGCGATCAACCCTATCTAACCACTTGGCTCCGTATCTCTGAAGACAACACTGTCACCGTTATTGTGCCTCATTCTGAAATGGGCCAAGGCATCCTTACGTCGCTGCCTATGATGGCTGCCGACGAAATGGACGCCGACTGGAACATGGTCCACGTCGAGCAGGCCCCTGCGACCGACCTATTCGCCAACGGGGTATTGGTCAAAGGTTTCGCCGAGTCAATGGGGGTCAGTGTGCCTGGTTTCCTCAATGGCATAGCTTCCGCCGGTGCCATGAAGATCGCCGAAATCATGAATATGCAGATTACTGGCGGCAGCAGCTCGGTGCGCTTCACTGGCGAGCAGGGTATGCGTGTAGCTGGCGCCGCTGCGCGTGAGATGCTGATCAAGGCCGCTGCAGCGCGCCTCGATGTCCCAGAGAGTGAACTGAGCACTAGCTTAAGTTTCGTCAACCACAGCGCAAGTGGGCGCTCACTCTCTTATGGCGAATTAGCCTCCGACGCGGCACGTTTCGAGCCGAGCTCAACGCCTCGATTGAAGGATCCTAAAGACTTTACCCTGATGGGCAAGTCGATCCCGCGGATCGATATTCCGGCGAAAGTAGACGGCACGGCACTTTACGGCATCGACGCCGAAGCTCCCAGTATGCTCTATGCTGCGGTGCGCACTTCACCCGTATTCGGGAACAAGCTGAGCTCCGTGAATGCGGATGTGGCATTACAGCGTCGAGGCGTAGTGAAAGTGGTCGAGCTTGAGAACGCAGTCGCCGTTGTCGCAGACAATTACTGGCGCGCCAAACAGGCACTGGCAGCGCTGGATATCCGCTTCGAAGAGACTGAAAACAATCAAGTTAACACCCAATCAATCTATGCTCAGTACGACGCAGCGTTGCTCGGCGAGCTGAGCGAAGACGTAAAAGAGGGCGACGCCGCAGCAGCACTAACAGATGCAGAGTCGGTAGTTGAGGCTACGTATCGCGTGCCATACCTAGCGCACGCAGCGATGGAGCCGATGAACTGTACAGTGCATTTCCATAATGGCAAATGCGATGTGTGGACCGGCACTCAAGACAATCTTGGTATTCGCGGACGTGTCGCAAAAATCGCCGAAATGGACGAGAACGACGTCACCATGCACGCCTTCTATCTAGGTGGTGGTTTCGGCCGTAGGCTGCCAACTGACACCAATACCATCGATCAGGCGACCCTAATCGCCAAACAGTTCGATGTGCCTGTGAAGACAGTCTGGAGCCGCGAGGATGACATCCAGCAAGACTATTATCGCCCTGCTGTAACCAGCAAATTCCGTGGCGGTTTCGACGCGAATAATCAGTTAATCGCCTGGGAGAATCACTACATCGGCAAGAATGAACCAGCCGAGGCAGCCCACACTCCGTATTCGATTCCCAATAAAGACATCGCCTATGCAGAAAGTGAGACACACGTCCCCTTCGGCGCATGGCGCAGTGTTGCTCATTCGCAGCACACCTTCTTTCTCGAGTCTTTCGTGGATGAGCTAGCGCATCGCTCCGGGCAGAATCCTTACCAGTTCCGTCTCAATATGCTCGCAGACAAGCCACGCCACGCCGCGGTGCTCAAAGCGGCGGCAGAGCGAGCGGGCTGGGAGCGCAATCTCGCCCCTGGTCACGCCCAAGGCATCGCCCTGCAAGAGAGTTTTGGCTCAATTGTCGCGCAAGTAGCTGAAGTCTCGATCACAGAGACAGGGCAGGTAAGAGTGCACCGTGTGACCTGCGCCATCGACTGCGGTCGCTCGATCAATCCCGATACCGTAGCGTCTCAGGCAGAGAGTGGCGTTATCTTCGGCTTGACTGCTGCGCTCTACGGAGAGATTACGATCGATCAGGGGCGAGTGATGCAGAACAACTTTACAGACTACGAGATGGTCACACTTAAAGATGCGCCAGAGATCGATATCGTCACTGTCGAGTCCGGCGAGTCTTTGGGGGGTATGGGAGAACCCGCTACGCCGCCAATCGCAGCTGCAGTGGCAAACGCGGTATACATCCTAACGGGTCAGCGCGTGCGCGAACTGCCTCTGAAGAACTACCGATTCACGGCAGTGCCAAACGAATCGGCAGTATAAGCTAAGGCCACTGCAGCCCCTGCGTTGGGGCTGTAGTGGCTTGTACTACTGCTGCGAACGGCGAGTTTGCTGCATCATCAATTGCTGAAATTCATCGAACTCGAGTCCACCGGACTTATTCTTGTCCAAGATCACGAACGCCATCGCAAGGCCCTGTCGCATACGCTCAGGCATCTCGGTCAACTCCACCTTGCCGTCCATATTTAAATCCATATAGCCTATGGTGATCCCAGCTAGATTCTTCCCAATATCCACTTCGCGGACATCGTCCTCCTTGTGCTCGAAACGGAAAGACACGCCGCCATATAGCATCTCCTCCCATGTCTGCTCACCAAAACGCACTAGCTTGCTAGCATCTGGATTACTGAGGTTAGCCTCGGAGTTATCGTAAACGGTGCGATGAATCAGGCGCGTCCCTGCCGGTGCATGAATGGGCTCCTGCAGCTGGAAATAACGCTGCCAATTGAAGTCGTAGTTTGGAACAGACAGAACCAACTCCTCGTGCCCATCCGCGTAGGAAAGGGAGAAGGTGGAACTGCGGCCGCGGTAGTGAGCATGGGGAAAGAGGCTATAGATCACCGCGTCTTTCTGGAATTGGTAATAAGCCCCGGCCTCGTAGTGCGCCTCACCTGGCGGAATGCGCAAGTCGACGTTCACCATCGCATAGTGTTGCAGAGTGAACTCGGGCTCCACTTCGGAGAAATACAAACCAATCTTAGTTTGGTCCGAGCTCTCTCTGCCATAAGTTGTGTAATGCATCTGACTGAAGAAGGTTGCCCCAGCAGGCACGAACACACCGGTCCTCTCTGGGTATTCGTATAATTCATTGCCTGGCACGAAGGTCATCAATTGAGACTGAAACAAAGCCTCGCCAATAGGACTGCCGAGATCGACTCCAGATTGGAAATCCTTCGGGCCAAATGTTGCGATAGCGTGGTGAAGTACCTGCCTGTCGCTCGGCACGATCTGCACAGCACGGACCCACACATCGCGATCTAGAGGATTCTCGACGGTGAGTATCTGATAATCGAGGGTACCCGTAGCAGGCACGGTAAAGGCTGGTAGATCGAGCACCAAATCTGGCTCGCCTAGCTCCCACTCGGTCTCACGCTCACCAACCGCTAACAGCGGATCGACGCTGCCATCGCTACGCGCCCCTTCGTCAATCCACTGCACAAGCGTCTTCGCCTGCTGCGTCGTCAAGCCCATATCGTGCTTGAACTGATTTACCTTTGGGTCCGCATGCCAGGGCGGCATACGCTTGGTTAGTATCACCTCGCGAATCATCGGCGAGAAACCCTGCACCATTGCGTGACTAGTCATTGCCCAAGGCCCAATGCCTCCGGGGCGGTGACAGCTCACGCACTTCTCCTGCAATATAGGTACAACGGTGTCGCTGTAGGAGATGCCCGATGTCATTGATACTAGGGCGACCTGCTCGCCAACGTAGTCAGTGGGCATAGCACGGGTCGCCTGCGCAATTGCTTGGTCTGCCAACATTGCCGTTAATGCATCGCGCAGATACAACGCTCTGGGGTTTGCCAAATCGTCGACAACTGGACCTCGGTAGACTACTGTCCAATTTTGCGGGTCTATCAACAGGACTTCGCCAGCAGTATTTAACTCAAAGGTCTTTGCGACAAGCTGCCCATCATCCTGCAGTATAGGGGCTGTTAATTCATGGGCAGCCTTGTCCTGAATAAGAATTTCGCGAGTGCTCGTTGTCTCGGGATTGATAAGGAAGAAGGGGATGTCTTGTCCTGCAAACTCGCCGAGAGTTTGAGCGACGTGACTCTGTGCCTGCGCAACTAGATCGGAGTCGACACGATGGGTCATCAGGACCACGGCATCCGCTAGACGGTTATAATGCAGCTCTATTGCGCGGCCCAGTTCGTCGAACAGTGTGAAATTGCCGGCGCTGCTCTGCGCCAACCCATTGCCGCTACTTGCGAAAGCGAATAAAACAGTGGCTACGCGCAGCCATTGCAACTTCGGACCAGCTAATTTCATAACTCACTCCAATTTGCGCATTGAATCTCCAGCAGGCGCGAGTGGGCCGCCAAGAATATGCTAAAGACATAGTAGAGCATCGCCAGTTCACAAAGAATGCTTTGCGACGGCCATCTCGGCGCTTTGCATTTTCTGATAATAGATTTCAATTTTCCGTGAGCACAAGCCCCAGATACGCGATATCAAGGAGTTTTGCTTGTGAAAAGAGCAGCGCCTCCAGCTAGTAGAGCGCTGCATCTAGATTGCCGTTTCAGCGATTGCTGCGGGGCATAGAGAGGGGCTCTGAAGCGATGAACTCAAGCAATGGCGGATAGAACTCAGCGGGCTTCTCGAAGAAGGGGATATGCCCTGCGTCTTCAATAAGTATCAACTGAGCATTGGGAATGTCCGCAACGGTCTGTGCAGCCTGCTCTGGAAAGTTCGGGCCGTCATCTGCCCCGGCAAGGAAGAGGGTCTTCGCTTGGATATGCGGGCGATCATAAACAGTTGGGTCTTGGTAGAGCCATTGGCTATTCAGCGAACGAACCGTCGCTAAGCGAGGCCATTCAGCACTCAATGTCCAACCATAGTTGATGTCGATATAACGCTCATAGGCCTCATCCCAGGTCACGAAATAGCGCTCGATATTACGACGCACCGCTTCGTAGTCGCGGCGATCACCCTCCGGCGTGTAGGACTCAAACTGCGACCAACCGTATGACAAGCGCGAGTCGGTCAAGGCAATCGGATTCACCAATACTAGATGGGAGGTGAGCGCAGGGAAGGAGAATGCAAAGCGCGTTGCGATGGCGCCCCCCATGGAGTGACCAATCACTACCGCTTTCTCGATTCCGAGACTATCCAACACCGCTTTGGTGTTCGTCACATGATCATGCAAGCTATAAGGGATAATTGGCTTAGAAGAGCGCCCAAAGCCTATCTGATCTGGCGCCACGACTCGGTAGCCCTCGGCAGTTAGCCGGCGAATCGTCTCACCCCAGTATTCGGAATACCAATTCATGCCGTGTAGCAATAAGACCGCCTGACCGTTCGCTGGGCCCGTTGGCGCAACGTCCATATACACCATGCGCACTGCCTGCTCATAGAGATCGAAGTCCCTGTAGCTGACCGGATAGGGGTAGGGAACGTCCTCGAGATTGATACTGGTGGCCTCAAGATGGGCCGGCGCCTGACGACGCTCCTGTGCTTGCGCAAAAGTGCCACTAAACAGCAAAGCTGCACCTAGCAACGAACATAGTGTATGACGCCAAAATTGGCCCGAGTAATTAGGGTGTACCTTTCCCATTCTAGTTCTCCATTTTAGGGTTTGCGGATCTTTTGGCCGGCTCAAACAGCGCTACACACATTGCGAAGAAAGGGGGTGCAATACGAGGGCGTGACGCTAAGCGCCACTATGCGAAAGGAGCCGACATCGGAAGTAGACCGCAAGCACTGTAGAAACTTTCCACACGACCTGCAGCATCTTCCTTATACGGTTTTACTGGCTTGGTAATTTTCTTTAATAAAGCGTCCTAGTAACTCGAACTCCTCGTTGCGGGTGCTCGCTTTGCGCCACACAAGACCGATCTCGCGATAGCTCTCACTATCCAATGCCGTTGTCTTTATGCGAGTGTTACGCAGCAAGGAGGAGCCGATCGCCATTTCTGGCAAATAGGTTACGCCCAGATCCGCATCCACCATTTGCACAAGTGTGAGCAAGCTGGTGGCTGTGATATGGCTCACTTTGTCTGCGTTCTTAATACTACAGGCCGACAGCGCATGGTCGCGCATACAGTGGCCGTCCTCCAGCAACAGAATGCTATCCTCCGGCAATTCACTGACCTGATGGTCCCGCGCATCTACGAGCGTGCTCTTGGCCTGATGCGCCAGGTAGAAGTGATCTCGGAATAGGTTCATTTCCGTGACATTGCGCAGCTCGTAAGGCAGCGCAATGAGTATGACATCGAGATCGCCATCCATCAGCCCTGCATAGACACGGTCGGTGAGATCTTCCTTCAGGTACAGCTTCAAGTCTGGATACGATTTGCGTAAAGCGGGCAAGAGCCGCGGCAATAAGAAGGGAGCAATAGTAGGAATAACCCCTAGCTTCAACTGCCCCGTCAATGGCAGCTGATTGCCCTGGGCGATGTCGACTAACTCTTCTAGGTCACGCAGCACTTGGCGGGCCTGTCTCGCGATATCTCGGCCCAAGCTGGTGACAGTGACATTCTTATTAGTGCGATCGACGAGTTGGATGTTAAGTGTGTTTTCCAGCTCTCGAATTGCAACGCTAAACGCCGGCTGCGATACGAAACACGTGTCTGCCGCCTTACCGAAGTGCCCTATCTGCTCCAAGGCTACGAAGTAGCGCAGCTGTTTAGTAGTAGGTAAATGATTCATGATTTCCCCCGACTCTGTAGTCCGAGCGTTATTGTCATCGTGGACCTCAGGCTAATCCATTATACATATCACTGCAATAGTTTTAATCCATTTTCTATATACATCGTATATGCATAGACTAGCTTCAAGTCGAGTGCCCTTGGAAGGTTACTAGAGACAGGCCCTTACCGGAGTAGACCAATGGTCCCTCCGGTTTTTTTTACTTTGCGCTGCCAGCGCGGTATTGTTGCCGCTGGGCAAATCAGGGGCCGACCACGGCGCAAAGCAGGAAATCGATTGCTAGTATTGGCGCTTGGGTTATTTTTGTTTATCGCTGCACACCTGTTGCGAGAACTGGGCTGGCGCGACACTCTCCAAGAGCGTTTTGGCCTAGGACCTTACAAGGGCTTGGTAAGCCTTGCTGTAGTCCTCAGCATTACTCTCATTGTTATCGGCAAGGGGAATGCGTCGTTTATTCAGCTTTGGGTGCCACCGTTTAGCCTGCGCTCGATCACACATTTACTGATGATCTCCTCCTGCATTCTCGTCGTCGCAGGCTCGCTGCCCAATTCCTACACCCGCGAATTGATTGGGCACCCGATGTTGATCGGCGTGGTCGTATGGGGCTGTGCACACCTTCTGTCCAATGGCGACCTAGCCTCTTTACTGTTATTCGGAACCCTCGGGCTCTGGGCATTTTTAAAGATCTTTAGCCTTGAGTTCAATAAAGGACACCGGAACGATATTAGCTCCAGCCGCAAGGCATCATTGATTTGGGATGGCGCTGCAATCGTGTTTGGGATGATTGCCTATATGCTGCTTTTAGTGTTTCATGGGCCGCTATTCGGGTTCGCACTAGTAGCGTTAATCTAAACCTAAGCTCTGGGAGTAGTCTTTATGCGTAAACTGTCTGCCCTTAAGACACCGGTTTATACACTTGCCATGCTGATGCTATATAGCCTAGCCAGCGAAGCCTCTGCGGCTGATGAGCGCTGGCTAGGAATATGGCAGGCCAAGGATACTCTTTTCAAACTGCAAGTAGTTGAGAGGGATGATTTCCTGCATATTAATCCCGTCGAATCCCTCGGCTTCATATGGCGCAATAGCCCAGGTCGCATCAATGGCGACAGCGCTTTATTCAATGTCGAATATCAAGGAGTTATGGCGACTGTGCATGTACAGCTGGGTGAGGACGGCACCGCGATCGCCAGGCCCGTTAGTTGCAGGCCTGACTATCACGTGGTGTGTGCCTTGGTGCAGAACCAACAGGCATTGTTTAAGAAAGTTAGCGAGCCGGCACAGATCGCAGATTGAAGCCTCGCAAGACTCCCCCCGCCCCGACACATTCTCTAGCGCATAGTGAAACTTACTTCAATTGCGCTATTGAGTTGATCTGCTTGCCAACGATGCCGTATTCAATGGCTTCAGAAACTGTCATCCAATAATCTCTATCGGTGTCCTTGGCAACACGCTCCAAGGGCTGGCCGGTCTCATCAGCGATAAGCTTGTTGATCCGTTCGCGCATCTTGATGATCTGCTCCGCCTGAATCTTAATATCGGACGCACGCCCCCGTGAACCACCGGATGGCTGATGCACTAGGAAACGAGTATTGGGTAGGCTGTAACGATTCTCTTTCTTTGCCGCAAGGTAAATAGTGGTTGCCGCACTAGCAACCCATCCTGTACCCACCACCCGCACTTCCGGCTTGATGTATTTGATCATGTCATAGACCACATCCCCAGACTCAACATGGCCACCAGGCGAGCTGATATAGATAGTGATCGGCTCGTCACTATCTGCCGCCAGAGCCAACAATTTCTCAGTCACCGAACGCGCGATGCGCTCATCGATATCACCGAAAATTGTAATAGAGCGCGACTTAAAGAGCTTCTCATCGAGAAAGCGGCCGCCCTGTGATTCTGGCTTAGTTTGTTCTGGTTTTTCATTCTGCATCTTACATCTCCGAAAAATTGAGCAACCCCGATTATAGAGGGGATTTATCTATTGAAGGTGAATCAGTTTCACCGAGGCCCGTGTGCGTCTCAGCACCTAGGGGACGAAATGAAATCAATAACCGCGGCAACAATGTGAGCGCGCCGATGAGGGCAACCATCATCGCGATCGAGGTCAACAAACCAAACACGATGGTAGGGATGAAGTTAGACAGGACTAGAATAGAGAACCCTGCCACTACCGTCATTGTCGTAAAATACATCGCCCTCGCGATGCTGTCGTGGCAGAAAAACATTGTCTCTTTGTAGTTGCCCAGACGATGAAATTCGTGCTTGAAACGATGCATATAGTGGATGGTGTTATCGACGCCGATACCCACTGCAATCGCGGCAATGGTAATCGTCATGATATCCAATGGCACACCCATCCAGCCCATTATACCGAGCACGCCTAGTGCCGCGAGGATGTTCGGTATAATGCACAGCACTGCCACTTTGAGCGACCTGAATAGGAATAAGAACATGATCATGATGGCAAAAAGTACAACTCCAAGCGTCATGATCTGAGACTGATACAGGCTCTGCAACACATTGTTATAGAGCACCAATATTCCTGTAACCCGCACCTGTTCAGCAGAATAACCGAACTCATCTTGCAAGCCTTGCTTGATACCGTTGATTAGCTCATTGCGATTCAAATTCCGGTCCGACTCTATAACACGCACATTGAAACGTACTTGGTTCGCAGCCACAGAAACAAAAGGGGTCAAGATAGACTCTTTTAAGGTTTCCGGTATACGATCATATAGTAATGCCCAAACGAAACTGTCGACCGGTGCATTGTCATTGAGGCGCTCGGCTAGATGAATGACCGAGCCAAAGGAGAGTACCTTGCCAGTCTGTGGGTTTTCGTTCAGGTAGTCGTGAATGCGCTTAATCTCATCCATCTTATCGCCTGTAAACCAGTAGGCGTCGTTTGGCTCCTCTTCGAAACCGTCATCGAAGCCATCATCGAAACCGTCGTCTAGTGCTGCGGAGGTATCCGGCAAGTTGACAACAACGTCCATCGACAGAGTGCCACCGAGCTTCTCATCGAACACCGTCATGCCTTTGTAGATCTCCGTGTCTTCGCTGAAATAGTCGATGAAGCTGTTCTCGACTTTCAAACGCAGCAATCCCATCACGCTGAGCAACAATAACAGCGCAGCGATCCACAACACCTTATTGCCGAGCTTATCGGTCACGCGGGCAAGGCCAGAAGTTAAGGCCAGTGTCCCTTGTTGCTCGTAATTAGAATCGTCCTTGCTAAACAGACTCATCATCGCGGGGAAGAGTGTAAACACGACGAGTAGGGCAGTAGCTACCCCAATCACCATGATCCAACCGAAAGAGATAATCGGTGAGATGCCGCTGACCAGGAGTGAGGCGAAGGCGACGATGGTTGTCATCGCGGTAAACAGGCAGGGCTTCCACATCGACAATACGGCGTGACGCAGCAATTTATTGTGATTGGAGAAATGGCGCGTTGAGCGAAGTTGACGATAGCGCACTATCAAATGCACCGTTAATGAGATTGTCGTGATCAACAGCAATGACATGAAATTGGAAGACACTACGGTAACGCGCCAGTCCATCAGCCCCAGGATACCCACGACGATAACACCGGCAATGCCGCAGCAGGCCAGGGGAAGAAATATCCAGCGCAAACGCCGGAAGATAAACCCAAGTGCAAACACGATGAACGCAAACACACCAAGGCTGAAAGTGGTGAGATCGTTCTGCACGAAGGTGACCAAGTCATCGGCAATCATCGGCGCACCGCCGAGATAGACGGTGGCATCGCTCTGGTAGTTAATCAATATCTCGCGAATCTGCGCAATATCCAGATGCCGCTGCTCTGCAGTGACCGCGCTGTAGGCGTCGAACTCTTCACTAACCTGGTCAAGAGTGGCCTGTTGTTCGGCACTCAGGCCTTCTGTGTCGCGCAGCTGTCGTAGGTCTTGACGTGTATCAAGCAGTGAATGGTAGCGTTCATCGAGCACGAAACTGACCAACAAGGCCGCAGTCTCGCCATCTGGACTCACGATGGCATCGCTGAACACTGGGCTGCTAGTGAGCTCTTGCTTCGCTGCGTCGAGGTCGATACCGGGAGTAAGCAGCGTATCGTAGTTCTCAGAGATGCTGAGTAATTGCGTGTTTCCGAAGATCGGGACATCGAGCAAGCTGTTGACGGTTTCGACGCGCTCAAGCGTCAGTAACTCGCTCTTAAGACTTTGAATGCGCTCGAAGACAGGCTGGCTGAAGAGCTCAGCTTCGGGGGTATAGGCAATCGTAACCGTGTCACGCGCGCCATAGCGATTGTTGATCTGCCGCGAATACTCTAATTCGGCGTCGCCTTCCATGAGCAAGGAGTCGGCGGAAGCATCGAGTTTGAAGTACTGCGCATACCAGCCCATAGTGGCAGTGACGCATAGCAATAAGAAGATCACCAGCAATGGACGCTTAAAGACCATCTGGCTATAAAAACGCGAAACTGCGAGCATAAGAATCCTTGAATTGACGGCGAGCGACTTAGGCTATAACGCAAGGCACATAGGCGCTTTGCGATGGCACTATACCGTGCCTGTTTAACGCGGCTAACTATACCCTGTTGCCCGAATGCTTGCATCAACGGCGCTAGTGGCTAGAAACAAAGCGTAGGCATAGAGCAAATGTTCGAAATGAACGGCTCCCAAACCACTGTTTTTAGAAAAAATCCGTAAAATTAAGCACTTCTAACACTTGCAAGCCTCACAATTCGTCACAATGTTAGCCTTGCGGGGACTAGCAACTGTTGTATACAGTGGAATTCAGGTTCGAAAGAGGTTAATTTAACGACCCGCGAATGGAACGACCCTAAAACAGAGTCATTTAGATGTCGGGAGGAGTGTAGTAATGAGTAAGATTACAGGATTTTTGCTAGCTGGTTTGCTGCTTGCGGTCTCATTTGGAGCGAGCGCGGATGACTATCTCAAGCCTATCAAGGACTTCAGCTTAGTTGACCAGAACGGTGCAACGCACACGCTAGAAGATTATGCAGACAAAGAGTACATCGTGCTTTACGTGCATGGCACTGGCTGCCCAATCGCGCGCCTGTCTGTACCTGAATACAAGGAAATCGCTGCCGCATATAGCAGCAAGAACATCGAATTCTTGATGCTGAACTCCTTCATTCAGGACGATATGAATCGCATCAGGAAGGAAGCAGTCGACTTCAAAATCGATTTCCCGATTTTGAAAGACGAAGATCAAACAGTGGCCTATACCCTAGGTGTAGAGCGTACCGCTGAGGTGTTCATCATCGACCCGCGCACCAAAGAGACTCTGTTCCGTGGCCCAATCAATGACGCACTAGGCTATGAGACACAGCGCACTAAAGTAGATAATCACTATCTTACCGATGCGCTAGAAACAATTCTTGCCGGTGGCGTTGTCGACATGGACGAGATTCCAGACTCTAAAGGCTGCTTGGTTGGCTTCTTCCATCCTGCGATATCAAGCCTATAAGGCTCGAAAGTTTGAAAATAAAAAAGGGCGTCTGCTTTAGCAGGCGCCCTTTTTTGTTGTTTCGATTGAAGCTGATTTGAGGGAAATCTGAACCTTTCGCCTGCAGGGCAGGCTCCTACAATCAGAGCATTCGTTCCGGCCAGATCGAAACCAAAAACCCCGTAGGCGGTTGGGTTCGATTGATACAGGTTCTCCCCCAGGAACAACCTAACCTACGAAAGCTCGCTCAATGACATATTCTGCCTTGATGCCCTGACGAGACTCCTCGAAACCCCAGTCGTCCAATATCTTGCCGATATCCTTGAGCATCGCGGAGCTGCCGCATAGCATGAAGCGGTCGTCATCCTTATTCGGCTTCGGTAGGCCGATATCATCGAACATCTTGCCGCTCAACATCAGATCGGTCACACGCCCAGTGTTCACGAACTCCTCTCGAGTCACCGTGGGGTAGTAAATCAATTGCTTACTGACCTCTTCGCCAAAGAACTCGTTCTTAGGCAACTCATTGGTGATCATCTCTCGATAGGCTAGGTCGATTATACGGCGTACGCCGTGCACTAGAATTATCTTCTCAAAGCGCTCATATACTTCTGGATCGCGAATCACACTCATGAAAGGGGCAAGGCCTGTGCCAGTGCTTAATAAGTATAGGTTGCGGCCAGGCAACAGGTGATCGGCCACGAGGGTGCCCGTCGGCTTCGCGCTCACGAAGACTTCATCACCAATACGGACATTCTGCAGACGCGAAGTTAGCGGACCATCTGGAACCTTGATACTGAAGAACTCGAGCTCTTCTTCATAGTTGGCGCTAGCGATGCTGTAAGCACGCATCAAGGGGCGACCGTCAACCTCCAAGCCCACCATCACGAAATGGCCATTCTCAAAACGCAGGGACTTATCTCGCGTTGTAGTGAAGCTAAACAAGGATTCGTTCCAGTGATGGACACTTGTGACGCTCTGTTTGGAGATTGCAGCCATGCTGTAGTTCCTGCCTCAATATCTTGGGTTAATTCTCAATGCTAGCGACGAATGGGGGCGCCAGCTTGCGTGCATTCTAAACGCTCTATATGCTATTCGTAAAACAGATAATGATCATATACTTAATCGGTTTTACAGGTATAAGATCAAATGCAGTTTGTATACCGAATCGGAGCCGGACAATACAGCGGGACGCCGCTAATTTCAAGGCCGGCTGCGCTTTCCACTTGGAGTTGCCCCCATGCATTACACATTGCGTCAAATCGAGGTCTTCCTCGCCACCGCTCACTTCGAGAACGTTACGCAGGCAGCCTCCAGCCTTGCGATGTCTCAATCCGCCGCTAGCTCCGCACTTCAGGACCTAGAACAGCGCTTTGCGATGCAGCTCTTCGATCGAGCAGGAAAACGACTACAACTAAACGAGCTAGGCAAGTCTCTGCGCCCTCGCGCGGAGGCGTTGATGGCCCAAGCAAGGGAGTTCGAGCAGAATCTTGCGCTGCATTCTGAGATCGGGGAGCTTAAGGTTGGAGCAACCCTAACAATCGGCAATTATCTAGCAGTGGCCATCATGGCCGATTTCATGAAGCAGCACCGGGGAGCCAGAGTCAGCCTCACTGTCGAGAATACCGCGGGTATCGCTGCCCGCGTACGCAATTTCGAACTCGATATAGGGCTTATTGAGGGCGAGTTGCAAGACCCGGTTCTAGAGGTAATCCCTTGGCGGGACGACGAGCTGGTCTTGTTCTGCGCACCGCAGCACCCTCTCGCGTCTCGCGCCACGTTAGAAGATAAGGATTTACTGCAGGCGCAGTGGATTGTGCGAGAAGCAGGCTCTGGCACTCGACAGGCTTTCGATCGCGCCATGCACGGCCTCTTACCGGAGCTGAACTTACGTCTGGAGTTGCAGCATACCGAGGCTATCAAACGCGCCGTGGAGGCCAATCTAGGCATTGGCTGCCTTTCCGCGATCACGCTTCAAGAGGCCTTCGCGCGGGGCACTCTAGTGGAGCTGCGCGCTCCGCAGCGCGACTGGGCTAGGCAGTTCTATTTCATCCTACACAAGCAGAAATACCGCAGTGCGGGAATCAAAAGTTGGCTGGCACTGTGCCGAGAGTTTCAGCCAGAGGCTTAAACTTGCCCAGCGTCTGCGCGATTGAGTAAGTCGTGCATAGCGGGGTAAAGAGTCTCATTGGCAACAAGGATATTCTGGTGATGGAACTCCTCACTGATCCCTTCTGGGACCGGCTTGAAATGACCATAGCGCGCGCCCGCCTCGCGGGCGATCAACTGCGCCGCCGCGAAATCCCAGACGCTGAGGTTCTCGTAATAGACGTCTAGGCGCCCCATTGCCACCCAACAGATGTCGAGCGATGCTGCACCCAAGCGTCGTAGATCTGCACACTCTTGCAAGACTAGCGCTAAACGTCTAACTAAAGGCGTCATGTCCCCTTTGATATAGGGAAAGCCGGTAGCCACTAGGGCACGTCTTAGCTCCGTCTTCTGAGCCACCTTTATCGCTTTGTCATTCAGGAAAGCGCCTTGGCCAAGAACGGCATGAAAAGTCTCTGCTACGAATGGATTGCAGACTACGCCGCAATGCACGCGTCCGCCCTCGGCATAGGCGATGGAAACGGCACTCTGGAAATGTCCGTGCGCATAATTAACGGTGCCGTCTATAGGATCGATGATCCATAAGGGACCTTTAAAGGATGAGATATCCCGCATATCCGGCGCAGATTCCTCCGCGAGAATGCGGTGCTCCGGATAGGCCTTGCGTATCGCATCGCAGATAAACTTATCCGCAGCGATATCGGCATGGGTCACGAGCTCCACACCGTCCTTGTAGGAGGTCTCCAGAGACTCCAATACCGCTCGCTCTTTCTTGATAAGCTCCCCAGCAGACTCAGCTAGGGCGCGGGTAAATGCGGGGATTGCGCTATCCATTGTCAGATGTTCCTAATGCGATTGGCCGGGCAGTATAGCAGTTCACACACCTGCCTCCCATGTAAGCGCAGCCCTGCGGTTCCAGCAGTGAATAGCCAAGCGCCCCATAGCAAGGTATTCTGCGAGGCGACCTAAACACTGTCGCCTTAATCAGTGCGAGATACCTAGACCATGTCATTGCTCTTCCTGTACAGCCTATTCGCAATCATCGCGATCGCTGCCAACGTGCTCAGCCAAGAGTTCGCCCTGCTTTTCTACAGAGGCGCCCATGAACTCGTCGTCGCGATACCGGTAGGCACCGCCGTAGGCCTCGTCGTGAAGTTCGTATTAGACAGAAAGTATATTTTTAAGGCAGACACTGTGCCTCTTAGCAAAGACGGTCGCCAGTTCATCGCCTACGCCGCGACTGGCGTGTTAACTACTGCCTTATTCTGGGGCAGCGAGATCGCATTCGAGCTGCTCTTCGCTAGTCGTGAGGCACGCTATGTTGGTGCCATCCTAGGTTTGAGCTGTGGCTATATCCTCAAATACCAACTCGACCGCCGCTATGTGTTTACCAGAGTTCGACAGTCATGAAGATGCACTCATGGGGGCGTTACCCTGTTAGCGACACTGTACTAGAGGCACCACGGTCGCGTGAGAGCTTCGCACGGCACCTCACCGCGCTTAGAGACAGTGATGACAGGCAGATCATTGCAAGAGGAATGGGCAGAAGCTATGGCGATAGTGCGTTGTCACACACCGTTCTGGCAACTAAGAGCATCGATAACTTCATCGATTTCGATGAGGACAGCGGACTTCTGCGCTGTGCGGCCGGGCTTACCTTGGACGCGATCCTACAAGTCTTTATGCCGCGCGGATGGTTCCTTGCCGTTGTACCGGGCACACGCTATGTCTCAGTCGGTGGAGCCATCGCGAGTGATGTGCATGGCAAGAACCATCATGTAGATGGCACCTTCTGCGAGCATGTCACCGAGCTTACATTATTGCTCGCATCGGGGGATATTTTGAAGTGCTCGAGAGCGGAGAATGCGCCCCTGTTCCACGCCACTTGCGCCGGGATGGGTTTGACCGGCATCGTCTTAGAAGCGACCTTGCGCCTACGCCGAATACATAGCTCCGCTATCGAGCAGCGCACTATACGCACCAACAGCCTAGAAGAGGCATTCGAGAAGTTCGAACAGAATCTTGACTGCACCTATTCTGTGGCTTGGCTAGACTGCCTAGCCACTGGGCAAAACACCGGCCGCTCCTTATTATTCCTGGGCGAACACGCTAGCGATGAGCGATTCGTTACACCGAGAAAGCGCTCACTCAGCGTTCCGTTCTCTAGCCCTTCTTTCTTGCTTAATCGTTACAGTATGGGTTTATTCAACAACGTCTACTTCCACAAGCCGATTCGCGCAGGGCAACTCCAGCGCATCGAAGCGTTCCAGTATTTCTTCCCACTCGATAGCATTCAACATTGGAATCGGCTCTATGGTCGCAGGGGTTTCCTGCAATACCAATGCGTCATTCCGGACGAAGGCGCCTTGGAAGGGATGCGTAAAATTCTTAATATGGTGAGTGCTGCGGGGAAAGGCTCCTTCCTATCTGTACTAAAGAAATTTGGGCCCGCGAATCAGAACCTACTTTCATTCCCGATGCGGGGCTATACACTCGCTATGGATTTTAAATTCGAGCAGGGCGTCTTGCCTCTTCTCGATGACTTGGACCGCGTAGTTGCCGACCATGGCGGTCGACTCTATCTTGCGAAAGATGCCAGGATGAGCGCCGAGTTTTTTCAAAGTAGCTATCCACACTGGGAACAAATGCGCGAGTTACGGCGCGAGTTTTTTGCAGATTCATTGTTTCATTCGCTGCAATCGCAGCGCCTCGGGCTATAGCAATTAGCTCGATTCACGGAAGAGGGTAAAAGAGATGAAAAATATTCTAGTCATCGGGGCAAACTCCGCAATTGCCAAAGCGACAGCGCGTCACTATGCAGAACAAAAGGATTCTCTATATTTATTGGCGCGCGACCCAGAACAGCTGGCCGTACAGAAAGACGATCTCATGGTGCGCGGCGCTACTAGCGTCGAATGCGCAGCATTCGATGCAACAGATTTCACGAGTCACGGCCCCTTGATCGCGCAAGCACTAGAGACACTAGGGCACTTCGACATCGTGCTCATCGCTCACGGCAGCCTACCCGACCAAGCCCTGTGTGAGAGCGATTTCAATGTGGCACTCGAGGCCTTCAATGTGAATGCGCTGAGCGTGATATCGCTATTGAACTATGTAATCAAACCAATGCAAACACGACGCGACGGCTGTATTGCGGTGGTCACCTCCGTGGCAGGGGACCGCGGACGCCAATCGAATTTCATTTACGGTGCCGCCAAGGCGATGGTCTCTACTTATCTTCAAGGGCTGCGAGGGCGCCTTTTCCCTGACAATGTTGCGGTTGTGGATATCAAGCCAGGCTTTGTAGACACACCCATGACGGCACACCTACCCAAAGGTGCGTTGTGGGCTCAACCAGAACAAATTGCGCAGCGCATCGTGAAAGGGGTCGAGAAGCGAAGCAGTACAGTCTACGCCCCCGGCTTTTGGCGCCTCATCATGTTTGTAGTGTGCAGCGTGCCGGAAGTCATATTTAAACGCCTGAAACTCTAGAGGCTCAGAAAGAGGACCCAGGCTGCGTAAGGAACTCCAACTCTTGGGCAGACGATTCACGCCCTAAGATAGCGTTGCGGTGAGGGAACCGCCCAAACCGCTCTATCACCAATGCATGCCGCTGTGCGTAGTCAACAAAACCATTGAAAACGGTCTCGGCCTCCTTCCCGACATCCGCCGCGAGTTCTCGGAACAGAGCCACGCTGCGCGCCTGCATCGCCGGGTCCTCGGCATGTTCTAGAGGAAGGTAAAAAAATACTCTGTACACCGCCGGCAATGCCGCATCGTCGTGGCACTCTAGCCCGGCCTCACAATGCGCCCTTGCGAGGTGATCGAATGCGAAGGCCTGAGGAGTGTCGCGATAGATATTACGAGGCATTTGATCGAGCACTATGATGAGCGCTAGCCGCCCTAGCGGGGTTGCGGCCCAAAGGTCTAGCTCACCAGCGGCAGCACTGTGCAGTGTCTGCTCGAATCGCTCTTTGATGAGGGCATCCGTAGTGGCCTGTTTCTTAAACCACAAGCTAGTCTGACGCTTGGCGACAACAGCATCTGGTGCTGCCTCGCCAAACCAAAACTCAATAATGGACTCTGGGCTTTCCGTCATTTCATACGCTCCTGTTCTAATGCCTTCGTGCTCCCACATTTAAACGCTCAATCTTCCCGTCACACTGGCATTCTGCCTACTGTAGCTGGCATCATACGCCACTGAATCGTTGTGCTCGGCCTTAAGCTCCACAATGTATAACAGAACAACGCGACAAGGCGTAGCTATGCCCAGACAAGAAAATAATCTGCCACCGCTGTACGTGGATTTGGACGGCACTCTTATTAAAAGCGACTTGCTGCTAGAGTCCTTTCTAGAACTCATTAAGCACAATCTTCTGTTTATCTTTCTTGTGCCATTCTGGCTACTCTCTGGCAAGGCGAATTTGAAGCAAGAGATCGCCAAGCGTGTTGAGTTACGGGCAGATCTGCTGCCCTATAATGTCGAGCTCCTCGCCTATCTGAGGGAGCAGAAAAAGCTACAGCGCAAGATCGTGTTGATTTCAGCATCGAATCAACGCTTGGTAGACGCTGTGGCGACACATTGCGCTTGTTTCGATGCCGCCATCGGCAGCGACAGCACTAGCAACTGTTCCGGCGCACGCAAGCTAGCGCGAATTCAACAAGACGACGCACAGTTCGTCTATGCCGGCGATAATCAAGTCGATCTCGCAGTGTGGGCACAGGCCCAGGCCGCCATCGCCGTTAATCTTTCGCCCTCACTGCAAAGCAAACTCTCCAAGCTTTGCCCTCTAGAGGCTGAGTTTAACTATAGCTCGGGTAGCTTTAGATCCTATATCCGCACCCTACGCTTGCATCAATGGCTCAAGAACACACTAGTATTCCTGCCACTTGCGCTCGCCCATCAACTCGACAATCCAGCACTCATAGTTAATGCGATGATCGCATTCCTATGCTTCGGGCTCTGCGCCTCCAGTGTGTATATATTGAACGACCTTCTCGACCTTGCTAGCGACCGCCAACATCGCAGCAAATTTCGAAGGCCATTCGCAGCCGGCGATATCCCCTTGATCAGCGGGCTTTTTCTTAGCCCTATATTGCTAGTCAGTGCGTTCAGTCTGGCCACCACATTGCCAAGGACCTTTATCGTAATATTGGCCTTCTATTATTTGTGCACTGGCCTGTATAGCTTCGTGCTCAAACGCATCATGCTCGTCGATGTCATTCTACTCGCCGCGCTCTATACTTTGCGCATCATCTCTGGCGCGGCAGCGGTCTCGGTGATTCCGTCTTTCTGGCTCCTAGCCTTCTCGATGTTTCTCTTTTTTAGTCTCGCCGTTGTGAAGCGCTACACGGAACTGAACTACTTACGCAATGCCGGTATCGAGCAGTCAGAAGGGCGAGGTTATTACGCCCAAGACCTCAATATGATGGCGATGTTCGGCTGTGCAAGCACCTTTCTCTCGGTGATGGTATTCGCGCTCTATATCAACAACGAAGAGACTCAAAATCAGTACTTAACACCCGAACTACTCTGGCTGATTTGCCCGCTACTTCTCTACACGGTCACCCGTATCTGGTTATTGGCGGCGCGCGGCAAAATCGAAGAAGACCCGATCGTATTCGCACTTAAGGATAGGGTGAGTCAAATGGTCACCCTGGCTTGCGGATTGCTGCTCTGGCTTGCGAACTTTCCCTGGCGACAAATAATTTTATCGTAGACTATCGGGCAAGGGGATGAACTCGGACTCCCCTGGGACCAAGCTAAAGCGCTTCTCTTCCCAGTCTTCACTCGCTTGCTTGAGACGCTCCATACTTGAGGAAACAAAATTCCAATGGATATAGCGCTTTCCCTCTAGGGGTGCGCCACCCAATACCATTGCGCGGCAACCCTCCGGACCTGCTTCCAAGAACAGCGAGTCTCCCACTACCAGCAGCTGATAACTATCCACATTTTCGCTGTTGGCCTTCGCCGTACCGGCAGCAATATACACTGCAAGTTCTTGTCGAGAGAGCTCAACACGAAACTGTGCCGATGGCTCTAAGATTATCTCGAAATAGCTGGTGGGTGAGTAGGTTCGCACCGGAGAGCTGAGCTCGCCGAGGGTGCCAATTAATACTCGCGCGCTACCACCTGGAATCTCGGTAACAGGGATTGACCCTGCAGGATAGTGCTCGAACTTCGGGTCTACTTCTTCGTGCTCGACGGGAAGGGCAAGCCAAGTCTGAATGCCCTCCACTAGCACTTCGTTATCGCGTATGTCCGCGGGCATGCGTTCAGAGTGCACGATGCCTTTGCCCGCCGTCATTAGGTTAATAGCCCCAGGCTCAATCCTCTGCACCACTCCTAGGCTGTCGCGATGCATCATCGCCCCGGTAAACAAATAGGTTACCGTAGAAAGCCCAATATGAGGATGCTGACGCACGTCGCCAGCAGTAGTGCCCTTTTCGAACTGCGCAGGTCCCATATGGTCCACGAAGATGAAAGGCCCTACTCGTTGACACTCCCGTGCTGGCAACAGACGTCGCACAGGAAAACCAATATCCTGCGTTCTAGGATTAATCATTAGGGACATACTGGCCTCCGGTTATAGACCATCGATGGCGAGCGAATTATTGTAGGTGCTTTGCGTGAAAACGAAGATGTTCCTCGATAAACGAGGCGATAAAGAAATAACTATGGTCATAGTCAGGACGCGACCGATAGTCTACGGGGTAGCCCTTATGCTTGCAGGCATCCATAAAGCGCTGCGGAAGCAATTCTTTCTCTAAGAACTGGTCCGCCTCGCCCTGATCAACCAGCATCGGCATAGTCGTCTGCGAGGCCGCGATGAGCCGGGCAGCATCGTATTGCTCCCAAGTCTCGCTGTCCTCGCCCAAGTAATGAGTAAACGCTTTCTGCCCCCACGGACACTGCGATGGCGCCACGATTGGCGCAAAGGCCGAAACGGAACGATAGCGCCCTGGGTTGCGCAGCGCGACAACTAGCGCGCCGTGACCGCCCATAGAGTGTCCACTAATGGCGCGCTTGCTATGGTTTAGAGAGAGGTTGGACTCGAGTAACGCGGGAAGCTCATGCACAATATAATCATACATCTGGTAGTGCTTTCGCCACGGTTCCTGAGTTGCATTGAGATAGAAACCCGCACCGAGTCCTAAATCGTAGGCGGCATCCGGGGCATCTGGCACCCCTTCTCCGCGAGGGCTAGTGTCGGGAGTCACGATCACTAGCCCAAGCTCGGCGGCGATGCGCTGCGCACCGGCCTTATGTACGAAGTTCTCGTCGCTACAGGTTAAACCTGAGAGCCAGTACAGCACAGGCGAGTCTTCTGTCGCTCCCGGCGGCATATAGACAGAGAAATGCATTGTGCAGGACAGTACAGCAGACTCGTGTTTATAGCGGATCTGCTCGCCGCCAAAACTATGTGACGAAGAAACTTTTTCTAAGCTCATGGGGCGCTCCTTTAGAAATTGCCTAAATGCTAGATCAGTTCAGCGCTTTCGACTCGACGATATCCTGCAAACGAGCCACCGATTTCTCAAGAGCATTCTTTGCCTCTTGATCGCTCGAAACTTTTGAAAGCACAAAATAGGCTGTGCGGGCGACTTGGCGCCAACGCGGATTGCTCGGTAGCTTATCGATAGAGAGATAACGATTCATCGAGCGCGTGCGCAAACGACCATTGTCGATACTCACACTCCAGATACGGCTCTTCTCTGCCAATTCAATAATCGACTCTCCGGTAACTTTCTGCCAATAGTAATGACAATCCTGCATCAGCTTCACAAGGGCTTCGCGATATTGAGTATCTTCGTCTGCATCGCTCTCTAGGCTGCCGGAAAGATTCTGAATGATACGGTCAACACTCTCCAAATCTGCGAACAAATGCTTATGTTTCTGCAAGTCCTCAGGCGTAATGCGCGCCAGATACTCTCCCAAAACCTGAGTACGCTCAACATTGCGGTTGATCTGATCGATAAGCCTCGGCAGAGACTCTTTGAGCTCATCGTCATCGCCCATCTCGAGCACTGGCATTTCGCGTTGAAACATCAGTAGGTAGAACTCCTGATTGAGACTCAGGGGTAACACGCAGACACGAATCTTGTTCTCTACTTCTGGATCATCGTCTGGCTGTTTAATCGTGAACCCATAATAGCTTGGCTCATCGGCTGAGGAGATGACCGCCTCATCGAATGGGAAACTGACCACTCCAGAGATACCCCCACAAATCGTCTCTAGCCTTTCGGCTAGTTTGCTCAGCGGTTCACCCTGGAAATCGTCAGCCAATAGCCGCAACAAGTCCTCTGCGGCCTTGTTGATGTAGGTGACACAACCGCCCTCATCGATCGACACTAGAGCATCGCCGGTGACGTCCAGCATCTGCGCAAGACGCGTCTCTCGCTCACGCAGTTTCTTCTCCGTCTCTTGATATTTCTGCAGCTGCCAAGACAAACGCTGATTCTCTTGGCGCACATCTAACAAGTGCAGCATCTCGAACTGTTTACCCACGCGCACCTTCAGCTCTTCCTTGCTGAAGGGTTTGCTAATGTAATCATTAGCACCGAGATTGAGGCCCTTAACGAGGTCTTCAACACGATTCTTTGCAGTCAAGATCACGATCGGCAATTCATCCATGCTGTATTTTTCACGGATACGTTGGCATAACTCGAAGCCGGTCATGATGGGCATCATCAAATCCAATATGACGAGATCGGGTTTGTGTTGCTGCATCATCATCAAAGCATCGTGGCCACTCAAAGCACTGTCGATATCATAGGTGCCAGAGAGATGCTCTTTCACGATTCGCACGTTTAGAAATTCATCGTCTACTACCAGTATGCTGCGCCTCTTACCAGACAAGGTCAGCGGTACAACATCGTTAGTTGGCTCCAGTGGTCCCTCACGATTGCGGCGATCGACAATAGGCCGCGGGGTGTCTTCGTTAGCGATTAGTCTTTGATTCGACTCTTTCACTAACTTCTTCTGCGCCGAGCTTTTACTTGCAGCAATGCGCTCTTTCTCGGTGAGCAGCGGAAGATCGAAATAGAAAGTCGAGCCCTCACCAGGATTGCTACGCAGAATAATCTCGGTGCCATGCAATTCAACTAGCTTCTGCGAAATCGCCAAGCCTAGGCCCGTGCCTCCTTCCTCGCGACTAGCCGCTGAGTCTACTTGATAGAATCGATTAAAAATGCGCGACTGCTGCTCTTTAGAGATACCAATACCAGTGTCTTTCACAATGACGCGCGCATCGATATCGACGATCTCGATTGAGACTGCTACCCAGCCACGCTGAGTAAACTTGATAGCATTAGAGACTAAGTTAAAGAGAATTTGCTGCAAGCGATCTTCGTCGCCAATTACCAATACTGGCTCAGAAGGGAAGCTCTCAGCCAATTGAATCGGTTTATCACCAATCAATGGCCTGCACATTTTGTTCACGAGTATGCAGATATTCTTTAAATCTACCGGCTTCTTATGAAGCTCTAAATGCCCATTCTTGATTGCAGAGAAATCAATAACATCGTTCACGAGATTCGCTAGGCGCTGCCCGCTGATGCGAATCATATTGAGATTCTCGAGTGCATTCTCATCAAGACTTGCAGCACTCTTCTCTAGAATGATTTCAGACAGACCGATGATACCTGTGAGAGGCGTACGCAATTCGTGAGAGACGTTGGCGATGAACTCTTCCTTAACATCGTCGGCTTTCTGCAAGGCCTCAATCTTGAGCTGATTGGCCTTAAGCATATCGCCCTGTACGAAGCTATATTCCTTGATGAGGGAGTTGATACGATCCCCGAGCCCAAGTGTGAGGATGATGATACTTAAGGCATTTGCGTACTGAATACTGTGGTAGCTGAGCACCGGAGGGAGATTGACCCCCATACGCTGTACAAGCTCAACTAAAACACCAATCACAAACACCGACCATGCGGCTAAGAAAAATTGTGCGGGTCGATAGCCTTGCTTGGCCACCAGCCAAGTTGCGACGCTAAGCAAAACGACATTGATAGAAGTGAGGAGATTCATCAATACCACTAGCGCACCGTAAGGGAGTATCAACGACAGCACGGCATAGGCTAAGGCGACATACACTGCAAAGCGCAGATACTCATCGAAGTTACGCTGGTATATTTTTAGCTCGATAAAAGTGCGTACAAACATCAAGCCCGCGGCACTGGTTAGGCCGATGAAGGTATGTATACTCCTGTTGGCCCAATACGGGCTATCCGGCCATAGATATTGAAAAGAGAGCCCTTGGAAGGAGAACGAGAACAGCGCGCCACTGACTATAAAAAACATGAAGTGTAGGTAGCTTTTATCTTTGCTGGTGTACCAAATGAACAGACTGTATAGGGCGACGATGACCATAAACCCGTAATAGAGCCCTATCCAGAAATACTCGCGCTGCGATTCAACTTGAAAATCCGCGAGACTCGTCAAGTAAATTGGAAGTTGGATCGAACCTTTACTCTGAATACGGAAGTATAGGGTCTGCGATTGCGAGGCCAAGACAGGAAAACGGAACAATAAGGAATGGTGCTTGAGATCACGCTCGGCAAATGGAAGGGTGTCACCTGCACTCTTTTCTACCCAATTGCCCTGAGCATCCTGATAGTAGAAGTCCAAACGGTCTGTACCAGGGAATTTCATCTTCACAAGCCAGGTCTGATCGCTTGTAAAATGATTCTCGACGTCGACGGATATCCAGAAAGCCGAATCGCTATATCCCAGCGTAGGAAAGCCACGGGTGTCCCACGCTTCCCCTTCGCTGGAGAGACGCTCGATAGCCTCCTCGCGAGTCCAGTTAGCGCGCTCATCTTCGATCACCACCATGGCACTGCCTGGCGCAATCTCCCCAATCCTTTCCTCCAATTCGATCGCAGCCAAACTCGCATTGGACAAGCCAGCGCAGATGACTACTAAAAGGAATACAGTGAATGTTATAGGCTTGAAACGTGCCATATTGTTATTTTGCTCGAAGACCGCCGCAAAAGGCGTGTGATATTGCGCAAAATCCCGCCTGCCTTTACAAAAGGGCCCGAGAACGCAAAGTTCAAGGGTCGATCATATAGAGTTTGATTTACTCGTTCAATGATAGTGCACGTGTGCATGAACACAGGGGCTTTTTACTCGTATTTAAAGAATATACAGGGTTATTCCTGCCTTTAAATTTTCTGGTGCCACAGAGCTAAAGCGGACATAATCTGCTTGCTGTGCTTAACACCTGTGTTTGTCCAGTAGCGAATCGAACCTCAGAGTATTGAGCACAAAGAATTGGAGCCCGCGAAGACTCGACCCCGCGACCTGCACGAGTATAATCAAAGCAAGTAACTACACTCAGCTGCACTATAAGATCAATAACAAGACGAGGTTAGATATGCTCAAAACTGAATTTAGCAAACGACAATACCGCGCTTTTATTACATTCGCGCTGTTCTTCTTTAGCAGTAGCTTTGCCACAGCGGCCGACATGAACTCGCTACATGGCAGGCTCTCACCGATGCCGGTCACATCCGCAACGGTCAAAACCATTACTGGGCAGGGGCAGGTCACAGCAAAGCTAAACGGGAGCACTCTCACCATCGACGGCCATTTCGAAGGCATGAGCTCCCCCGCAACAATGGCACATATTCATTTGGGACCCAAAGCTGTCCCGGGGCCAGTGATCCTGCGCCTAGATGTAAGCGCTGGCAACAGCGGCACTATTAGCGGCAGCCTAACACTTAGCCCAGAGCAAGTGCGCGCCCTGCATGCTGAGAGCCTCTATGTACAGATTCATAGCGAAACAAACCCCGAGGGTGAATTGCGTGGCTGGCTAACACACTAAGCTAGGCCCGCAACCGGTAACACCTAAAATAACAACCGACAACAATAGGTATCACTATGACCCGCTTCAGACCTTCACTGTCTCGTACCACTGTTCGCAGCGCCATACTCACTGCAATCCTGGCAAGCCATGGCGGCCTCGTCTCTGCCCAAGAACCCGGCCCGTTTACAGCGGTGCAAGCCGCCGCGGGCGGCGGACTTTATCAGAGCACCTGCGCGTCTTGTCACGGCGCCGATTTGCAGGGCACCCCGACGGCACCCACTCTCAGCGGCACTGGCTTCATCACGCGCTGGGGAGGCCGAAGTGCAGGCGAGTTATTCCGTTATATAAAGTCCTCTATGCCACCTGGCTCTAATTCCGCGCTACCCGATGCCACCGTTGGCAATATCGTGGCGCAGATACTCTCGGCAAATGGCGCAGTCGCCGGTACTCAGCCCCTTAGTTCCGATAGCGGCGTGCTGATCTCTGCAGCTACGGGCAGCAGTGCGGGAGGCTCTGCAGATGCACCGGCACGTCGAGCAGCAGCACCAACACCCGAGGGAGTCACGGTCGCTGGCACCGTTGAGAATTTCATCCCCCTTACCGATGCGGATATGCGCAATCCGGACCCTTCGGACTGGCTCATGTGGCGCGGTAATTACCAGGCCCATAGCTATAGTGCGCTCGACCAAGTGAACCAAAGCAATGTCAAAGACTTGAAACTAGAGTGGGTGTGGAACATGTACGAGGGCGCCTCGGAACCCGCCCCAATCGTCTACAACGGCGTGATGTACCTCATTAATACAAGCAACATAATCCAAGCCATAGACGCCAGAACGGGCGACCTGATTTGGGAACACCATGGCGGCTCGGAGACACAGGAGGATATGCGCAACATCGCCATTTACGGCGACAAGATTATCCATGCCACCACCGATGCGCGACTGATGGCCCTGGATGCCCGCACAGGCGAGAAGATCTGGGAGACAGTGATCGCAGACAGCAGCAAGGGTTTCTCCAACTCCAGCGGCCCGCTCGTCGCGGACGGCAAGATCATCATGGGCCAGGCAGGTTGCGCGACTTATATCGTTGAGAACTGCTATATGACGGCGCACGACGTGAACACCGGAGAGCGACTCTGGGAGTTCAATACCGTAGCGCACGCCGAATACCCCGGTGGCGATACCTGGGGCGGCCTAGACAACCTGTACCGCAAAGGGGGCGAGACCTGGATAACAGGCAGCTATGACCCAGAGCTCAACTTAACCTATTGGGGTACCGCACAGGCCAAACCTTGGGTACCAGTAAGCCGCCATATGTCGATACACGATGCAGGCCTGTACACGAATTCGACGATCGCCTTGGATGTAAGCACTGGCCAACTCGCCTGGCACTTCCAACACGTACCTGGCGAAGCACTTGACCTCGATGAAGTGTTCGAACGCGTACTGGTCGATCGCGACGGGCGTAAATTGGTTTTATCAATCGGCAAATACGGAATAATGTGGAAGAACGATCGTGTTACTGGCGAGTTCCTCGGTTTCACGGAAACCGTCTTCCAGAATTCCTTCACTAACATTGACCCAGTCACGGGCGCAGTCACCTATCGAGATGACATTATCAATGCCCAGCTCGACCAGTGGACCTCTTCCTGCCCCAGTAGTGCTGGCGGCAAGGACTGGCACTCCATGAGCTATCATGAGCCCACTGGCGTGATGGTGGCGCCTCTTAGTCAAACCTGCCTCGAGAACGCAGCGCGTGAGGTCGAGCTCGTCCCAGGCTCTGGTGGCTTAGCGGCGAGCCGCAAGTTCTTCGAGATGCCGGGCACCGATGGTAACGTGGGGAAACTCGGAGCATATGACGTCAGTACCATGGAAGAAATATGGAGCTATGAGCAACGCGCATCCTTCATCACTGGTGTACTCACCACCGGGGGCAACCTCGCCTTCGCTGGCGACCTCGACCGACGCTTCCGCGCCTTCGATGTCACTAACGGAGAAATCCTGTGGGAGACACGCCTTGGCACTGCTGTGCAGGGCCACCCGTTGTCCTTTAGCATAGACGGCAAGCAATATATCGCGGTAACTACAGCGAATGGCGGCACTAGCCCCCGTTCCGTGCCTGCAGTCGTGACCCCTGAGATTGTTTATCCTTCAACCGGCAATGCCGTCTATGTGTTCAGCTTAGGCGATTAGAGCCATTCGTGTAGGAGTCTATTCAGCCTAGCGTGGCTAAATAGACTCCTACAATTCCAATTGCCAACCGAGCAACAGTATCGATACCGTTGAGACCCCAACCACTATGTTCATGGGCAAGCCCGCCCGCATGAAATCCGAGAAACGGTATCCGCCAGGACCATAGACCATCAGATTGGTTTGATAGCCGAGTGGCGTTGCAAAACTAGCAGAGGCGGCCATCATCACGGCAAACATGAAGGGTTCGGGGTTTAGACCTGCACTCGCCGTTATCGCTAACACGATGGGCACCATGATCACCGCCGCGGCATTATTGGTGATGGTCTCCGTCATCAGCGATACCGCCGCATAAGTCAGAACCAACAATAACCACGGGCGACCACCACTGAGGCTCACTATGTTCTGGGCCAACAGCTGCGCCACCCCTGTCTTCTGCAAAGCAGCACCGAGCGCGAAGGAGGCGGCAATCGTTATCAGTACTGGCAGATCTAGGCTCTTCTCCGCCTGACTCACCGACAGACAGCCCGTCATCAACATTGCGCCGGCACCGAGCAGCGATGCGTTCAGCATGCTAATGATGTCGAGCCCCGCGCAGGTGACCAAGACCAACAGAATCAACCACGACAATAGCGCTTTCTTGTGGCGAGGCTGCACCGTGTCTAGATCGTTGACCACCAAGAAATCCTTGTTATATTTCTGTCGAGTTACGAACACGGGACGCGCCTCTAGCAATAAGGTATCGCCGGGCTTGATAATGATATTGCCGAGATTTCCGGCGATACGCTCGCCATTGCGCGCCACCGCCAAGACTATGGCGCCATAGCGGTCATGGAAACGCGAACTGCGCACGGTCATGCCGATCGACGAGCAGGACTGTGACACCACTACCTCTACAAGGCGTCGCTCGGCACGATCTTCAGACAAGGGAGTTTTGTCAGTATTGATCGAGGCCACGATGCCGTTGATGCGCAGTAGATCCGAGATTGCCTCGGTCTCACCAGCGAACACTAAGCGATCGCCGCCACGCAGAATCTCCTCCGAGGGGACCGCGGTAACAATGCTGTCGCGGCGATCGATCTCTACCAGATAGACTCTCTCGAGATTTCTTAGCCCTGCCTTTTCCACACTCAAACCGACCAGAGGGCCGTGCGGATCGATCGCAACCTCGAGGGTGAATTCCCGCATGTTCTCGAAGGGCTTACGCTCACGGCGGTCGGGCAGCAGGCGTGGTAGGAAGAGCAGCATGAAGACAACGCCGATAGCCGCCACGGGCAAACCAATTGGGGTGATCGCGAAGATGGAGAATCCCTCTTCACCGGTCAAAGCCTGATATTGGCCACTCACCACGAGATTGGTACTGGTTCCGATCATCGTCAGGCAGCCCCCCATGATGGCGCCGTATGACAAGGGGATCATAAGTTTGGAGGGCGCAATATTGATGCGGCGAGACCAGGCATTGATTGCAGGAATCATCGTTGCCACAACAGGGGTGTTATTGAGAAAACCGCTCAAAGGAACCACGGGGATGAACAACCGCACCATGGCCCCGAGCACATTGCGTGGCCGGCCTAGGAGTCTATTCACCAGAAGATCGATGCCGCCGGAGGAGTGCAGGCCCGCAGCAACCACGAACATCGCCGCCACAGTGATCAAACCAGAGTTGGAAAAACCGGCTAGCGCCTCTGTGGCACTGAGCACGCCCGTAACGCTGAGAATCGTCAAAGCCCCCACCAATACTAGGTGAGGGCTTAGCCGCGTTAACATTAAAAGGAGCACTGACCCGAAAGTTACGCTCAAAGACAACCAGCCCTGCCACTCCATGATCGCCTCCCATGATGATCTAGATGGCAGGCATTATAGGCGAGGCTTTATATTCTAAAAAGGAATATATAGAGATATAGTTATTTCAATTTGGAATATAAGGCTATTGGGTAAGATTACCATCTCGGTAATCTATCAAGGCCTGCTCGATCTCTTCGCGAGTGTTCATTACGAATGGGCCGTAGCTCACGATGGGCTCGCCAATTGGCTTACCTGCGATCAGCAATACCCGCGCCGGCCCCTTGCCCTGCAAGTCGACCGAACCAGTGCGCGACAGGCGGGCCATCCGCGACTTACCGACTACGGCGTCACCTACCCCTACCTCGCCCTCGTAGACATAGATTAGAACCGTATTCCCATCGGGCACATCGAAGCTCTCTCGATACTGCGCATCTTTAATGTCGATATCGAGATACACCGGCTCGGTCACCTCGCGCTGTACTCGGCCTTGCAGCCCTGTAAGCGCACCGGCGATTGCCTTGATCGTTGCACCCTCGCGCTCAAGAACGGGAATCTCTTGGGCCGCGATGTCCTGATAGGAAGCCTTCTGCATCTTGTCCTTGCCAGCCAAGTTCAGCCATAGCTGAAAACCGCGCATATGGCCCTCTTTCTGCTGCGGCATCTCGGAATGGATTATCCCTGCGCCGGCTGTCATCCATTGCACATCGCCGTTTTTCAACTCCCCTACATTGCCCATGTGATCCTTATGTTGCATATGCCCGTCGAGCATATAGGTCACCGTCTCAAAACCGCGATGTGGATGGGAAGGGAAGCCACCGATATAGTCGCTGGCGTCCTCAGAACCGAATTCGTCCAACATCAGGAAGGGGTCGAAGCGGCTCAACTCCCCACCGCCGAATACTCGTTTCAGACGCACGCCGTCACCATCGGAGCTTGCTCTGGCAACGAGTAACTCTTCGATCTGGCGCGTTTTCATACGGCGGCTCCAATGGCGTTATTTGAGTTCAGATTCTGAATCTGCTTATGGGCTTTGTGCAAACCCTCCTTGCGTGGTTCCTCTCCCATATTGAGCCCGTCGGCGACGATGAACTCTACGTCCTTCATGCCGAGGAAGCCGAGGAAAGTACGAAAATAAGGCCTTAGGAAATCCGTTACGCCCTCTGCGTGTTGTCCGCCACTACTGAGCACGACGTAGACCTTCTTGTCACTCAACAAGCCTACAGGTCCAGTGTCGGTGTAGCGGAAGGTGACTCCCGCACGGGCAATATGATCGGTCCATGACTTAAGTGCCGCGGGCAGCATGAAGTTATACATCGGTACTCCGATCACAATTGTGTCGGCGGCTTGCACCTCGGCAATCAAGGCGTCTGAATACGCAACCTTCTCTGCCTGATCTTCGCTGCGCTCATCGGGTGGCGTGGACAAGGCTTGTAACCAGGCATTGTCGAAGTAGGGCACTGGGTCTGTGGAGAAGTCCCGCACTAGGAGCTCCAACCTCGCATCGTCGTCGCGCAGACGAGTTAGTACGACGTCGCCCAATTGGCTAGACACACCCTGATTCTCTTGCGTGTCGAAAATGCTGGTCTTTAGCTGTAGTACTTTGCTCATCATGACTTCCTCGTTAACCGGCAGTGCGCAATATGCGGCCGCTCGGAATGAATTAGATTGAGAGCAATAATAAACCTTGTTTTTAGATGTTTTTATGCAATTATTGGCGCTTATAGATCAGTTTATTAGATATATAGGGTGATATGCGCACACCAAAGATCAGTTTAGAGCAATGGGCTAGCTTCAAGGCGGTAGTGGATCATGGCTCTTTCGCCATGGCGGCGGAGGCAATGAATAAGAGCCAGTCGAGCATTAGCTACGCCATCGCGCGCCTCAACGAGCAACTACCACGCCCTGTCTTAGCCCTCAACGGGCGCAAAGCTGCACTGACAGAGGATGGCAAAGTCCTGTATCGCCGTGCGTCGCAGTTACTCGCCCAAGCCGAGGAGGCGGAAGCAGTGGCGCGCCAACTGGCACAAGGGCTCGAGCCAGAAGTTACCCTCGCCGTGGACAACCTAATCGACCTTCGACTGATCATTCCCGCTCTGGATCGTCTAGCACAGACTTATCCACTAACCCGCGTAAGGATTCTAGAGACTTCTCTTTCGGGTACGGAGGAGGCATTACTAGAGAAGAAGGCCGATATCGTCATCGGGCCCACGGTACCAATTGGGTATTCGGGCGCCCCGGTAAGGCAGGTCAAGATGATTCCCGTCGCTCACCCCCAGCATCCTTTGTTTCTGCAAAAAACACTACCGAGCCAATCTTTGCAGTGCGACCCCGATAGCGTTGATTCCGGCATCAACGACTGGGAGCTGAAAACTCACCGCCAAATCGTGTTGCGCGATAGCGGGCAAAGGCGCGAGCGAGATGCGGGCTGGCTAGGCTCGGAGCAGCGCTGGACGGTAAGTCATTTCTCGAGCACGCTGAAGATACTGCGTGCAGGCCTAGCCTTCGCCTTCCTGCCAGAGGACTGGGTTGAAGAGGACCTACGCGCCGGCACTCTGCAACGCCTAGTGCTGGTAAGACCTCAAGAGAGAATTTTAGCTGTTTACATGATGCTGAGCTCACCAGAGTCGGCAGGCCCAGCTACCGTGCTACTCGCCAAGACTCTGAAGGAATGCCTTGAGCACTAAACCGTACACTAGGCATTCTCTTGGAGGGCCTGCTTACGAAATTCGGTTGGCGTAAGTCCTTTCGCTTGTCGGAAGGCGATGTTGAAGGGAGTGATCGATTGGTACCCCACGGTCAACGCTATAGTGAGCACCGGAAGATGGCGCTGCTGCGGGTTTGCCAACATGCTGCAGGCATCCTTAATACGATATTCATGTAGCAGCGCGTTGAAATTGCGATAGCCCAAGTGCTTGTTGATTAGTGCGCGAAGCCGATATTCCGGAAGGTCGAGCTTGGCGGCGAGATTAGCAATAGTTAAACCGTGCTCGTGATAAACACGGTCTTCCTCGAAAACTTTGCGAAAGCGCTTAACGTCGGCAAGCAGCCCGTCATCGGCCTGCTCCGGCGGCACGAAGGGCGTTACTTTGCGTATTACCTTGTCGAAACCGACATAGTCGATGTGCAGCAAAGAAGCTAGCATAAGGAAAGTTACCGTCGCTACTACATAGGTGATCGCTGCCTGCATCTGAGCGTAACCAGCCGAGGCACTACTGAGTAAGTAATTCTCTAGGAATACAATCGCCAAGATCAGCACTCCTTGCACAGACACGATCACCCAGCGCAGAAACCGGCGAGTCTCCACCAGATCATTGCTCCACCCCCTAGCAGTCCAATACACGGCGAAGGCGGCGAAAATCAGCTGCATGAAATCCGGCACAGGCCCGAGCAAAAATTGACTCAAAGAACTATCGGCCTCGACCGAGAGGAATGCCGAGGGTCGATAGGAGCGGTAATTTAAATGTTCTAAAACCAGCTGCAGAAGCAATAAACCGGTCAATAAGCGCGGCGTGTGCTTACTGTCTTGAAAGACGTAATAGCAATAGATCATGAATAGCCCGGGGATAGAATTGATGCCCAGGTTGAGCACTGCTCCCCATGCCCCGGTGTTTAGGCGCAGAGCTGGATCGATATGGCTCATCGACATATTGCGGATGAGATAGCACACAATCCCAATAGCCATTAGGAAGAACAAGCGCGAGCTAGTCTCTGTGCCTTGTGTCTTTAAATTACCAATTGCCAACAACAAGACAGACATTATCGCGATGATCTGCGCACTAAATAGTAACAAGGAGGATGCTCCGCGGTTATAATTACCGACCCAACGTTCGGACTGGGATATATAAGCACAGTCAATCGGGCACCTCAACATACATGGACGCCTGTATTGGCGCATCGAACTCAAAGCAGCGATTCCTAAGGCAAAGGCCTTTCGGTAGAATGCCGCACTGTCAACGCCACGCGACACCACGCCTTGGAATTCATCATGATTGTGAACCCAAAACACTTGCTCGCCACAAGCCTTCCAACAGCTTTCAGCCTGTTTTTCGCAAGTCCACAGCTTTACGCTGCACAGGACGAAGCAATGAACCTCTGCCTGCAAGAGCAAGTACTCATTCCCGAGAACGATACGCAAACTGTCGGTCAATTGCGCGCGCACTGTGTGGCCATACTGAGCCCCAGCGAGCCGGGAGACGAGCGTATAGCAGAGTCGGTGGCACAAACAAATATCATGAGACCCTATAGCTTCGCTGACGATATGCGCTCGGGCTTCGTCCAAGCCTATAAGAACAACTACATCAGCCTAGGGAAAATGCGCAACGAAAATGGCCAAGCCCCATTCAGTGGCAAGACGCTCGACATCAAGTTTGAGCTCGGAATGAAGTTCGGCTTATTCCCCGATGTCGACGGCCTAGAGCCCCTCAGCCCCCTTAAGTTTGGCTATTCGCAGCGCTCTTGGTGGGATATTTCGGAAGACTCCGCCCCATTTAAAGAACATAACTATAACCCAGAGATATTTTGGGATTTCACCGAAGCTCTAGCACGACCTAGTAGCAAACCACGCCTGCATATTTTTGACCTAGTAGGCATTGAGCACCAATCGAATGGGCTCGATGGGGTGAACTCTCGGAGTTGGGATCGGGTCTATGCGTCTCGCAACCTGCGCATCAGCGAAGCATGGTCTTGGACATTCAAGTATTGGCAGGCAATGAACCTTGGCGACTACAACGAAGACATCGAGGACTATTTGGGGTCCGCCGAGGTCACGACTCATTTCGACATCAACAATTGGGCACGCCTAAACCTCAAGACTTTACTAGGCCGAAAGTCCGATAAGTTAAGTTATCAGCTAGACTTGATTGTCCCAATGTCGCGCTGGATCAATAGCCGCTTCTTCTTAAGTTATTACAATGGTTATGGCGAGGCATTGATCAGCTACAACAAGAAGACTTCGAGCATTAGGGCCGGTTTCTACTTCCCATTAGGGTTCTAGAAACAACCGAAACTCAACAGAAAACACGTATGAAAATCGCCAACACCCAGAGGTTGATGAAGATATATTCATCCTATGCTGCGATGTACTGTGGGAAGAAAGTAATGCACTTGCTTAACGCTGCAGGGCAGAATTGATGGAGTCGAGAGTCTTACGATAGTCCTCACTAAAACTGCCGCCGATATTCACTGCGGTTTGCGCATGTTGCTTTGCCTCATCCAAGCGGTTCATATCGAACAATGACTGCGCCAAGTTATTGTGGCCGGCCGCGTAATCCGGAGCCAGCCTGATAATTTCTTCATAGCCACTAATAGCACTGTTTAAATCGCCCTGCGTATAAAATAGGTTCGCGCGCGCCATCCCAAGATTGATACTGCCAGGCCAACGCGCCAAGCCTGCGTCATAGGCTAACTGTATGGCGTCACTGCCCTCACTGGCCGCTGCAGCAAAGGCACTTACCGATTGAAAATATGCATGTTCCCTCTCATCCGTTGGCAGCTCCCCAGGTGCCAAGAGAACTACAGCCCAGTGTTCCGCTCGCTGCCAAGTTCGCTCGAAGAGGGTTAAAGATATTCGATAATCTCGCACCAACCCCGAGCGCAAGACGATCTCGCCGCGCGGGAGATCAAAACCCACTACTACTGCATAATGCCATTGGGGATACCAAGATAGTCCTAGATTCTGCATCACTAGCACCGGCTTGCCTGCCTGAACCTGTTCAAGCAAACCCTCTAAGTCTGGGGCTAGTATTTGCGAGATACGACCATAGCGACGCGCTGCCGCTAGCATCTCGACTTGCAGACTCCCTTGGCGGGAAGGAACGTACACTTGAGAGACCAATGCATCTGGGAGTATGTCGACCTTACTAGCTTGCAACACAGTTGCAAGTGCCGCCGGGCCACACTGAAAGTCTTCTTGAGGAAAGAAAGGTACCTGCTCCAGTTGTACGCGAGCAGCTAGCGTTACGCTGGGGTTAGCGCCTGTTTCTTGGGAGAAGTGGGTAAGTAATGCATCTGACTGAGGAGCACTAACGCAGCCACTCAGCCAGAGCAATACTACTATCCCTCCAACACACCGAAGGATATTTATAGCCATAGCAATGATGCTCTGGTCTATCTAGATCGCTGGAAATACGTCAGTGACGCCAGCGATATCCAAGAGCATGAAAATCACGATCAGGCCGATTACAAAACCCAGTGCGCCTTCGCCCGCTGGCAATGTATCGATCTGCTCAGACAACGATGCCAACTCCGTAGCGGTCAAGCTATCGACGCGCTTCAATGCATCGGCGGCATCTACTCCACGAGCCTCGAGCTGAGCTTGCACATCAGCGCGATCAAGAAAGCCACGCACTGCGTCGCGCTGGATCTCGTTGCGCTGCTCTGTCGCGATCTGATCGGTGCTGACGATGTCGGCCATCGCAGGCATCTGGATGCAGACTAAACTGAACGCAGCCAAGAGAGCAGTTGACACGATTTTACGTAAGTAAGAATTCAATTTCATATATTTCTCCTTTTTGCTGTTTGTGGCTGAAACCAACTATTTCGGGACACAATTTAGCACGCATAAATTGCTAAAGCTGTGACTTACTTCTGATATACATGCACGTCACGCTGCGGAAAGGGAATGCTCAGACCTGCTCCAGGGAAGCGCTTGTATACCAACTCATTCATGCGGAAATGAACGCCCCAGAAATCGGGGGCATTTACCCAGACTCGCACGACTAAGTTCACCGAGCTATCGGCGAGCCCAGAGACTGCATAGAAAGGCTCGGGGTCCTTCAATATGCGCTCATCAGCGGCGACTAATTCCTTCAATAATTCGAAGGCCTTATCGACGTCGTCACCATAGGCTATGCCGAATGTCCAATCTACACGACGAGTAGCTTGTGCAGAGAAATTAATGAGTGTGCCGGTAGCAAGTGGGCCGTTCGGAATGATGATGGTCTTGTTGTCAGGCGTAGTCAAAATGGTAAGGAATATCTGGATCTCTTTGACAGTGCCCGAATAGCCTTGCGCCTCGATAAAGTCACCCACTTTAAAGGTCTTGAAGAACAGAATCATTACTCCACCTGCGAAATTCTGCAGGGTACCTGACAGGGCCAAACCAACGGCCAAACCCGCGGCACCGAGTATTGCCACGAAGGAAGTCATCTCTACCCCTAGGACTCCTAGAGCAGTGATGTACACCATTACTTTGAAAAGAATACCGAACATGCTACTTAGAAAGCTTTGCAGCGAAGGATCAACCTTACCCTTGCTCAGCATCTTCTTGATTAAGCCGACGAGGAAGTTCGCGACCCATAAACCGAGAACGAGGGTCAGAATAGACGCCACTAGCTTGGGGCCGTATATGTATACATAGCTAATAAGTACGTCAGTATTCACTTCGATATTCTCCATTAATTTACCTCCAGGAGTATTTTAAGATTGGATAAAGCTGGCTAGTGCTTGGAATTAACCTACATTACCCCTTAAGCTGTCAAATCTAACCGCCTAGCCCGTTATTGGCTGTCCAACAAGAATAAGGGAGAAAACAAATGAACTTAGTGACACGCGCAGGCCTACTAACACTGGCCATCAGTTGTGCGACCGGTGCTGCACATGCGGACCTAGGCACTATTGCCTTCGTTGGGGGCCGTATAATTGACGGCACCGGCGCGCCCGCAATCGAGAACGGGGTCATGGTAAGTATGGATGGCAAAATCGTGGCCATCGGCAGCGCCAATAACACGCCCATCCCCCCCGATGCACAGCGTATCGATGTTACAGGCAAGACGCTCATTCCGGGGCTGATTAACAGCCATGGCCATGTGGGCCAAGTCCTTGGCTTGGAGTCGGGCCATTACGATCGCGGCAATGTCTTACGCCAACTAGGTCTCTATGCACGCTACGGTGTAACCACGGTCAACAGCCTTGGCGACGACGAGTACGAGGGCTTCGCCATTCGCAACGAGCAAGATCCGCTGTTTATAGATCACGCCAGACTAATGGTAGCGGGCCCTGTACTGGCCCCAGAGACGGTGGAGCAAGCCCGCATCGCAGTAAACGGAGTGGCAGATCAGAGCGCAAACTTCATAAAAATACGCGTGGACGACAACTTGGGCCGCACCGCCAAGATGGCACCGGAGATCTATACGGCTATAGCTGAAGAATCGGAGAAGCGCGGTATTCCGCTAGCCGTGCACAGCTATAGTCTAGAAGATGCAAAAGCGACTCTCGCTGCAGGGGCCGATTTCATAGCCCATAGCGTGCGCGATACCGAGGTCGATCAGGCCTTTATCCAAGAGCTAAAATCACGCGATGTCTGCTATAGCCCAACACTCACACGGGAACTCTCTACCTTCGTTTATGAGAGTGAGCCGAGTTTCTTTAGCGACCCCTTCTTCACGAAAGAGGTAGACCCTGCAGTAATGGCAAGCCTTCGTGAACCTGAGCGACAAGCGCGTATGCGTGACAATGCCTCGGCACAGCACTACAAGAACAATGCTCTGCCAATGGCGATGCGTAATCTGAAAAGTCTATCGGACGCGGGGGTCAAAATCGCGATGGGCACAGACTCGGGCCCGGCAGCACGCTTCCAGGGTTATTTCGAGCATCTAGAGCTTGGCATGATGGTGGATGCGGGCATGACGCCCATGCAGGTAATTCAATCAGCCACTTCTGTGGCAGCAGACTGCCTAGGCCTAGATTTCCTGGGCAGCCTAGAGGTGGGGAACTGGACTGATGTCGTAATACTAGATAAGAATCCACTAGAGGATATCAGCAATACCAAGTCCCTCAATCAAGTGTGGATCGCGGGCAATATCGTTCCTAGCGAATAGTAAGCTGCCCCCAAGCCTTTTTTGTAGGAGCGGGCTTGCCCGCGAAATGAGGTCGATTGATCGAGATCCGCGCATGAGTCAGGTTATTCGCGGGCAAGCCCGCTCCTACAGCATAACAACCTAGCGAACGCGACTCGCGAACAGCACGACATTTCCGGTTGCAGATCCAATGGCGACTATGTCGCGATAGCCATCTCCATTCAGATCCACCACTGCTATTCCTGCTACGCCTATTCCACCAGCATCCAACTCCGTGCGTTCCCACTGGCCCGTTGCGGCCATGTAACGATAGCTATACAGACCATAGGGTCTAGATCGGTGTCCCGCAACAATCTCGTCTACGCCATCATTGTTTAGGTCAGTTACTATTAGCGCATGACCGCCCGCGAATGTGTCGTCAATTACCTCTCTTTGCCAAGGCCTCGAACCATCCTCATTGGGCCTATACACTACGACTTCGTTGCCGTGCCATGGCTCGATGCTCGCTATGAAGCGCGAGCCATCCGCCAAACTTCCTAGCCCAACTTCACTACTTCCCTGCGTAGGTCGCTCGCCGCGATTACCCACCCCTATTGGAGTCTGCTTTACGAAACGGCCATCGACCGCAAGTTGAGTTAAGTTAATCCCTGCGAAGCTCGCGGTAAGCAAGTCGTCGCGGCCATCCTCATTCCAATCGACCACTGCGATGCCGTGGGCCATCTCTAAATCATTGCTCACCACCACGCTTCCCCAGTGGCCTTTTGGGTTTGCTGGTATCTCGTAGGCTTTCATCTGTGCGCCGCCCTCATAGCGCGGGGCGCTCGCACCTATGCCGATGATAGGGAGATTAATCAAGCTAGGGCCCTTGCCATTGAAATTGCCCCAACGCAGTCGATGGGATGTGGGAACGCGGTCGATCGTATAGGCCTGCCATTCCTGATTCTGCGTTGGATTGCCGGGGTTCTCGAACCACTGCAGCAGCCCACCTTGCGTCGACTCCGCAAGATTAAACTCACTCGCTAACACTAGGTCTATGTCTCCATCGCCATCGATGTCCTGTGCCGCGGCTGCAATATCACCACGGCTATTTGCCGTAATGAGATGCTTCTCCCAGCTTGGGTTGCGATACCAGACAAACTGCGTAGGGTTAGTCGCAAGCGCGACTATGTCTAGCAGTCCGTCCCCATCAATATCGGCGATCTCAAGCCCATAACCGCCTGCCATCTCATCGTCGACAACATGCCGTGCATAACTCGGTCTATCGAGAGACTGGCATGCAGCAAGCACCATGCAAAAACTTCCTAGAACGGCAGCTCTAGCCATGGGTACAGTTTGGAGTTTCATAGTTCTCTCTTCTAGCAGTAATTAACTATTTTTTCCTAACAGCCTAAAGGAAATGAGTGCCGCGGAAATCAAAGCGACTATTCCGATAAGCATATAAGCGCCATACGGCATTCTTTTCTCAATATTGAAATCAGCTGTGACACTCGGCACGCTCCATAACTGCTCACCACCAGCGCCAACAATGAACTGCGCCTTCATGCCTTTCTCCATATGCTGAGTGATATCGCAGTGCACAAGATAGGTCGCATCGTCCGCAGGCACTATGAACGCGCCCGACACAGTCTCGCCCGCATTGGCCTCCAAGTGAAACATGCCCTGCGCATACAGGTAGCGCGGCAGGCCATGCAGCATCCATTGATGACGTACTTGATCCTCGTTTATAAAGGTCACCGTAACACGAGCACAGGGCTTAGCCCTGAATTCGTACTGGCTAAAGCCAAATATACGACCGGCGTTTTTAATCGCGTAGTCTGTGCCCGCACGAACCGTGAAGGCAAGATCCTCGCTAATGGCGCTACAGTTCTGTGGCAACACATCGACATTGCTGTTCATTACCATGCCCTTGCTATCGAATTGCATGCCTTGGTGAGAGTCGCCATGTTGATCGTGCTGCTCATGCGCTTCGTGCTGGGCATAGCTAGTATTCGCAATGCCGAGGAGCGCAACTAGTAAGCAAACCCGTAGCGAGCCCTGCGCCCTCATCTTCGACCTCGTACTAGGGGCATCAAGATTTGTACAATACTTGCCAGTACAAGACCTAAGGCTAGCGCGAAACCGAGGAGACGCAACAGCAAGAATAAAGACCACGCGGAGCTAGGCTCTAGTTCACCGAAGCGCAGATCGCGCCTATAGAACTCAGGTGCGAAGAACATCCCAAGGTCCTCGCCGCGAGTGATCGGCCAGCCATTTTCATCGATAAAGTCTCGGTAGACAATTGCACTCATATTGCCACCGGGGGCAATGCCATTGTTCGTCGTGCCGCGTCCGGTATGGTCGTGCAACATCCACACGCCGGGCCCGTATGAGTGAGTGCCGTCGTTGCTCGTATTCAGCAGGAGATCGATGCGTTGTGCGCTTGCGAGCCAAAACACATCGCGGGTCACTTGCGACTGCTCCGCCTGAGCAACGCCATCCAGATGCGTTGCAGTGGCCTTATGCCCATGGGTATGCAGTGCCAACCCTTCGCCGCCCGCATTGAGTACTCGCAAGCGAATGCGCTCGTTGGGCTCAGTAACGATCAGCGACTCACGATAGCTATAGGGGAAGGAGCGTCCGTTAACTGTGTAGTAGTCGCTATGACTGCTCGCGAGATTATAGCCGCCATGTAACCAGTCTTGGATACGCGCGGGGTCATTAGTCTCCTGAATAATATTGTTCAGCGCACTATCGATATCTGTGTACTGCAGGTCATATTCCTGATCGTATTCTTCGCGGCTAGCCTGTGAAACAACCCTTACCTGTCCCGCCCCGATGTTCATCGATTGCAGAGTATTATTGGGTCTATTCTCTTCCACTATAAACATGCCTTGCAGCCCCATTAAGATATGGGACTGAGGCTGCACATGGCAGTGGTAGAACGCCGTGCCTGTGCTGCGCGGGGTCAGCTCATAGGTACGCGCCTGGCCCGCCTCTACTGGCAGCTCACTGGCCATAGGGACACCATCGTTACCTTCTCCGTCGGCACGCAAGAAAGGATGGTCGACGCCGTGAAAATGAATAGTGTGAGGGAGATAATGCGTATTCTCCAAGGTTATGAATACTCGATCACCTTGCTCAACGCGAATGGCCGGCGAGGGGGAGCGCAATAATTCTTTAGCAATAACGGAGTCGAAGTTCTCCGTGGCCATGCCGAAGCTTTTGGGCACGAATACCCACATACCGGGTGTGATGCCGGGCGCGATCGCGTACTGCGCAGTGGGCTCTTGAGAGTCTGGTGAACCACCATTTAACTCAGCAATCTCGAGCCGAATATGAATCTCGTCTGGGTCGCCATCGCCATCTAAATCTGCGCCTTTGACTAGCGCGTCGGGAGTTAAGCCCGCGCGCATCAAGGTGTCAGTTGAGACATTATTGGTACCCTTCACGAAGGCCGCGATGGCATAAGGATTATCGGCGACACAAGCAAGCGTGGCGGCGATGCTTACACCCTCGATTATCTGCGCTTCGCGCCAACCTAGCAGATCTTCCGGGCACATGGGCTCTGTTAATTCAGGCATAGCCATCATAGTGGAATTGGGAGTGGAGACTGCGGCAGGAGGGCCGAAGTATTCGGCCAAGGTAAAACGTAGCTTAGGGGGATACCACTGCGGGGGAAACAACAGCGCACTTAGCACTGTTCCTAGCACTAGCATAATTACTGCTCGCATCGATGATCCCAATTAGCTTTTTGTTATAGGAATATTTTGTCTTTGTGTCTTACGTTCCTGCCAGCGTTTCAGCCCACCGTTGCTTACCCAATACGCGCCTTGTAGGAACAAGGCAAGCGCGAAAAACCAAGGCAGCGTTCCATAGTCCGGACCGCCAACCTGAAAATAAAACACGGCGTTGTATACCCTGTCATCATCTGGATGCTGCGCGGTTACTACACCGATATAGGTGGCGGCTTCGTCGAAGGCATAATCCACCGTGAAGGCGCCGTCAGGGCGTATTACCGGGGCTTGGTAGAACGCGGTAACCGCATCGATGTCCGCAATGCCCTGCACATCGGACCAACGAGCATAGATGCCGAAATCCTGAGTATCGCGGATTATACGAAAATCCACCGGCATCTCTTTGAGGAAATCATGCTGGTACTCCATCACGAATACCGTCTCGCCTACACTAGGGATCTCTTCACAGAACTCCTCGCTGCCGTGCTGCGCAGGCTGATAGATCGTGAAGTGCGCCTTTAGAAATCCTATGCTGATAACACACAAATCTTCCTCGAAGGCCACGCCACCATGGGCGCTCGCGTTCTGCGCAAACCCCAGTGATAGCGCTATACACAGCGCAAGCTGCCTGTAGATAGTTGCCATAATCGATCACATATGCCCCGACAAAAAGTCTAGCAACGGTAACACAAGGGGCAATGAGGCTGCATCTGCTGGATTCAAGATCGTTTTGGGATTATTCTTTCAACCCTCAAAAATATAAAAATAGGCAGCTTATCGTGATATTTTTTCGACTCCCGTCTGGGCTAGTACCCAGAACCCTGCATAGAGCGAGGCATATCGCCTGTCTCAGCCTTCTAATATTAGCTAACTCAGCCAGCGCACAGGAAATTGGCGACCACCAATACACCACTGAGGCCATTCAAGCTGGGTCTAGCGTCTACGTTCAGCAATGCGCCCTTTGTCATGGCCCTCAAGGTGACTTGATCGACGGCATCAACCTGCGCCTTGGCCAGTTCCGTACGGCTAGTTCGGACGAAGATCTGGTCCGCATTATCACCGAGGGTGCAGCAGCTGGTCGTATGCCCGCATTTAGCCTGCGCCCGGATGAGCTGAGCGGTGTGATCGCGTTTATTCGCGCCGGCTTCGACCCAGAAGGGGTTGCCGTGCGCATTGGGGACCCCGCACGCGGCAAGGCCATTTATGACGGCAAAGGCGATTGTGCAGCCTGTCACCGCATCAATGGCGCTGGCAGCCGTATCGCACCCGACCTAAGCGATATCGGCCTCATTCGTACACCGACCATTTTGCAAACCAGCCTCACTGACCCTGCTGCGACACTACAGCCTATCTATCGGCAAGTGCGCCTAGTCACGCGCACGGAGGAAACCATCACTGGCCGGCGCCTGAACGAGGACACCTATTCAGTGCAGGTGCTCGACTCCAATGAGCAATTGCGCTCACTAGTGAAGGCGGATCTAGTCAGCTATGAGCTGAGTAGCACCCCCGTGCACCAACCCACTACCTTAGCGGCCGGCGAAGTCGCTGACCTGATCGGTTACCTGCTGTCCCTGCGAGGTCTAGAATGAAAACATTACAAAGAATTGGCGCGATCGCCCTCTGCCTTAGCGGCCTACTCGCGAGTAGTTTCAGCGCCGCGCAACAGGAAGTGACTTATGAGCGCCTGCTCAACTCCCAGGAAGAGCCAGAGAACTGGCTAACTTACAACGGTAGTTATGATGGCATGCGCCACAGTGCACTAACGCAGATCAGTCGCGACAACGTACAGAATCTCGAACTGAAATGGATGCTGCAAAATCAGGTGTTTGGCGCCTGGCAGTCCAACCCCATCGTTGTCGATGGCGTCATGTATATCACGCAAAGACCTAACGATGTGATCGCGATGGACCCTGTCACAGGACGAGTCTTCTGGGTGTATAAACACACGCCTGCCGAGAACGCACGTGTCTGCTGCGGGGCGAATAATCGCGGCGTCGCAATCCTTGGCGATAAGGTCTATATGGGCACGCTTGATGCTCGCCTCATCGCAATAGACCGCATCAACGGCGAACCCTTGTGGAATATCGAAGTTGGCGATGTGAATCTCGCCTACTCGATCACTATGGCACCGCTGATCATAAAAGATAAAGTGATTGTGGGCGTAGGCGGTGGCGAGTTCGGGATTCGCGGCTATGTAGTCGCCTATGACGCTGACACAGGGGAAGAAGCGTGGAAATTCTACACCATTCCCGGTCCAGGTGAGCCCGGCCACGACAGCTGGGAAGGCGATGACTGGGAACATGGCGGAGCGCCGGTATGGATCACTGGCTCATTCGACCCAGAGCTCAACCTCAGCTATTGGGGTGTGGGCAACCCAGGACCTGATTGGAACCCCGGCCAACGCCCAGGCGACAATCTCTACTCGGATTCTGTGATCGCTCTGGACGTCGACACCGGCGAGCTTAAATGGCATTTCCAGTTCACGCCTAACGACGGCTACGACTACGATGCCGTGCAAGTACCGGTGTTGGTAGATCGCGAGTGGCATGGCGAGCAACGCAAGCTCATGCTCTGGGCCAATCGCAATGGCTATTTCTATGTGCTCGATCGCGAGACCGGCGAGTTCTTACTAGGTGAGCAGTATGTGAAAGTGAATTGGTCTAGTGGCCTCGATGAAAATGGCCGACCTATTCCTACGCCCCAGCCTGAGGGCATGCCTACATGGCCAGGGAATCAAGGCGCGACCAACTGGTATCCGCCTTCCTACAGTCCACGCACTGGTTTGTTCTACTTTAGCGCTTGGGAGGACTACGCCACTATTTACCGTGCCGAGGAACAGGAATATGTACCAGGCCGCATTTTCCTTGGTGGCGGCTTTACGGTTCTAACACCCGCCCTAGGAGCTCCAGGCGTGGGTATCGGGCGCACCAATCCAGTAAATACGTGGACAGACGAAGTTGGCCACGCGGCGCTTATGGCGATGGACCCAGAGACGGGTAAGGCAGTATGGAAGTACGAGCAGTTCGATGTAAGCGATGGCGGCATGCTGACCACCGCTACTGACTTACTGTTTGCAGGCGGCCGTGAAGGCCATTTCCACGCACTCGATGCGCGCACTGGCGAGTTGCTTTGGAAAGCCAGCCTAGGGGGCCAGATAGCGATGGCACCTGTCACCTTCATGGTAGACGGCGTGCAATATGTGACCGTGGTCTCTGGCAATGCGATGGCGACCTTCGCTCTGCGCGAATAAGCGCTAGAACGTTATACAGCAAAGGGCTGGCCTGCAGCGAAACACGAGTTTCTGTGCAGGCTAGCCCTTTTTCTTGGGATCGATATTACAGTGCTGCCCGACGGCCTAGTGGCGTATCAAATAGTCGAAGGCGCTAAGAGAGGCTCGCGCCCCTTCGCCCATCGCGATGACGATCTGCTTATAGGGCACGGTCGTGATATCTCCGGCTGCAAACACTCCCGGAATACTGGTCTCACCGCGTAAGTCAGTGACTACTTCACCGTGCTTACTCAGCTCCAGCGTTCCCTTTAGCCAATCACTATTCGGCAGCAAACCGATCTGCACGAAAATTCCTTCGAGTGCGAGCTCTTTACTCTCCTGCGTAGCGCGGTCCGTATAGATGATGCTGCTTACCTTCTGGCCGTCACCTTGCACCTGTGTGGTCTGCGCATTCGTGATAACGGTCACATTCGCCAAACTGTTCAGCTTCTTCTGCAGGACCGCATCGGCGCGTAACTGCGGCGCGAACTCTAGAACTGTGACATGACTTACCAAACCGGCTAAGTCGATTGCAGCCTCGATGCCAGAGTTGCCCCCACCAACGACGGCGACGCGCTTACCCTTAAAGAGAGGTCCGTCGCAGTGCGGGCAGTAGGCCACGCCGCGATTGCGATACTCCTGCTCGCCGGGCACGTTCAACTCACGCCATCGTGCACCCGTAGCCACAATCACAGTCTTGGCTTTTAAGCTTGCGCCACTCTCGAAACGAATCTCGTGCAGGTCCCCAGGTTTAGCCGCAGGCAGTAAGGCAGAGGCGCGCTGCAGGTTCATGATATCGACGTCGTAGTTGCGCACATTCTCCTCCAAAGCTCGAGCAAGCTTCGGCCCGTCGGTCTCGGCCACAGAGATAAGGTTCTCGATGCCCATGGTGTCCAGTACCTGTCCACCGAAACGCTCCGCCGCAACACCGGTGCGAATGCCTTTGCGCGCCGCATAGATTGCACCCGCCGCACCAGCCGGGCCGCCACCAACTACTAGCACATCGAAAGGCTCACGTTCTGTGATCCTCGCGGCCTCAGCGGCCCCAGCGCCAGTATCGATCTTCGCTAGGATCTCTTCCACGCCCATGCGCCCTTGGCCGAATGCTTCCCCGTTGAGGTAGACAGACGGCACAGACATGACCTGACGCTCTTCGATCTCATCCTGAAACAGGGCGCCATCGATCGCGACATGCTTTATGCGAGGATTGAGTACTGCTAGGACGTTCAAGGCCTGTACCACATCGGGACAATTCTGGCAGGACAACGAGTAATATGTCTCGAAGGAGAACTCGCCTTCGATTGCCTTGATCTGCGCCACTACTTCGTCGCTAAGGCGTGGCGGATGACCACCTACTTGCAGCAAAGCCAGCACAAGCGAGGTGAATTCATGCCCCAATGGGATGCCAGCGAAACTCACGGCTACATCCGCAGACTCCCGTGCGATCTCGAAAGAAGGCACACGTGCGCAGTTGCCGTCGCTGCGAGCGCTGATCTTGTCAGAAAGACTCGCAATCTCCTCGAGTAGAGCCCAGAGCTCCTGAGACTTAGGACTTTCGTCCACAGTGGCGATTAACTCAAATGGTCGCTGCACTTTCTCAAGATAGGCTTGGAGTTGCGACTTTAAGGTAGCGTCTAACATGGACCTGAATCCTTGGGGTTCAATTGATTGGGAAAATTTTCTATTGCAGGCTCGCGTCCACCAGACTCGAGATCAACGAGCCTAGTGGGCGAACTGCTTAGCGGGGGTGTTTAGATCTTGCCGACGAGGTCGAGAGATGGAGCAAGAGTCGCTTCGCCTTCTTTCCACTTCGCAGGACATACTTCACCTGGATGAGCGGCAACATACTGCGCAGCTTTCACTTTACGCAATAGTTCAGATGCATCGCGGCCGATACCGCCAGCTGTGATTTCAACGATCTGAATCACACCCTCTGGATCGATAACGAAGGTACCGCGCTCGGCCAAACCGTCAGCTTCGATCATCACTTCGAAGTTACGGCTGATTGTCCCAGTTGGGTCGCCAAGCATCGGATAGCTGATTTTACGGATAGTATCTGAGCTGTCATGCCACGCCTTATGCGTGAAATGAGTATCTGTAGAGACACTGTAGATTTCCACACCAAGCTTCTTAAACTCGTCATAGTTGTCAGCCAGATCACCCAACTCAGTTGGGCAAACAAATGTGAAGTCGGCTGGGTAGAAGAACACTACTGACCACTTACCACTAAGGCTGCTGTCGTTAACCTCTACGAACTCGCCATCATGAAATGCTGTGGTTTTAAAAGGCTTGATTGTGCTGTTAATTAAAGACACTTAACTACTCCTGTAAAAAATACGGGTTACTATTTCAAGCAGCGTATTCTACGAGAAGTCGAGCCTTTATGTAAATTAATCATTTGTAGCTTAATGATAGTATTTTGCTATGGGTGGCCATGCCCGCCCCATCAATCCATCCACTTTCGAACTAGTGCTTTTATATTGCGCTAGCTTCGCGTTTGGGAGGATTGCCCCAGGCAGTTTAATCACTCAAATCTATGCGCTAAATTCACTCATTCAATAAGCCCTTTTCCGTCACTATTCGGGCAGCTAAATTGATTGCCTTTCAAGATTTCCCTGCCCTATACTGACGACGCGCCCGAAGCTAACCATTTGGAATAATAAAGGGAATTTAATAAAGTCAGATAGATTGTCAGCGCAGCTTTTATAAAAAGTCCTATAACGATAAAAATACGGGGGAACTAGTATGCGTGGAGCCATTCCAAGCAGACGTAAAGCAATTACATCCGCAATCATTCTCGCAAGCCTTTCGCTGCAGGTAGCAGCGCAACAAGCCGAAGTCGAAGAAGTCGTCGTCACTGGCTCCTACATCCGCGGCACTCCCTTAGATGCCCCATCGCCAGTAACTACCGTTGACAGATCGTCAATCGAAGCTCAAGGTGCTGCGCAAGTCTGGGACGTCATCAAGAATCTAGAAATTAACTCAGGCTCGTTCACGAACGAAGGCGCCGGCGAAGGCGATGGACTTTCGGGCACGGCTAACGTCAACCTACGCAACCTGGGCGAGAACTCGACACTGACACTGGTCAACGGCAGGCGGCAGGTATCCGCGGCCACCACCACCCGCAGCGGCGGCGAATTCGTCGACATCAACACTATTCCATTGGTAATGGTTGAGCGCGTCGAGGTGCTCACCGACGGTGGCTCCGCACTCTACGGTTCCGACGCGGTCGCAGGCGTGGTGAACGTCATCATGCGCACCGAGTTCGAGGGCTTGGAGGTTTATGGCGACGTTCAGGCGCTAGACGCGAACAGGAGCAGCCAAGACAAGACGGGCAGCATAATCTGGGGCTGGGGCGACGATAAGAACCACTTCGTCCTCTCTGCAGAGAAATTTAAGCGTGACCCCGTCGAGGTACAATACGGCAATTTCTACGACGAGAACGTGGAATACACTGGCACAGTGGGCGGTGGCCCAAGCAATATTACCCAGACCCCGTCAAACGCGGCCTTCGGTTCGCGACCCAATACCGCCTATTATAATAACGCGATCACGGCTCAGAACATTGCAGAGGGCGGCTCTGCCTCGATGGTACTCACCGACCCGCTTTGCGATGACCTGACTTCCGCCGATGGCACACCATTCTTCACAGGCACGCGCACGGATCAGCGCGGCGCCAATAGTGGTACCTGTCGCGAGCGCACAGACGAGTGGAATTACATGCAGGTCGGCATGGAGCGCGATAGCTTCGCCGGCTCGTTCACTCATACCTTCAGCGAGAAGGCAGAATTTTACTCCTTCTTCCAATACTCCAGCAGCACGATCGAGCGCGCGGACTCCGGTGCCAACAATTCACGCGGACCGACCTTATTCCTAGCGGCGCCTGGCTCTCACGTCGGCAACCCAGCGTGGCTTGGCTATGCGATCGGCCAACCGATGGAGCTTGGCTATTATGCCGGCAAGGCAGGCTTAACTCGCCCAACCAGCATTCCCAACACACCTAACGCCTTAGCTAATGGCGGACTCAACGTCCCGTTCTATGCCAACGTGCAACGCGGCAACGCGCCACGCCAAGGCGGCAGTAGCAATATTACTTCGACCGAGACCTTGGGTGCGCAGGCGGGGGTGAAGGGTGAGTTCCACGCGCTCGACGATCGCCGCTTTAACTATGACGTCAACTACTCCTGGAGCGGCACGAGCTTCGAACAGGAATATCAGACCTTCGATCGTTCACGCGCAGAGCTTGCGGCAAACGGTCTGGGCGGGGCGAGCTGTACGCCTAATGGTGTGAGCAACTTCAACTTCAGAGACGAACCAGGTCCCTTCGGTGGTGCGGTACCAACGATATGGAACATTAGTAACAATGCTTACTACAACGGCTACACGCAGACCTTCTTCCCAGGCTTCGTGTTCACAACTCGCGAGAGCCTCTCTCTAGCCTTGACCAGTAATAATCAGGGCAAGGACGGCTGTCAGTTCTACAACCCCTTCCTGACCCAGATGACCAATCCGAATCTTGCGAATGACGAAGCGTTAATGGAGTGGATGAACCCCACCGTTAAGCGCGCCGACAAGCGTAACAAGCTCGGCGTGATCGACGCGGTCCTTTCCGGCGAGATCATGGAGCTCAAAGGTGGCACTGCGCAGTTCGCAGTAGGCGCGCAGTATCGTATGCAGAGCAATAAATCCCGCGCCCCGACTCTGAACGTGCCCGGCCTCCCTGACGCGATTCTGGACTGGGGTAAGAATGGTGCGCCGAACACGACTCATTATGTGAGTAATAACTTCGAATGCTCCTACTGTGCCTTCACCTATGACAACGAGCGCAACGTGAAATCGGTTTTTGCCGAGTTCTCACTGCCACTCATTGAGAATGTGGAAACTCAGCTTGCGGTCCGTTATGAGGATTACGGTGGTCAGATCGGCGGCGAGTTGACGCCTAAGTTCGCCATGAGCTGGCGTCCAGTCGACACGCTATTGGTGCGCGGCTCTTACTCGCAATCCTTCCGTGCTCCTAACGTCGGTGTTGTGGAAGAGGGCCTAGAGTCCTCCAGCAATACCTTCCGCGACCCTATTCGTAACCAGGCGGTTCGCGCAGGTCTGGCGGAGGTCAATAACGCCAACGCGCTGCCGAACTTCACCTACACGCTGGGCGGTCCCGCTCCGGATGTGGGTAACGAGTATGCAGACACCTATAGTACCGGGTTCATCTGGACGCCAGCGGGCAGACTAGAGGGCTTTAGTTTGAATGCCGACGTTTGGCGCTTCGAACTCACCGACAAGGTATTGCCACAACCTGGCATTTCCGCGATTGCTGGTGAATTGGAACGCTTCAAGGAAGCCGCTGCTAATCCAAATAACTATGTACTCAACGGCACCATTCCCGCCAGCAGAACGGGCGCATGGGCCTCTATGGATCAGTACACGCCATGCGATCCTAATGCGCTTGCCGCGCAATACGGTACAGACCCAAGCACTCAGGGTACCCCAGGCGGCACTACGGGCTTCCGTGATGTGGTTCCTGGCTCGAGACTCGACTGTGTCGTCAACCCGCAGACATATGTCACGGAGGGCGTAGTGCGAACCTTCGGTGTCAACACTGGCTCCCTCACTACGACGAAGTTAAGCACCATCAATGCCGGTCAGATTGTTGCCGACGGTGTCGACTTGAAACTTGCCTACACATGGAATAATGACTATGGCCGCTTCCGCGCTGCTCTTGACTATACCCATGTGCGTCAGTACAAGCTGATTGATGTCCCTGGCTTGGAACTCGGTCTTCTCGAGACGGGTGTTTTCGATGCCGCCGGCACCACTGGCGACGGCAACCTAGTGCGCTCATTACCTGATAACAAGGGCAACATCAGCCTAAGTTGGATGCGTAATAACCACGGCTTCTCTGTAATCACACGCCTTATCGGCTCCTATCGCGATCTCGCCTATGAGAATACTTTCGCTACCGGCAACGATGCGGTGCGTGCACTCGTAAGCAAGTCTATCGATAGCTATCAGAGTTGGGACTTGCAGTACAACTACACCCATCAGTGGGCGAACGATAAATTTGGCACTACCATTGTCACAGTCGGGGCACTTGACGCATTCAATGCCGATCTCCCCTACCGTGAAAGTGGTTCAATCAATTACGACGCAGGTGTATTCGATGGCCGTGGTCGTCGACTCTACTTGCGAGTGTTGATGCAGCTGTAATATCGAGATAGCGCAACACAAAAAGGGCGCTGCTCATTCGGGCAGCGCCCTTTTTCTATGGGGCAGTGCTAGACTGCTAGCAACCAAGAGAGGAATACTATGTTAATCAAGTTTAAGAGTAAGGAGTCTGGGGACTTCGTAATGATGAGCGATGTGGCTTTGCCCTTGCTAAAGATGATGGGCACTAGCGGAATGTCCAAGGGAGCGGTAAGCGCCGACGAGCTGCGCGCCTCATTGAGCCGGCTGGAGAGCGCTCTCGCCCAAGTGTCGGAAAAAGCGCCGGACGCTGATGCGGACCAAGAAGACGAAGAAGTGAAGGAAGTTAAGCTTTCTCTAAACACCCGCGCCAGCCCGCTCCTAGAGATGTTGCGTAGGGAGGCTGCCGAAGGTGATGGCTATGTAATGTGGCAGGAAGACTGAATTAGAAGCGGAAGGTATATTTAAACTTCACCGCCAAGTCCGATGATGCCGCCTCGAAGGAATTATTCTGGTCTCTATCCTGAAGATTGTAGTTGAGCACGATAAAGCCTTCCTGCCCCGCCCTCGGAATCCACTGGATGCGTGTGTTGATGCCAATCTCCTCGGACAGATTATCGTATTGAACCAGACTCACCCAGTACAGCGTCGACGAGAACGCTACCTGCGTGGACACACTCGTAAGCCTTGTCACGAAATCTCCCTGAGGCAGGGTGATATCGTTCCAGTCGTAACTCGCCGACATCACGAAATTTCGCGACTGCGTCCACGACACAGAGCCGTTGATGTTATTGCGCTCGCCGTTGTAAAAATCGCCATTGCTGACACTAAATCGGCCAGAGAATTCGCGCTGGCCTGCGGTGCCGATGGAGATACTCTGCTCGTCAAAGGAATAGTTGCCTGGCTGAATAAACACGCTTCTATCGGGAGCGCGATATACGGCGAAAGGAGCCAAAACTACTTCTTTGTTACTCTGATAACTAAGCGATAGGCTGTCGCGCGAGTTGGTATCCAGCTCGAGTAGACGCAGGGCCAATACCTGACTCTGCAGGCCACCATCGATCACATTAATACGCTGCGCATCTAGGCCAAAGTAAGCTGTCTGCAGAAAACTATCGCTGAAGAAATGGGTATAGCCCACATCCGCCGTGAAGTCGCGAATATTAGAGCGATTGATATAGCCCATAGCAGGATTGAAATTACGCTGCACCTCTTTGAAACCCAATCCGCCGCGCAGGCCTGTATTATTCGGTGAGCGCAGGCCGAAGCCGAAAGACCCGTCATCGCCATCTAGACCCGGCGTGTCCGACTGTTGAAACCAGGCATCCGCCTCGAGTACCTGACCGCCTTGTAAGCGCGTATTCAGATAGCGGAAATCCGCACCTACTACGGTGTTGTCTAGGTTCGAACTGGGATCGCCATCGGTCAGAATGAAACCGACACTGGATTCCCGCAGAATATTGGCAGAGATACGGCTGATAAAAAGATTGGAGGAGTCCACGGCGCCGGCCTCGTCTTGCTTAATCGCCAAGGTCCCTATGTTCCAACGCCCAACGCGCCCGCTAATACGTCCACCGTAGTTGATATCGACTGGCGCGCCACTCTGACTAAGGCCGAGCTTGCGCGAGAAATAAGGCCGCGCGTTCTCTCGCGAACCACGGGACTCTGCGCTATTGCCACCGTTCCCACCGATGCCTCCAAACTGAAACAGGTCCGAGTCGTTCAGGAAGAAATCTCGTTTCTCCGGGAAGAACAGATTGAAACGCGTGAGGTTTACCTGCCGGTTATCGACCTCTGTTGCAGAGAAGTCCGTGTTGATGGTGAGGGCGGCATTCAGCGACGGCGTAAGGCGATAGAAGGCATCCAGAGACGGATCCATATTGGAGTCGGTGGTATTAAGGTCGAATTGCTTGTCGCGATTCATTGCAAAAGAAGGCACGAGATCCAAACCAAGCCCTTGATCCATGCCCTCCAAGCCCGTGATGAGGCCAGAGACACTGGGGTTATAGGTACGGTTATAGGAGACCCACGCCATCTCTTCGCCACGGCGGCGAATGCCTCGGCCGAAATTGAAGCCCCAAGTATCGATACTCGGATCGAAGGGAAGAGACTTGAACGGGATCTCTACCTCCGCAATCCAGCCGTTGTCATAGCTACTGGTAGCCGTAGCCCAGATGGTATTCCACTCGATTTGAAAAGAATTCACGCCGGTATAGAGAGCGTCGTGGCGCGCCGCGTTCAAATTCGTCTCGAAGCGATAGCCAGTGCGGCGTGTATTAAAGGGGTCGAGAATAATCACTAAGCGATCATCCGAACCCATGCCTTGACCGTGACGGATAACGGGTGCGGAAATTAGGTCCGGCTCGCTGTCGGCCATGCGTGCGCCGATGTAGAGCGCGTCGTCGTCATACAGAACATACACCTCCGTGACTTCCGAGGGGGCTGTCTGATTGCCGGGTCTAATCTGATGGAAGTCGGTGATTGGCTGAGCCAATTGCCAAACTGCCTCGTCCAGCTTGCCATCGATTATGGGCGGCGTGTCTACGCGTATGGCGCGCACGCTCTTCTGGGTATCAATCTGGGCCTCTTCGATCACTTGTGCGCTTAGCGCGGCGCTGAGGCTGCTACAAAGTATGGTGGCGAGCACTGCGGGGGCAAATCTAGTCATCGGGCGAAAATCCTGTTCGAAATAGTGACGCAGCCAAAGCGCCGGGGCCTTGTTCACGAATATTGCACTGACACCTTGGTCCATAGCATTAGTACGGACCAGAGAAGATTTTCTTACACGCCACCAGACATTAATCGCTCAACAACCAGACTGGCTAAGCCTTCGCGCTAGAGATAGAGCCAGCCTAGTATCCAGGTATAACTTAGCCACATGATAATAGTGAGAGGGATACCTACCTTCAGGAAGTCATTGAATTTATAACCACCCGCGCTCATCACCAGAAGATTGGTCTTATAGGACATCGGGGTCGCAAAGCTGAGATTGGCACCAAATAGCACTGCTAGCACGAAGGGCTGAGGGTCGACCCCTAGCTGCTGCGCGATGCCAATGCCGATGGGCGTGCCGATAACGGCTGCCGCGTTGTTGGACACCACATTAGTCAGAATTGCCATGAGCAGCATCAACGCGCTGAGGACCACTACTGGGGAGGAATCGCTGGTAAAGAACAGGAATACTTCGGTGAGATAACCCGATGCCCCAGTCACGGTTAACGCCTGCCCAAGGGCCAAACTCGCCACCACCACGAAGTACACGGAGGAGCTTACCGCGCGAATCGCACTGCCTAAGCGGAGTGCCCGCGTGGCCAACAAGAACATCGCACCGGCAAGGCTGCTCACGGCTATAGGTAGGACTCCTGTCGCTGCAGTGGCCACGACCGTAAGGAGGGTTAGTAGCGCAATCAGCGACTTCTCCGTCTGCGGTACCTCCACCGACGAATCTAGCACGAGAAACTCAGTGTCCTTCTTAAGCTTACGGATCTCGTCCTTATTGCCCTGCACCAACAGGACATCGCCCTGTGCCAGCGTCACATCCATTATCTCTTCCGAGGCCTTCCAGATGTCCTTTCCGGCACGGTGCAGACCCAACACCACGAGCTGATGGCGCTCGAGGAAGGAGGTGTAACGCAGATTGGTACGATCGAGCCGCGAGCCCGCAACCACGGCAATCTCAGCTAGAGTCTGATTGTCCGCGTTCAGCGGGTGCTCGTCGTCGACCTCGTGATCGCCCGAATAGAGCGTTGCCTTTAGCGCGTCAGCTGCGGCACGAATCTTGACAGAGGTATCCCTCACGCGTATTCGATCGCCGCTGTGTAGCACGGCATCGGGCAGGGGTATTAGAAAGTTATCGCCCCGGCGGATGCGCACGATATTGATCCCATCACTAGCTTTCGCCTTAGCCTCGGCCACAGTCAATCCCACCGTAGGGCTATCCTCATCTATGTGCAAGAAGGCCTGAAAAAGCCTCGGAGAGGCATCGCCCACTCCTACTTGGCGATCCCCTAGCATCAGCGGCGCTATCAACCATAGGTAAACAATGGCTACGCCACTGGCAATCGCGGCGGGCAACGCGAAGTCGAACATGCCGATCTGCGGCAGTCCCATGTCTTGCGCAACGCTGACAACCAGCAGGTTAGTCGAAGTGCCGATGGTAGTGCCCATGCCCCCGACTAAAGTGGCGAAGCCCATGGGCATAAGAACACGTGACGCAGGACTTTTAGTGCGCAGGCACACGCTCACGAGTATCGGCAGTAGCAACACCACGATGGGGGTGTTGTTTATGAATGCACTCAGGATCGCACTCACGATTAGAGTCATCAAAAAGGAGAAGTAGGGAGCTTTGGTCCAGGCTTTAGTCAAAACACGCCCGATCGGCTCCAAGGCACCGGTCTGCACTAGGCCTTGGCCAATGACCATCAAGGCACAGACGGTAATCAATGCCTCGTGACCGAAGCCTTCGAAGAAGGCGATCGCCTCGAAATGCTCACCATTGAAGCTAAACGGAAAAATCGCGAAGGCGAGTGCGAGGAACACTAGTAAGGCTAGGCTGGAGATTTCCAGCGGGATGCTCTTGCGGGTAAAAAGGAACAGCGCTAAGGCCGTAGAGAGCATCGAAAACAGGGCGTGTCCGTTAGGGACTACGGGGAAAAATTCAGTCAACGCGTTCACCTTAGACTTACTGTAGGTTCGCCCGAAGATGGGCTTCATAGTCTTGTGTGCAAGCGTATCAGAAGCTTTGTCTATAATCCCTAGTGATTTTCGTTACCTCGACACGATAAGATTGGTACCAGCGCGAGCGCCCGAGGCGTTGCGCCTCGACGTGCTCTGGGTGCTGCCGCCAAGCGAGAATACTCTCCTCGTCTGGCCAATAAGACAACGCCACTTCGTCCATGCCGTCCATCACGGCATGGAACTCCACACATCCAAAACGAGTCAACGCGAGCTCCCGCATTCTGGCCGCCATCGCGCTGTATTCCGAGTCTAGCTCTCGCACTGTTGCTCTGAAAATGACTACGAACACGGCACACTCCTTAGTAGGTCTAGCGAGGCTTTTGCACTTGCTCAAAAGTGACGAGTACTATGGCCTTATCCTGCGGATCTGCGATCGCGGAAATCGCGGCTTGAGCTTGGGCGAAGGATTCGGCGTGACCCTCAACATCACCGGCACTGGCGCAGGCCCGCGCATGAATCGTATGGACAAAGGCGATCTCCCAATCCGGTGTCGCAGATTGGTCGAGGAAGAAACTGCGCATTTGCTGAGCATAATTCATTGCGCTTGCGCTCAGACCTAAAGCGGCGTGTACATTGGCCAACAACATCGTGGCACGCATCTTCTCTAGATCTGTGCCGATTGCCCGCCAATGCAATGCAGAGGCATGGGCGAGATCGAGGAGTTCGTCGCGCTGCTCTGCCGCGTTGGGCGCTTCGACAAGTGACCACGCTTTGTTATTACACTCTATTGCGAAGTGTCGATGCGCATCGAGCACTTTATCTGGCTCCAATTTTGAACCCATAGCACTTCCCTCGCAACGCACTTGTTGTCATCTAGTTAAGCGTTATATTTATTGCCGTGGCGAATTCTTCTTTACCCAACTCGCCTTCGAAGAAACTGTTGAAAGAAAGACTCACTCTCTCCACCACCTCTGTCACTTCTCGCACACCGTGGCGGACATGGGAGGGGAAAAGCAGTATATCTCCCACCTCGGTGTTGATGAAATAGCTCTTCGCGTTGAAATAATTCTCCTGAGCGGGAAGTAGTTCATGCCATAGATTATCTTCATTGCGATGAAAACTAATGCCGTCGTTCTCGGCAAGATTGATATAGAGCACACCACTGACGACGCTGTTCGGATGGGTGTGTGAATGATGAGAATCGCCCTGCCGCGATAGCGTAAGCCAAGACTGAGTTATCTTGAGTGAAACTCGATTAGAAGTATTGTAGATGGTCTTAAAATACTCGTCGAGATGCTGCTGTAATGTGTCACGCAAATCTTTCAGTGCCGGGTTGCTGAGCACATTCTTATCTCGCGAGGATAGATTCGAAATAGAGTCGACGCAATCGGCCAGCGTCTCTCGAAAGAAATCTAACTCTCCTTGCGTAAATGTGCGCCCTAGAGTCGCACGATACAAAGGAGTGGCAAACATATTCATTAAATCGTGCTGCATTTCAATCCCCGTATTCCTGTGCGATGGCTTAGATAACCGCGTGGCGCACCTTGGCAGACACCCATTCCGAAAATATAACAGTGGCGAAGATCAGGACGAAGACGGTGGCGACCTGCCCCCACGCTAGATTATTAATCGCCGCATTCATTTGCAATCCAATGCCTCCGGCACCCACCAGGCCAAGCACTGTGGACTCGCGAATATTGATGTCCCAACGGTAGACCGTAATACCGGCGAACGCTGGCATGATTTGCGGTAAGACCGAATAAGCCAACACCTGCATTCTTCCGGCGCCGGTAGAGCTTACCGCCTCGACGGGAGTGGGATGAATCTCCTCGATCGCCTCGTAAAGCAACTTGCCCACGAAGCCGATGGAGCGTAGCGCAATTGCGATCATGCCCGCCAACAATCCTGGGCCCACGATAGTCACTAACAGTATCGCCCAGATCAGCGCATTTATAGAGCGCGAGCTTACAATTATCGCGAGCGCGAAAGCCCGTAGGGAAGGATGAGGACTGGTGTTGCGCGCCGCGAGAAAGGCTAGTGGGAAGGCGATCAACACACCTAGCGCCGTTCCCACTGTCGCTATATTGAGGGTGTCCCATAATGGTAGTAGCAGCGAGCCAGTAATGGACCAGTCTGGGGGAATCATGCGCCCAATTAGACTAGCGGCTTGAATATGCGCATCGGACAGAAACTCCCATATGGTGTTATCGGAAATAATCTTCCAGCACAGCAGAAACAACATTAGCGCTAGGAAATAGCCGAACCAAATTAAGCGCTGTTGCAAGGGCTCGCGGCGCTGCCAAATGGGAGTGTCATTGACGATTTTTATAGGCATTAGGCTGTCCATTTGCGGACATAGCCCGACAGATATTCACTCATTAATACGATGCCAATAATCACTAAGAGCACGGCGGCAGAGGTGTCGTAATCGTAGCGGTTGATTGAAGTGTTCAAGGTGGCCCCTATACCGCCAGCCCCTACGATACCGATCACCGCTGATTCGCGAAAGTTGATGTCGAGTCGATATAACGACAAGCCGATCAGACGCGGCATCACTTGTGGCTGTACCGCATAGTTGATCCACTGCAACCAAGAGGCTCCCGTGGCCCGGACTGCCTCCATCGGGTCGCGCTGCGCGTCCTCGATATCCTCGGCTAGTAGTTTCGCCATGAAACCGATGGTCGCGAACGCGAGTGTCACTACGCCCGCAAGGGGCCCGAAACCAAACATCGCCACAAACAGGATCGCGATAATAATCTCTTGGAACGTGCGCGATAAAGCGATGATGGCGCGGCAGAAAAAATACACTGGCGTCGGCGCTATATTGCGGGCGGCGCCAAGACCAACGGGGATTGCCAATAGGATACCGATCACGGTAGCGGCAAATGTCATGGTGAGACTCTCGCGCAAGCCTATCGCTATCTCGCCACCACGAGAGATGAAATCTGGCGTCAGGAAAGAGCCCATAAACGCAAGGCCGCGATCCATGCCTTGGGCAACCCGCGACCAGTTGATGTCGACACTGAAATACAGCAAGACAAGATAGACGAGCACTGCTGCGTTGAGCCCCCAGCGCAAACTCGCATTGCTTATTTTTGGCTTTGGGCGCCAGCTACCACTCTTCGCGGCAAGCAGTCGCGGCTCTAACAACTGCGGAGACTGACTCATGGATGCCCACCGAGTAGTGCTGCCTCAACATCTTGCTCTTTTGGCTTGGAGGTCTCTTCCTCGTCATCCCGCTTGTCGACACTCCAGTCCTCTTCACCGTAGATGGTGGTGAGTATCTCAGGGCTTAAGCCGTCTGGGGCGCCGTCATAAACAATCTCCCCGGCGCGCAAACCAACGACGCGATGCACAAATTGCTGAGCGAGGGCGACATCGTGGATATTAATAATAGTCGCGAGGTTCTGCTCCTGACAAAGTTCGCAGATCAGGCGCATGATTTGCCGAGAAGTCTTCGGGTCGAGGCTCGCTGTGGGCTCGTCCACTAAGAGCAATTTTGGATTCTGCATAAGGGCTCTAGCAATACCAACGCGCTGCTTCTGCCCACCGGACAAGGCGTCGCCGCGTTTATCCAGCATGGTCTCTAGGCCAACTCGCTCCAGCAATTCAAAGGCTTGCTTGATGTCGCTTTCGGGGAATTTACGGAAGTAACTACGCCAGAACCCGACATAGGCGAGTCGACCGGAGAGCACATTTTCCATGACCGAGAGCCGCTCAACCAAGGCGTAGTTCTGAAAGATCATGCCGATCTGGCGACGCGCCTGACGCAACCTGCCTCCACGAGCATTGCTGATGTCTTTAGAGTCTAATTCAATAGTGCCAGAGGTAGGTTCCACTAATCGATTAACACAGCGAATAAGAGTGCTCTTGCCCGCGCCCGACGGGCCGATGAGTGCTAGTACTTGGCCGGACGGGACCTCGAGATCGATATTATTGAGTGCAAGGTCGCCGGTGGCGTAGCGTTTCGTAAGTCCCTTCAATTTCAGCATATTGTTCTCATTATTCGACTAGCCTTTAGGGGCGAGTACAGTTTCTGCACCACTAAACAATCTGTAATTAACGCTCAGTCGCAGTTATAAATAGTGTTGTTCGCCTCATCAATCGTCCGCACCACCGCCCACTGCTCCTGATAGCTGATCGGCGTAAATTGCTCCATGCCAGCGTCGGCGAACTCTCGTTGCAGCGCCGTGCCCTCCCAGTCGAAGCTAAAGAAGGCATCCCGAATCTTGCCTGCTAAAATGGGATTCAAGTCATTGGATACGCCATAACCCGTGGTGGGGAAGGTAGCGGATTTATAGATCGTTTTATAGTCAGCTGCATTGACCACATCCCGCGCTAGCATGCGGAACAAGACTTCATTGGCGATCGCGGCGGAGTCGTAGTCTTTGTTCACCACGCCGAGAATCGAGTTGTCGTGGCTGCCCGAATAGGCTGTCTTATAGTCGCTATCGGCCACATAATCGAACTCGGACTTCAACAGCGCAGAGGGCGCCTTGAAACCCGAATTAGATGTGGGCGAGGTGAAGGCGAGTGTGCGCCCCTGAAGATCAGCAATCGAGTCTATACCGCTGCCTGGATAGGTGATGATCTCCATTTGATAGCCGTAGCTACCATCTTTGGCCGACATCATGGCGAAGGGCACGAAACCCACGCAATTGACCGCTATCGGGGTTGAGCCGGTATTGAAGCCCGCCACATGTAAACGCCCCGCGCGCATAGCCTCTAACTGGGCCGCATTGGACTGAACCGGAAAGAACCGGACCTCTTTGCCTGTGAGGGCCTCGAGATGGTCGATGAACTCGTCCCAGACCTTCGAATACATCGCCGGGTCTTCGACTGGGGTATACGCGAATATTAAGACGCGTGGATCGCGCCACTTGGCGGAGTCTGTAGGAGTATCGGCTACCAAGTCATCATTGGCATCGACATAGCGGGGAGAGAGTTCGGCGGCAGGCAGCATCAAACTCGCAGTCGAGCAAAATAGCCCGATCGCTAGCAAGCCTAGCCTCTTTTTGACTGTCATTTCATATCCCCTTTTCTCAATAGCAAGCCAGATTATAGGGGAATGCAGATGCAAGCGACACCGTGTCTTTTCCCGACATTTGTCACAAATTCGGCCTTACATACTCTACTAAGCAACGGGTCTAAGCCTTATTGGCAATACAAGCCCTTATCACTAGTATTCTTAGGAGTCACAATGAGCAACAACACCTTATCTCTCCAACTGCCCCGCGCCTTACTCTCATTACGTTTAGGGGTTTTCATCGTCATGTTTATGTGGACCATAGAGAAGTTCGTAAACCCTAGTCACGCGACTGGAATCTTCGCGAGTTTCTATGGCATCGAGGGGCTCGGAGAGGGACTCGTATTTGCTCTAGCATTCGCTGAACTTTTGATTGTCCTAGCCTTTGTTGCCGGTCTCTACAAACGCTGGACTTATGGCGCGATACTCCTTATACATGGCGCTACAACACTAGTTTCTTGGAAATATTATCTTGGCTTTAGCAATATGCTGTTTTTTGCTGCCTGGCCTATGTTCGCCGCGTGCTACGCGCTATACGTTCTTCGCGACAGTGATACTTTGCTCACGTTAAAGCGCACCTAATTTTCGAAAACCCCTCACGGAAAGAGTGGCCAGATGATTACAATTCGCAATGCAAACGAGCGCGGCAAGGCAGATTTCGGCTGGCTTAAGTCTCAACACAGCTTCTCTTTCGGCGATTATTACGACCCCAAACACATGGGCTTCGGTGCCTTGCGCGTCATCAATCAGGACCGCGTGTCCCCTGGCGCCGGCTTCGACACTCATGGTCACCGCGACATGGAGATCCTCTCCTATGTAATAGAAGGGGAGTTGGAGCATAAAGACAGTACTGGGACCGGCTCGGTCATACGCCCAGGAGACATTCAACGCATGAGTGCGGGCAGTGGCATTCGCCATAGCGAATTCAATCACTCAAAAAAGGCAGCAGTGCACTTCCTGCAGATCTGGATCGTACCCGCCGAGCAAGGCATTAAACCCGGTTACGAGCAGAAACAGTTCGGCGCGCAAGACCTGCGCAATAAGTTCACCTTAATTGCAGGACCGAAGGGAGGAGCGAACGCAGTGAAGATTCATCAAGATGCCAAGCTCTACGTTGGGATTCTAGATTCGGCGCAATCACACACCACTAAGATCGCATCGGGGAGAGGTTTGTGGGTACAAGTCGTGAAGGGGAGCGTTACTGTAAACGACAAGACCCTAAAGGCCGGCGACGCCGCAGCAGTGGAGCAAGAGTCGAGCCTCAATATTACAGCCCGCGACGATGCAGAGGTTTTATTGTTCGACTTAGCACTTTAAAGTCTTGGGGATTTTCTTAAACAAAACTATGGCGCCTCAAGAAGAGACATGAGGCGCCATAATGTTCTACTCAGCCGGAGTTTTACCGGATGGACCGCGACGCTTACCTTTGTCTTTGTCCACTCGCTTACTCTTGGGCTTCTTCGGCTTGTCTTTCTTAGCAGCGCCATCGGGCAAAACTAGCTTGCCAGTCGGGCGAGCTGCCTTCTCACCAGGAACCTCTAGATCGGGGAAGGTATCTAGCACTTCTCGAGTAATGTCCTTGCTCTGCGCGCCACGGAAGTTAGGCTTGCTAAAATCCGCCTTTTCCCCACGTGGTTTCTCATCTGCCGCTTTGCTAAATGCGGGTTTCTTGAAATCCGGCTTCTTGAACTCGTCCTTGCTCACTGCAGGCTTTTTGAAGGATTCTTTTTTAAAAGATTCTTTCTTGAATCCTTCCTTCTTAAAACCCTCTTTCTTGAATCCTTCTTTTTTCGGAGCCGGGCTTGTAGCGTTATCGGTCACACTTTTGTGTGCGGCGCGCTGCGGCTTAGCGACGGACTCGATCGCCAGAGGCTTGCTGCACACATGAGTCTTTTGCAGTATCTGCATAACTTCTTTGGGCATGCCGCCAGGTAGATCCACTGTGCAATAGTCGTCATAGATTCGAATGTGGCCGATGTAACGACCCTCGATCTCCGCCTCATTGGCTATGGCACCCACTACTTCGCGTGGCGTTACACCATCTTTATGGCCAACGTGGATGCGGAAGCGTTCCATCGGAATATCCGGATAGTCGCGCAATGGTTTAGCGCGACCATCGTCCGCGGGGCTGTGCTCACGGCGCGGTGATCGCGTAGGCGTGTCGTTGAACAAAGGCTCTTCGGTCAGGATATCTTGCAACTCATTATCGACAGGGACTCTACGCGGGGCACGCTCTGCCTGAGCTGGGCGCTCACTACGCTCAGGCCTAGCTTTGCGCTCGGGTCGAGCATTGGCTTCTGGGCTAGCGCGACGAGTGCTAGGCTCCTTGCGTCCTTGAGTATCGTTGTAGGCGAAGTTAGCGCGGTCGCTTCTTGGCGCTTCGCGGCCACTGTGGCTCGGCTCTAGAGGGCGATCCTTCTGTAGCAAATAGGCCATCGCCGCGGCGACGTGCTCTGGCGTGCACTCGTGCTCTTGCACAAGGTCCGCGACCAACTTATGGAAGAAGTCGAGCTTGCCATTGGTGATGGTCTCGGAGATGCCTTCTTTAAAGGCGGCGCTACGCTTCTCGATCAACTCGCCTCGCGTTGGCAGTTCCATCTGTGTGATTTTCTTTCGAGTTGTTTTCTCGATGGAGTTGAGCAAGCGACGCTCGCGCGGCGCAACAAACAGAATCGCCTTACCACTACGTCCTGCACGACCCGTACGGCCAATGCGGTGCACATAAGCCTCGTCGTCGTATGGAATATCATAATTCATAACATGGCTAAGACGATCGACATCGAGACCACGAGCTGCCACGTCGGTCGCTACAAGAATATCGAGCTGACCGTTCTTTAACTGTTCAACCGTGCGCGAGCGAATAGTCTGATTCATGTCGCCATTCAATGGCGAGGCAGCGAAGCCGCGGGCGCTTAACTTCTCTGCCAGATCTACTGTGCTGGTCTTGGTGCGCACGAAGATCAGCATCGCGTCGAATTCTTCTACTTCCAGGATGCGTGTTAGCGCGTCGAGCTTACTAGTGCCTTGCACCAGCCAATAGAACTGCTCGATATCCTCGTTAGTTGAGATCGCGCTCTCTATGCGAATCTCTTGGGGGCTGTTCAGATACTTCGCGGCTACCGAGCGAATAGGGCCCGGCATGGTCGCAGAGAACAACGCAACCTGGCGTGACTTAGGCGTGTTCTCGAGTATGGACTCGACATCATCGATGAAGCCCATGCGGAGCATCTCGTCCGCTTCGTCCAGTACGAGAGTACTTAGCTGACTCAGGTCGAGAGTTTTGCGATTGAGATGGTCTAGCAATCGACCCGGCGTGCCAACAACGACGTGTGCGCCGCGACGCAAGGCAGAGAGTTGACGCCCCATATCTTGGCCGCCATAGATCGGGAGTACATGGAAACCTCGCATGCCAGCCGCATAGGTCTGGAAGGCCTCCGCCACTTGAATCGCCAATTCGCGTGTTGGACACAACACGAGGGCTTGGGTGTGTGACTTACTCAGGTCTATCTTGGCAAGTATCGGCAGCGCGAACGCCGCAGTTTTACCAGTCCCAGTCTGGGCCATGCCCACCACATCCTGCCCTTGCAGAAGCACGGGAATAGTGGCCTGCTGGATAGGCGAGGGCTTTTCATACCCTACTTTGCTTAGAGTATCCTGCAGGTATTGGGGCAGATCGAGCTCAGCAAAGCTGAGTTCCGGACGGGTACTGGATGACATTATCGGGCCTTGTACTGATGACACTAATGGAAGAGTAAAGCACTGACGGATGAAACTGAATGCGGAACAGCGGCTGCAAATTCAAACGGGCAGCGATTATACGTCAAAATGGTCCCATCCGCATAGCACGGCATAAAATCCACTATTTAGGGGTGAGCAGGCGCAGGCTAGGCCCGCGCCGACTGACTCATTGCGCCTTAAGGAATTCGACTGCGCGGTCAGGAAAATCCGTAAATACGCCATCAACATCGGCGTCGAAATAGAATATCTCCAGCATCTGCTCGAAGCTTTGTGCATAGGCAGGCACTTGCCCCGGATCGAGGCGGAAGGTATAGGGGTGCACCTGCATGCCATTGTCGTGAGCCAGTTTCACCAAGTCGCTAATCTTGGGTGCGTTACGGGCGGAGTCGCGATCCACGATCATCGACTTTTCTGGCCCTATACCATCGGCGTAACGCGCGACCTCACGCATTCCATCAGCACTGAGCATCCATTCGTTTTCTTCCCCGCCTGAGAGCAAGGCCACGAGCTTGAGCTCGACACCGAGCTCTGGCATAAGTTGGTCGTGCATGCGCTTGAGTTCGTCGAATTCGAAAGTCTGTACAAACACCTTGTCGCTCTTGTTGCTATAGCCATATTGCTTGAGGACCGCCAGTACCGCCCGGCCTAGGTCTTTGCCCTCGGCCAAGTGGAAGCCCGGGGATTTAATCTCTGGGTAGATGCCCACGTCGCGCCCTGTCGACTTATTCAAACCCTGCACAAACTCGATCTCTTGGGCCAATGTATGGACCTTGAAGATCGATTTGCCGGCGGGGAAACGTGATGGGTAGCCTACCTGCCTGTTCCCATCTTCTTCGGACATGCCTTCGGTGATGTCGAGGCTCAATATTTCTGCCAGCGTGAAGTCCACGGCATAGTGTCCACCATCAGCGCGCGCCCGTCCTGGAAACTTGGCGGCAACGTCAGTCGTGCGATCTAGTGTGATGTCGTGAATGACGATCAATTGATCATCCTTGGTCATCACGACGTCCTGCTCGACATAGTCAGCCCCCATCGCATAGGCCATCGCCTTGGCGGGCAGAGTGTGTTCGGGCAAATAGCCGCTGGCACCGCGGTGAGCAACGACTACTTTAGCGTTAGACTGCGCTAGCGCGCTTGAGGAAATGGCGGCACCGAGCACTACACTCATGGCGATCGCTCCGATTGTTACGCGTTCGAAAAACTGGAAAGCTTGCATGGAAATTCCTTGAATTGGCTTAGGGTTCGCAGACCTGATCCTATGTCAGCTGTGTGTCATCTATATTGCAGCACACCGGTATTGTAGGAGCTTTTAACTACCCAAGCGATAACGTAGTTTGAGCACCCAGTTGTCGACGACTTCTTCCTGCCACGCGTTCACGAATAGCCCTAGGTAGTCATCCTGGAAGTCTCGGGCCAGATTGCCGCCTCGGCTATACACGAAAAACAAATCGGACAATGGCGCAATCTCCCAGCGATAACGCGCCTGAAAACTCATGCGACTAACGTTGAAGTCATCGGGCGTTGTCGTGGTCTTACCCGTGTTGATAAGCTCATCTACGCTATTCGGATTGACTTGATAGAACTCTTTCTCGACGGCCTTGATGCCGGTCCATTGCAGGCTGAAACGCAGCTGTTGCTTAGCGTTGATGAAATAATCCATATTCAGCCTCGGCGCCCATTCATTGGACTCGAAAGTCGTCATGCGGCCACTGCCTTGATGAATAAGCCAGCCGTCAGAGTCCGTGTGGCGCAGATTTGTCTCGAGCACGAAGCGATCGTTGGGCTGCCAGGTGATGCCGCCGAAATACTGCATTCTCAGGTCACCCAGATCCTCCTGACCCGCATTTACGCCGGCGTTGACAGAGAGTGGTCGCGACCTGTCACTGTTCCAATTCAAATCGAGGCCCCATTGATCTGCAGTCCTGAAAGATCCATTACCGCGACTCAGGCGATCGTCCACTTTTTCAGGGAAAAAGCGCAGCTGGGTAAACACCGAGGAATTATCATTGAAGCTCAGACTCTGACTTCCGAATACTCCCAAGCGCACCGGCCGCCCGGCCGTATTCCATTGGTTTATAAACATCAATGCGCGATTGCGTGAGCGAATCCCCTCGATATTGGACTCGGAAACACTGTAGCGATAGTCCATCTGCATCAGGTCATTGCGCTGCAGGAAGCCGATGTCATTTAGATCCACGGTATCATCGAAATAGGTGCCGGTGACTGTGTGCTGAACGCCTCGGCTAGGACGGTAGTCCAGGTCGAAATAGGCACCGTTACCAGTAACATCCTCGACATCACTACGCACCAACTGTCCATCAACCTCCCAACGAGTATCCGCAGAGAAGTAATGCATATCCACGCCATTGACCATGGCTTCGTTATCCGGGTGTGTGAGATAGCTCCCAAACCACCCCATGCTGCGCCGCCCGCCTATGCTAGTGTCCTCGTAGAGTAGTCGAGCGATCGCGTAGTCGCGCCCCTGCGCCTCCAGATGCACTCTAGAGCCATCGTCGCGTGTGCCTGCGATTGTGGAGTCGTCCTCGGCGGCCAGCAAGCTGCCATAGCGCCAATTGCCCGACTGTCCGGTGAGCTTCAAGGCCCCCAGCAGGTCGCTGGGGCGACTCAAGTCCGTTGGCACTACCGTGACATCGCTGGGCACGTCATAGCTTGCCTGCCTGCCGATTCTGCGCGTATTGAGCAGAGTTGTGGGGCTACCTCGCCCACCACCGTCTCGGGGCGAGGTGTTGAAAACATCTTGCCCTTCAAGAAAGAAGGAGCGCTTCTCTTCGAAGAAGGTCTCGAACGCGCCTAGATTCACAACTACGTCGTCGGACTCTACCGTGCCGAAGTCGGGATTCAAGGTTGCGGATAACTGCAGGTTCGACGATGGTCGCCAATACACATCGGCACCCACGCGATACTGAGTCTCGTCCTTAGTGTCGTCGAAGGTGGCGGAGCTATAGGGATAGAAGGTGAATTGAGTGGCAGGGTTGACGCCACTGAGCTCGTATTTCTGGAAGCCAGAGAGGTAGGTGCCACCGGTATTAGGCAGAGCCGGCCAAGACCAAGTCTCGGCCATCCCCGCCACCATGCGCTCCGTGTACAGGCCGATACGACGCGTCTCTCCGCTCTGGGGCAGCGACATCATGGACCAGGGAATAAAGTACTCGGCAACCCAGCCGTCTTCTACCTCACGCGTAACCGCATCCCAAGGACCATCCCACTGCCGGTTAATCTGTCGCTCGGGTAGGATTGTGCCATCGGAGAAAGTGCCCCCTAGATTGATGCGCAGGAAATAGCCGTAGAGGCCCTCTCCCGACGGGTCCACGGACAGGACGAAACCGTCGCGTTGCACACCGGAATCTCTGGAACTCATCCTGGCCACTAGGGTGTCTGGGTCCTGGTAGTTCATAACCCCTACGTAAAGACCTCGGGAGTTATAGAAAATTTTCGTGTGGGTTTCTAGCGATGACGGAACAAGTGTATCGGGTTGAATGACGCGCATATCGTCGATAATTGGAACCCGCTGCCAGGCCGGCTCATCAAGAACGCCATCTAGCGTAATTTGCGCTTCGTTCTGCGGGATTCGCGTCAGCGCTGGGGCACGTTCATTCTCTTGGGCAACAAGGCCATGAGCTAAGGATAGGGAGAGCGACAAGATGACGCTACCCTTAAGCAAAGGGGACTGGGACATTGGACTACACTCATTATTGTAATTTTTTTAGCTATGGCGCGCAGGCAGCCTTAATAGCGAGCGCTAACAGTATGTTACAAGCGCGCCACTCGCAAGCACTGCCACAATTCATCACAATTGTTCGGCGAAATGCCACGATTAGCGCATTTAAGGGACGCAGGGCGAGAGTTTAATGGGCACTCGTTATTTCCTAATTCAACTAGCGAGCCCTATATGAGAGTTTTTAGACGACGCTACAATCCCATCTTCATCGAAGAGGACTATCAATACCGCAATCGACGCGGCGGACTACTGCAGAAAACCCTCTTCATTCTAATTACCTTCGGCGTAGTGATTTCAGCCCTATACTTCCTCATTCAATAGTCCGGGTCGCGCGTTTTTAGCGCGCCTGCAACTGTACCTCGACCTCTATTTGTTGCTCTCCTCGCCTAATCTGCAGGAGCACCCTATCGCCAGGCGCAGACTCGCGAATGAAATTCGAATACTCTTGCAAACTAGTAATCGGCACTCCATCGAATTCGAGTAGTACATCCCCCGCCTGCAAGCCCGCAAGTTCGGCCGCACCACCCGGGGTAACTCCGGATATCTGCACACCTTCACCGCTGTAGTCGAACTCGGGCACGGAGCCCAGAGAGGCACTGCGCGCCCCACTACTGGCTGCCGCTTCGCGTAGCGGTGCATTATCTAGAGTGACCCGCAGTGGCTGATCGCGGCCCGCTAAGTACACAATGGCCTCCTCCACCCACAGCGCGATGTCGGACATGCCATTGAGATCAAGTTTATCGAGTGTATCGCTGCCAAGATGGTAGTCGCCGTGCAGTCCGCTGAAGAGATGGATGGCAGGAATTCCAGCCTCTAGGAAGCTGACATGGTCGCTGCCCGCAATATCTTGTGCAGGAAACTGTGACGGCACGCCAATGGTGAAACCAATGCCTTGTGCCATGAAGGGCCATTCATAGGCGCTGCCACTGCCGAAGATCTCTAGGGAGCGACCCTCGAGCCGACCAACGCTGTCGAGATTGACCATCGCAAAGAGGTTTTCAGTTTCGAATGGAGCTGGGGGTGTAGCGACGAAGTGTTCAGAGCCCAGCAGCCCAGACTCCTCCCCAGTGAAGGCAACAAACAGGATAGGCCGCAGCCCTGTGAAGGAGTTGTGGAGTCGCTTTGCCACCTCCAATAAGATTGCGACCCCTGAAGCATTGTCATCCGCACCAGGATAAAGAGTTCTAGCTGACCCGGCTTGTGCCTGTACTCCTAAATGATCGTAGTGCGCCCCCAGAACAATCGGAGCCTCACTAAAGCGCTCATCGCTGCCCGGCAACAGGCCGATAATATTGCTCAGCGTGACTTGCTGCCCGCTCTCCAAAGTCTGAACCCAAGTGTCGCGGTACTGCCCCTGCGGCGCCTCTAGGCCGATCGCCGCGAACTGTTCCTCTATATACTGAGCCGCGCGCTCGATGCCCTGCGAGCCGATTCCACGACCCTCCATGTTTGGTGCTACAAGCGTCTCCACATGACTCGATAGCGCGCTGGGCAAATACTTGGGAGGCAAAACCGCTAGAGGCGCTACATGAGGCAAAAGAGCAAGCTTACTGTCTGGCGCAAGACCCGGCTTATACCAGAGCAAGGGCGAATCAGGGCTCTCCCACTGTCCCTTCACATCGTTAGTCGGTTCACTGCCTACGAAACTGAGATAGGAATACTTCCCATAGTGAGGCAACTTCTCCGTAAGCCCCGGCATTGCCTGTGCAGAATCCGCATGGATCCAGCCTATCGTTAACTCTGGATTATCTGGGTGGCTCGCAGTAAGAACCGTACTGCGATTGCTATAGGGCAGCTCGCTGCCCAACATCGACAGGCCTGCTTCTGAGAAGCGCACGCCGTAGTAAGCAACCGCATCCTCGACTATGGACATGGCCGGGTTATTGCGCCCTAGTACCCACACCGATTGATCGGCGGGGAGCATACGAAAATCTTCCGCCATCACAATATCCACATCAACGCCTGAGTCCGCACTAAAGAACTGCGCCATCTCTATCCACAATTCGCGATTATCGATGGGCACTACAAATTGGATGCGCTCCGCGCCGAACATCTGCCGAATCGTTGGCGGCATCTCGGCGATATCCAAGCGTCGGAAGACGTCGAAATAGGGGTCTACTACGACCCCTTGTAGCGCCCCGTAATTCTCTATCGAGAGACTAGCTTCCCGCGCACTCATATCGATCTCGACGATCTGTGCTTCCTCCTCGCCCTCATAATAGAGTGCAACAGGCACCTTCAACACATAGGGAGCTGCCACTTGAGTTTGTCGAAGCTGCACTCGCGCGCGCCCATTATCCAGCGATGTTACCTGTACCGCCAACTCAGGAGCGCCGACTCGTTCCACCCATTGCGCGAAGAAAGCGCGCAAATCCTTGCCGCTTGCACGAGAAAAAATGGTTTCGATGTCGGCATAGGAGGTGCGCGTGAACTGCCTCTGCGAATAGAGCTTCCGTAGTGTATCGAGGAACAACTCATCGCCCAGCTCTATTCGCAGCATATGCCACAGCATTAACGTCTTGCCATAACCTACAGCTTGGGATGCGGCGGAGTTTCGAGAAGTGAAATCCCGCAAAGGAAAGTCCGCGCTCTCACTGACAGCACTGCGGTAACGCCCGAGCATATCCTTGCGATACTCCGGCCCAGCCGCGTTCATCTCTTGGAACAGGTGATCGGCGAGATAGGCGGTTAGGCCTTCACTCCAATTGCCAGTTTCATAATCGGGGTACACCGAGTTGCCCCACCAATTATGAAGGATCTCGTGGGGATAGGAAGACTCAAGGATGAAGGGGAAACGAATGATCTGCTCCCCGAGAAGCGTAAACGATGGCATACCATAGCCGCTCTCCCAGAAATTCTCTACCAAGGCAAACTTACTAAAGGGATACTCGCCCAGCAATGGTTCGTACAGAGCAAGATAACGAGCGGTAGCATCCAGATAACGAGTCGCGAGATTCGGGTCTGGCGCTCGTAGATAGGCAAACATCTCGACGCCGTCACTTTCTGACCGATAAGTCGTGAAATCGGCGGCCACTAAATAGACCTCTTCCATCGCCTGATCGCTACGCCAAGCGTTAGGCCCAATTGCATCACCTTGACTTACGGCGCTCCACTGCAATGCTGGCGCGTCAAACTGCACTTCAAGCTCGAAACTCATTAAGCCCAATTGAAAATCCGCGAGCCAAACACTGCTGTGGTCTAGGTACACACCCTGCTCAGAGATGATGCCGGTGGTAGAGGAGAAGCTCTGCGCATATTCTGCACTGCGTTGCTGCGCGTCGCTATTGATAGTGCCCGCATAGTCCAATGCGATTGGTACTGGAGCATCGTCGAATATGATTCTGTAACGCGTGCTTGCGGCTAAGTCACGGCCATCTTCGGTGGCCGCCTCTCCCTCCTTATCGAGGGCGACTATTGAATAGCCCTGGCCCACGAACGAGCTTAGCTGCAACTGTGTATTGAGATCGAACTCGACCCCTGCGCTCGCATCGATACCGCTAGGCAGGGTAATAATGTCAGAGACCGCAAGCCTATTCTCAGTAGGGGACAGTGTCACATTCACGTCGTGATGAAGAGTGCTCTGAGCGCTTGCACTGAGACTAAAAATGCCCATCAAGATCACGACTATAATTTTAGCAAGCACATCGTTCATAACATTGCTCTCGGTTAGGACAGGGCACAAAACTCGCTCAATCTAATGACAACAATTCCAATGCACGCTCATGGTTCCAATCCGCCATGAAAATCTGCGAGCTGCCGTCTGCTGTACGAGTGCTACTCCAGGCGAGTGAGTCGCCACTGGGAGAGAACACCGGCAGAATGTCTGTGCCATCCGTATTCGTCACGCGCACCGGCTCGTGCTCGCCACGCGTATCGATCATGAAAAGTTCGAAGTTCGCGTGTCCGAGTACATTACTCGAATAGATAATATAGTCACCACTTGGGTGGAAGTAAGGCCCCCAGGAAACCATCGCCGAGTCGGTAAGCTGTCGCTGATTGCGGCCATCGACATCCATCGTCCAAATTTCCGCGCTATTGCCATCTGGATTGAAACGGCGCCATACGATTTGTTGATCGTCTGCGCTAAAGAATGGGCCGCCATCGTAACCGGGGGAGTGGGTGAGTTGGCGGATATTGCTGCCATCGGCATCCATCAGATACAGATCCATGAAGTAGGATTTGTCGTCATCGAACAGGCGTTGCTCGGCCTGACTTAGAGGCCGCTGATAGGCCTCGCGATTCGACGCAAAAATGATTGTCTGGCCGTCCGAGGACCACGATCCTTCTGCGTCGTATCCGGGGCTATTAGTTATGTTGACGAGATCGCTTCCATCTATATTGCCCTGATAGATATCGTAATGTTCGTCATAGTCCCAGGCGTAGGCGCGTGGCTCTGCGCTCAAGCGCATCGCGATCTCTGCTTCTTGCTTCTCCAGTGCATTTGGGTCCCCATGGGTGGAGGCGAACAATACACTGTCTTGCAAAGGGTGGATCCAAGCGCAGGTAGTTAGCCCGATTCCGGGAGAGACGCGCGTGGTCTGCCCCGTTAGGAGGTCGCGCACAAATATCTGATAAAAGGGATTATCCCCTTCCAGCTCGGCCTGATAAATCAGGCGATTACCGTCTGCACTGAAATAGCCCTCGCCAGAACGCTTGCCAGTAGTTATTAGCTGCCGGGTATTGGGCAAGAGTTCGCTTTCGTATTCGGTCTCCATGCTATCTGCCACAGGGGTTTCGTAGCTAGCTGTAGCCCCCGCAGCGCCATCAACTGTTGGCGCAGCGGGCTGCGCAGGCATTGGTGTCGAGCTAGCACTGTCTTGGCTAGAGGAGGGATTGCAGGCACTTAAAGCAATGCTGAGAGTGGTAATCGCGAAAAGGGTTATACGCATGGAAAGAACCGCCTCTTATTGTTTTTACATTGACTTAAACCTTAACAGAAAAAAGAAAGGGCCAGAACAGTAAAACCGTTCTGGCCCTTTCTTGTGTCCTAACAAAGCTTCCGCCTAGCTTAGAAGGCCTTGCGTAGTCCCAGCTCGAAAGTACGACCAAGTGGGTTGCCAATGCGAGGATCGTAACCTAACTCTTGACGCGACTGGGGTGGATCTTCATCTGTGAAGTTCACCACCGAGGCAGTCATAGTAGTTTCCCATGGCAAATCCACTGTGTAGTGGAAGTCATAAGTTACCCAGTCCTTACCGTTAACACCGTAGTAAGTTGGCCCAAGAGGTGTAGTCGTTCCAGTCTGGAAGCCAGACGGCGTTAACGCTGCAGCTCCTACAACGGAGCCATCAGCATTGTAGAAGCGATCGTCCTTCACGCCTCCAACATAGCCAACGTTCATGCGGAAATTATGGATGCCCGTTGAATAGTTTGCAGACAGATTGCCGCGCCACTCCGACACTGCGTTGGCGATTGTCGCAAAATTCAAATAGCCCAGTCGATCCGCACCAGGATCTAGAATATAGCCATCCAAGGTAGTTTCTGTGAACTCGAACTTGGTGATTTTCGTGGCGGTGAGATTGAAGCTCAGGTCGCCATTGAAGATCGGGAAGCTATAGGTAGATTGAATATCGAAACCCTCGGTCAACTGCCCGGGCCCGTTACCATAGGCCGTACGAATTGACGCGAAGTCGTTAGCAGTTGTTACACCTTGCACACAGCTGCCGTTGAATACCACACGGCCAGCCAGAGGGTGAGAACAATCTGCCAACGCAGTACCATTACGCGGAACGGTTCCAGAACCCGTTGGCGAAATGCTGAACACAGCGTTGGCAATCTGGTTTGCGGAAGCAAGTAGCGCAAGCTCCTTCTCCGTTTCTATGTTGAAGAAGTCTACGATCAGACGGAAACGGCTACTATCGGTAAAGCCTTGGGATTGCCAGATCGCGCCAGCGCCCCAAACAGTCGCTGTTTCAGGCTCGATACCCGTTTCGGTGACCGTTTGCGCGCCCCTCCAGTTACCACCGGCAATCGTGTAGCTATTAGTGCCATTGTTAACTTCGCCTGGAATTACTCCGGCGCCAGGGGCCTGATAGTTGGTACCGTAGGAGCTGCGGAAAGATAGATTATCAGTGGCATCCCACTTACCCGATACTTTGTAAACCGTGGCATCAAGACCGCCCGAGAACTCCTCGTAACGCACTGCCGTTGATAGGTATAGAGAGTCGAGTATCGGTAAGCTCAGCTCGCCGAAAACGGAGCGTTGATCCTGCTCTGTAGCATCGGGAATATTCGTCCCAAAGAACTGGAATGGACCTGGGCCATCGGGCGTACAGCCATTGTAGAGTGGATCGGTAGGATCTCGTGGCACCTGCCCCTCAGAGGCAGGCCACTGACAGAGTTGACCTCCGTTATACAGGGGGTCAGACACCGTTTCGCGGTTCTCGGTTTTACGCCATTGAGCACCCGCGCCCCAGCCTACATTTCCGCCTGGAAGTGATACGCCAGTCTCGCCACTTAACACGAAGTCCAACGTCGCGTTCCAGTTTGTGTCCCGCTGCGCGCGATCGTTGAAGAGCCAGCGAATCAAGTCATCTGGATTTTCTGCGCCAGCAACATAACTCGGATTGCTCAAGCCAAGAACAGGCTGTCCTTTGAAGTTCGAGGCGAAGGGGTTATACCACTGACAACCATTCTGTCCGGCCAACGCCGCGTTCTGAGTTCCGAAGCGCTGCGGGTCTAGATCGGGAGCACTACAATTTGCCCCACCAAAACCATTCAAAGCCTCCTGAACTCTGTACAGCATCATGTCAGGGCTGTCTGAGTACAGATTCGACTGGTTATAGGTCAGGCCCAAATCGTAGCTGATGCTGTCGTTGAGATCGCCATCAAAGCCGGTAGATATGTGGAGAAACTTATTACGAATATCACTAGGAGTACTGTACTTACCTCCTTCGGCGAAAGTGTCCAAGCCGCCATGGGCGAAGGCGCGATAGGTAACCGGCGTAAAACCCTGAGTAAAGGCATACGCGGGGTTGCTAGCGAAACCCGTGCGGTTTGCGAAATCCGCAACAAAGGGATTATTTTTCGGAGCATAGATCTGGTAGGTAGCACCACCATGAATCGCAGGACCACGAATCACTGGCTGCGAAGGTGAACCGTACTGATAGGGCGTATCCACCATTGAATATGCAGTACGAAGATAGAAATTCATGCTGTCACTCATTTCGGTATTGATCTGTCCGTAAAGCCTGTAGATGTCATTATCCGAGACGAGATTGTAGTAGGGGATATAGTTATATGCGCATGTATAGCTATTGATATAACTACCACCCACTGCCTCACAGGAGCTTTGCGTGAAATCAGAGACGATACCCCCTGTTGGGTTGCCCCAGTCTCCAGCACCTGTGCTCGAGGCTGGATTATAGACCTGCTCTGCTGGAAGCGCCCCGCGTGGCAACCATCCTGCGAGGTTAGTGAGTGTTGACCACGGAGCTGGGTTAACGCCATAGGGGAGGCTTGTGAAGCTACGCTCCTTGGCGTCTAACCTAGAACGGTGCTCCCACTGCGCGGCGAATAATACGTCCGAGTTTTCAGTGCTAAAACCAGCCAAAACGCTGCCATTGTAGTCGCCATCGGAACCATCGATTCCCTTATAAGCTCCGGATACCTCCACTCCTTCGAAGTTTTCGCGGGTGATAAAGTTAACGACACCACCAGTGGCATCAGCCCCATAAGTTACGGCGGCGCCATCTTTGAGTATCTCGACTCTAGCGATTGCGGCGGACGGAATCACAGAGGTGTTCTGCGTCACTCGACGGCCATTGAATAGAGACAGTGTTTTATCTGCGCCGATACCACGCAGGTTATAGCTAACACTGCCGGTGTTTCCAGCACCTCCGAAATAATAGGATTCGCCGTTTGTAGCGCCGGAAATACTGAGACTCTTAGCAAACTCTAAAGCAGTTGGCGAGCCGGACAGTTCCATGTCGGCAGCGGTATAAACCTCAACAGGAAGCGCTGCATCGACAGGCGTGCCCCTAATGAGTGAGCCCGTCACAACCACTTCTTCAATTTCGGGTGGTGGCTCTTGGGCTAGTACAGAAAAAGGTGTGCTCGCAAGCATCATTGCGACAATCAATGTCTTACGCTTGCTCGGAATTGCATTTGGCATATCAACCCCCTAATACATAATTTTTGTTTTTAAGGACCTAATCGACACATTCAAGCGATGCCAAATAGGTAATACATGCCGACTACTGAGTGCTAAGCGCATGGGACGCCGCCTCACGAACATTCTGGGATTTTATTCGAACGAATGCTCGTCAGCAATATATTTGAAACAGGAGATATGGAACTATTAGTTGCTTTTTAAAAGCTGTAAGTATTTGATATAAATGCAAATAAATAAATATTGCTCAATAATATTTATATGAAAAATATCTATAATCATCCTCGTTTATAGATTTGGAACCCAAATTGAGACCTGAATCTCCAGTAAATTGGGGACAAAAAAAAGGCCAACACCGAAGTGTTGGCCTTTTTTATAATTACCGAGCTTTAATTCCCGACTTTATCCCAAGCTGGCGCAGCCGCCTCGGGCTCTGACCCGACTGGCTTAAACGCTTCACTATAAAGGAAGAAGTCAGTCAGCACTGTGCGCAAATGAATCGAAGCATTCAAGTTGTCCACTACCTCTGAGCCAATCTTAGCTTGTGCTAGAACAAACCCAGTAGCAGCGATCGCCTTGTGTAGATCGGCGTAAATGACTTGCTCGAAGTCATTACTTGAGCCCGCTAGTGCCTCAGCAGCCTTCTTCATGGCAGCAAGCATTGCCGTCAATTCGGTCCTTGCGTGTGGCCCAGGACCCGTCTCTACTTGTGCTGGTCGGCCCTGCGCGGCAAAAGCCAGCAGGAATTCATAGCCCGACTCGATTACTTCAATTTCTTCTTCCAGATTGATCACGGTGCTTCCTTAATCCTGCTTCCACTTGTTGGTGTCATGGTTCTCTTTGAGTTCGTCTTCAGAGATCCATCCCTTCACCATAGAGCGTGTGTAGAAACGCTTCTCTGGGCGAAGTGCAAAGTAGATATGAATAGCCGTGAAGGCGATCAATCCGAGTGTTGCAGTACCGTGCAGAAGGAACCAGATACCCAGTGTGCCTTCGTCGTCGACGCTAGGTCGATCCCACCATGGCGTATCGATGTGCAATAGCAGGGTAATACCTGTTGCAATCACTGCGACTACTAAAACTGTCATTGCCCAATGCATGCCTTTTTGCTCAAAGGAATACTTGCCAGGCTTGATGCTTTCATCGAAGGGTTCTTTGAAATCAGCTGGTCCAAGCAACATGGACTTAAAGTCCTGCCAGAACAGTGCGCGAATCGTATGGAAAATACACACAAAACTCAGGACTAAGCCTGCGATCCAGTGAATATTGAGCCAAGAGACGCGAATCCCAATGATGGGCGCAATGCCCGTGAAGATCAGTACCAGAACGCTACCAGCCATGATCCAATGAAATGCTCTATCGATCGCGTCGTGACGATGAACGCGTTTGCCTTCGGCGGAAGGCATGGCTTTCTTCTTAGCCAGTGCCGCCATGAAAATTGCGTGGGCTGCAAGCAACAGAAATGCTGTTACCGCTATTACCCATAGCAGATCCCAGGACACCCCTAGTATTACTTCTTCGCCCCACACGTCTTTTCTATAACGAATAATATCCACAATCTAGTCCTCAATATTTCGATCTATTGTTATTTTATAAACAAAAGCCTGCTGCTCATGTCGTAGCGCATAGAGAACATGCGTGCGAGTGTGCAACAGGCTTCTGTTTATCAAGCTTGGCCGCGAAGGGCTCGTTTCACCAGATTGTCCATCAAGGGCATCTTAAAGTGATTGTAGTTCAGTGGGTTCGCTGTGCGGCTCGCCAAGTCCCCAATGCTGTCTGCAGTGGAATCATTGCGTGCCTTGCCGCGAACGGCCTGTTCTACCTCAGTCAGACGACGCGGAGTAGCTTGTACGGCGCCAACGACTATACGAGAGTCTTCAATCACTCCATTGTTAACGCGCATTACGGCAGACAAGCTCACTAGAGCGAAGTCCCAAGCGTTACGGTCTGCGACTTTCTCGAAATAGAACTGTGCATTCGCCCACTTGGAAGGAATGCGCACAGCAGTCAAGATGTCGCCAGGACGCAACACAGTCGTGTTTTGGATATCGAGGTTAGGACCTACAAAGAATTCCTCTGCAGCAACTACGCGCTGACCGCTCGCATTGTTGATAACCATTTGCGCCTCAAGTGCCACTAGCGCAGGGCCAGTGTCGCTTGGAGTCACTGCCACACAACGGCTAGCGTTGAATATGGCGTGTTCACGGTTCATGCCCTCAGGCGTGTCCGCGTAACAAAGGTTACCACCAGCACGGTAGCAGTTCAGACCGCGACGGTAATACCAGCAGCGTACGTCTTGTGAGACGTTGCCCGCGATAGTGCCGACGTTGCGAATTTGTGGGCTTGCTACACGACCTGCCGCTTGGGCTAGTAGTGGGTAGCGCTGCGCAATGATTGGGTCCTTAGTAATTTCTGTAAGAGTAACCAGTGCACCAATCTCGATACCATCGGCTGTCTCTTTAACGCCACGCATAGATTCGATTCCTTTCAGATCGATCAATGCGTCAGCGCTCTTAGCGCGATCTTTAAGCCACCCGTAAGTGTCTTGACCGCCACCTACCAGCCAGCCTCTGTCGGCAAACTGATTGGCGATTCCTATTGCGTCCTCTACTCTTACCGGCTGGTAGAGGCTCATTTCGGGCATAACGTCGTGTGATGACATAGCTTAAACCTCAGAATGTATTTGTTTTCAAGTTGCCAGTGTTAAAGCCGTTTTGCGCTACGTGATTCACGATCATGTCAGCAGTCACTGGAGTGCGATTGAACAAATGGCCGTCAAGGGCATCGGAGAAAGCGCTCATCAATGCTGCAACTGCGCAACCTTGAGCAGGCTCGCCGATACCACGCGCGCCAACCGGGCTCTGTGGATCAGGCATATCCATACCAACCGTATTCATGTTCAAAGGAACATCGAGATACGTTGGAGGCTTAGACTGATACAGGCCAACGTTGGCCGGGAGGCCGTTCTGAGGGTCGTAGACGTGACGCTCGGATTGCGCCATGCCAAAGCCCCACACACCACCACCGTTCATAGCCTGGCTGAGCCCTTGCGGGTGGACAACCGTGCCACACTCGGCAACAGCGCTATAGTCTAGGATTTCGAATTTACCGGTCTCTTTATCAAGCTCGATTTCAACGAAAGCGATCGCCATGCCAGGAACTGCACCAGAGCGTGGCAGCAAGTCTTTCGCTACGCCGATAAGGCCAGTACCCGCCATTGCCTGCACAGAACGCTGTGTAGTGGCATTGATGTTTTCTGGATACTCCATACCACTGTATTTGCCGCCCATTTCGATAGCTTTCTGTGCGGCTTCGCCGTAGCTCATACCCTTAGAACTATCGCTAGTCAGGAACACACGCTCTTCGCCAATGCTGTAGTCGGCAGTGCTGCCGCCGAACTCGGCCATTGCGATCTCTTTCATCTTCTCGATGATGTCCAAAGCAGCGACGTGGCTAGAACGAGTTTCAGTGAAGATAGTGTTACTACCACCCTGATAAGTACTGTGTGGGAGGTTCAGATCGCTGTTGCCGTGGACAACAACGCAGTTGTCCCAGTTGCACTGCAACGCTTCTGCAGCTGCACGCACGACTGCGGCATACGAATAAGTACCTAGGTTACCTACCCCGGTGTGCAGGTAGATAGTGCCGTCCGGAGCAATGCGGATTAGGCCGTCATAGCCGTTCGCACCAGCGGTGTGGAAGCCTTGACCTACGCCGATACCACGCACTTTCGTCGCGCTGATCTGCTTAGGCTGGGCGATCTTCTGCTGCCAATTGAACATTTCTGCAGCCTTGTCGATCGCTTCAGGCATATAGGAGCTAGAGATCCCACCTTGACGCTCGCCGATCTTGCCATCCATGCGCGGAGCATTGGTACGGCGGAATGCGACTCGGTCGAGACCGGCTAGATTAGCCGCCTTGTCCATCATCGGTGCAAGTACTGCGGCCATTTCGTTCTGGCCTGGACCACGCTGAGCGCCGCGAGGCGTCGTGTTGGTGTAAAGCGACAGACCACGGAAGCGCATAGCTTCTGGCTGGAACATGATAGAGATGTGCTCGGCAGAAGAACTACCACTACCGCCACCGCCTGAACCAGCGTCGTTGATGATTGCAACGTCAACTGCGCCGACTCGGCCATTTTCTTTTAGGCCGATCTTAATCCAACCCTGCATGCCTGAGCGCGCAGAACCGATATAGAACTCTTCATCGCGTGTGATACGAAGTTGCACTGGGCGATTGAGCGCACGCGCGAATCGGCCAGTGACTGCCATTACTGGATACGGGAAAATCTTAGAGCCGAAGCCGCCACCAGTATTCTCATTGATGAATACTAGGTTAGCTGGATCCATCTCTAGCATTCCTGCCAAAGCATTGTGGCCCACTGTGTGGCTCTGCAAAGAACCGTGGAAGTAGCACTTGCCGTTTTCCCAGTACGCCATGCCCGTTCTGGACTCTAGCGAATGGTGAGGCTGGCCGATTGTGACGAAGGGTTCTTCGATTACAGTCGAACATGCAGCAAACTGTGCAGCTAGATCGCCGTATTCCCACTCGGAACCGAACTCGGCACCCATGGGCTCGCGGCCGTTACGGAAGGCAGTCACTTGGTCGATAGACCATTTGATACGACCCACGTCCGTGCCAGAAGCGGTAGTACCCGCAGCAGCTTCGCCGGAGTTACGGATCAGCGTGTTACCCATTGGGTAAGGATCTGGACCGCCTTCGACTAGTGTATCTAGCGGATCGACCACGAAAGGGCGACGCTGATATTCCACAACGATCTTAGAAAGAGCCTCTTCCGCAAGGAAATCGCTCTCTGCGGCAACCGCTAGAATTGGCTGACCTATGTAGGTAACCCATTCTTTTGCAAGAGCAGGGTTCGCTGGCGGCTTTGCCTCTGGCAGGTCATCCGCAGTGAAGATGCCGAGCACGCCTGGCATCGCCAAGGCTGCAGAAGCATCAATACTCACTACTCGACCAGCTGGGATCGGGCTTGTCAGCAAGCGCGCGAAAACCATGCCGTCTTTTTTGAAATCTTCGGCGTAGCGTGCTGCGCCGGTGACCTTTGCCTCTACATCAGGCGGAGTGAAGTCTTTACCGATATGCATATAGGTCATGATAATTGCCCCGAGGCGCGCATTACGCCATTCAGATAGTGATCATATGCCCCACAGCGGCAGAGGTTGCCGGACATAGCCTGACGCGCTTCTTCGCGAGTCGGACGGGGGTTCGATTTGAGCAAGGCGACTGCTGACATCACTTGGCCAGAGGTGCAGAAACCGCACGCTGGGCTAAGCTCTTGTACGAATGCAGCTTGCACTGGGTGCAATGTACCGTCGGCGGCGCGCAGGCCTTCTACAGTCATTACAGCCTTTTTCGACACTTCATGAGTAAGAGTCGAACATGCATAGATGTTCACGTCATCGGCAAGGACTGTACACGCACCGCATTCACCGCGGTTGCAACCAAGCTTAGTGCCAGTCAAACCCAACTTATAGCGAAGTGTATGGGCTAGCGTCTCTTGGGGGGCGACGTCCACACGGCGCGTTTGGCCGTTAACGTTGAGGGATAGCAGTCGCTCTACAGCTCCGGCCGGGCGATCAGCACCAATAGCTGAGTACCAGAGCGAGGTTGATGCTGCGGCTGCACTGGAGGCGATAACCCCCTTAATAAATCGTCGTCTTGTTAGTTTTGGATTCACAGGCTTTCTTAGCCTCCCTATCACAGGTGGTATAAAGGGAAATGCTCTTTTGAGGGGGTCTAGGGTAATCCACATATCAGGCATTATCAAGTTATTAACCCCGCACTATACCGCGCACTAGATCCACTTGGCCGCGGACAGTTCTAACGCAGCGAATCAAGCGAATGATCGCTCTAAAGCGCTGCCGGACGGGACTTGCGGTCAACTTGACTTATTTTGGTTCGGTGGTATTGTGTCCGGCCCCCGTGGAATTACCGTCCCGGTTTTCGTGCGCCCAGCATTTTTAAAACCATATTGGTTTGTACGACTTGGTAATGGGAGGGGACTGGAATAATTCGCCGATCACCGCGTAACAACTACCTCACAATGAGCAGAACTTCGACTCAGAGGGCTCTCGGCAGCGCATTGAGCTGCCACTGATTGAGACGCGAGCGAACTGTAAATGTAATTCGAACATTGAGAGCTGTAGATCTATGAGCATCAAAGCCAACCCCCCTTTAACATTCGGCTACCCTGAAGCAAGCGGCCTGTATGATCCTATTAATGAAAAGGATTCATGCGGCGTAGGATTTGTGGCCGACATCAAGGGCCGCCCAAGCCATCAAATCATGCTGGATGCCTACCATCTGAACTCCCGCATGGATCACCGCGGCGGCTGCGGCTTCGAGGCGAATACTGGCGACGGAGCCGGCATCCTCATGGCGCTTCCTCACACCTTCTTTATCACTACTATTAAAGAAGAGCTTAAAGCTATCGCTCCAGCGCCTGGCAAGTATGCCGTAGGCAATGTCTTCCTGCCGCAAATTGAAAGCGAGCGCCAGGTCTGTGTCGCCGCGATAAATGAAATTGTCGCCGAAGAAGGCCAGACCCTCCTGGGCTGGCGCGAAGTCCCAATTGACCCCGTTGGTGCCGATGTGGGCCCTACCGCTCGTGTCGCGCAGCCCTATATTGCGCAACTGTTTGTAGGAGCGGATGAAGCACTTAGCCAAGACGATTTCGAGCGTCGCCTCTACATTATTCGTAAACGCTTCACACGGGCCTTGCGCCGCAACTCAAGCCTTTCGCAAGCCAAGATGGTCTATGCCTGCAGCCTCTCGACGAAAGTAATCGTCTATAAAGGTATGTTGACGCCGGGCCAACTGTTCCCATTCTACAAAGACCTGACCAACCCAGAGTGCGAGACGCACATGGCGATGGTGCACTCACGTTTTAGCACCAACACCTTCCCCTCATGGGATCGCGCGCAGCCGAACCGCTTCATGAGCCACAACGGCGAGATCAATACTCTGCGCGGCAACCGCAACCAGATGGTCGCCCGCGAAGGCAGTGCCAAAAGCGAGCATTTTGGTAAGAAGATGTCGCAGCTGTTCCCGGTGATCAACGCCAATAGCTCTGACTCTGGCTCTTTCGATGCAGTGCTCGAATTAATGCTGATGTCTGGTCGCTCCTTGCCTGAATCCGTCATGATGATGATTCCTGAGGCTTGGCAGTCCGATGTCAACATGCCCCAAGACAAGAAAGATTTTTACGAGTATCACTCTGCTCTTATGGAGCCTTGGGATGGCCCCGCGTCCATCGTGTTCTCCGATGGACACTATATCGGCGCCGTACTCGACCGCAATGGCCTAAGGCCTAGCCGTTATTACGTCACCCACGACGATAAGGTCATCATGGCCTCTGAAGTCGGCGTACTCCATGTCGATCCCGCGAATGTTCGCCTGAAGGGTCGCCTGCAACCAGGGCGTATGTTCCTTCTGGACTTCGAACAGGGACGACTAATACCCGACGAAGAGCTCAAGACCAGCATCGCGAGCCGTCGCCCCTATGGCGAATGGCTAAAGAATCAGAAAGTGACACTAGACGACCTGTCCAGCGAGACAGCGGAGCATTCACTCGACGCCGAGAATGTTCTGCAGCGCATGCAAGCCTTCGGTTATACCACCGAGACCATGCAATTCATGCTGTTGCCCTTGGTAACAGAGCTTCGCGATCCGCTTGGCTCCATGGGCAATGACTCTGCGCTTGCCTGTCTGTCTGATAAGTCGCGCATGATCTATGACTATTTCAAGCAACTGTTTGCGCAGATCACCAACCCGCCTATCGATTCGATTCGCGAAGAAGTGGTGATGTCGCTGCAATGCTTCATCGGGCCAGAAGGCAATCTGCTGGAAACTACCGAGGGTCAGGCCCATCGCCTAAGCCTTGAGCATCCTATTCTGTCGAACAAGCAGCTGAGCAATTTGCGTGACATGGACTACCGTGGCATGCGCTCCAAGTTGATCGACATTACTTATGACAGCGAAGCCGAGAATGGTTTCCAAGCGGCTTTGGATCGTATTTGCACCGAGGCCGAAACAGCCATCCAAGAAGGTTACTCCTTTGTAATTCTGTCCGATCGCCAAATCAGTGCTACACGCATCCCATTGAGCGCCCTGATTGCCTGTGGTGCAGTGCACCATCACCTAGTCGGTCGTCATCAGCGTTCGCGCCTAGGTTTGATTATCGAAACCGGCGAAGCGCGTGAAGTTCACCACTTCTGCCTACTCACCGGCTACGGTGCCGATGCGGTCAACCCCTATCTTGCCTTCGAGGCACTTTGGCAGGCTCGCAACGACGGCCTTCTGGGTACGGCCTACGACACCGAAGACAGCTTGGTCTACGCTTACAAAAAAGCGGTAGCCAAAGGCATGCTCAAGGTAATGGCGAAGATGGGTATCTCCACTTTGCAGTCATACAAAGGCGCGCAGATATTCGAAGCCGTTGGCTTGGCCAGCGAAATCATCAAGCGCTGCTTCGTGGGCACTGCAAGTCGCGTGCAGGGTGTTAATTTCAGCACGCTAATCGAAGAGACAGAGCGTCGCCATAGACTCGGCTACCCCAAGCAGGGTGAAAACCTAGCTGTCCTTACCAACCCAGGTGATTTCCACTGGCGCAATGGTGGCGACGGGCATATGTGGGACCCAAACAGCATCGCTAACCTGCAAGTGGCTGCACGTACGAACAGCCCCGATGCTTACGCGGCATTCTCGAAACACACTAACGAGCAAACCACTCGCGCCTGTACTCTGCGCGGCTTGCTCAAATTCAAGGCTGACGCCAAGAACGCCATACCTTTAGAGGAAGTTGAACCAGCCAGCGAGATCGTCAAGCGATTCGCCACCGGCGCAATGAGTCTTGGATCCATCTCTACTGAGTCTCACGAATCACTTGCGATCGCTATGAACCGCATGGGTGGCAAGTCCAATACCGGCGAAGGCGGCGAAGATCCAATTCGCTTCATTCCTATGGCTAACGGCGATTCCAAGCGCTCTGCCATCAAGCAGGTTGCCTCGGGCCGTTTCGGCGTCACTATTTGGTATCTGAACAACGCCGACGAACTGCAGATCAAAATCGCACAGGGCGCTAAGCCTGGCGAGGGCGGAGAATTGCCTGGTGGCAAAGTCGATGAATACATCGCGAAGATTCGTCACTCGACTCCTGGAGTTGGGCTAATCTCCCCACCGCCACATCACGACATCTACTCGATCGAAGACATCGCTCAGCTGATTCACGACCTGAAGAACGCCAATCGCCAAGCGCGCATCAGCGTTAAACTGGTCTCGGAGATCGGTGTCGGCACTATCGCGGCAGGCGTGACTAAAGCTAAGACCGATCACCTCGTGATCGCCGGCCATGACGGCGGCACTGGCGCATCGCCGCTGACCTCTATCAAGCACGCAGGCCTGCCATGGGAACTTGGTCTAGCAGAGACTCACCAGACTTTGGTGATGAACAATCTACGCTCACGCGTTGTGCTCCAGACCGACGGCCAGTTGAAGACAGGTCGCGACGTCGCGATAGCGGCATTACTAGGTGCAGAAGAGTTTGGCTTCGCCACGGCGCCACTTATCACTCTGGGCTGTATCATGATGCGTAAGTGTCACCTGAACACCTGCCCAGTGGGTATCGCGACACAAGATCCCGAACTGCGCAAGAAGTTCAAAGGCAAGCCAGAGCATGTGGTGAACTATCTGTTCATGGTTGCAGAGGAAATGCGTGAAGTGATGGCAAGCCTTGGCATGCGCAAAGTAACCGATATGATCGGTCGCGTTGATCTTCTCGAAACCGATGCTGCCATCAATCACTGGAAGGCGAGCGGTATCGACCTTAGCTCAATGCTGACACCTGCGCGCATCGTTTACGAAGGCACGCAGGTTTACCAGACCATCGGGCAGGACCATGGCTTAGAGAAAGCCTTGGACAATCAGATCATCGACATGGCGCGCAAAGCCATCGACACTGGCAGCAAGGTTAATATCGAGCTACCCGTGATCAACATCAATCGTGTCGTGGGCACTATGCTTTCGGGCGAAGTGGTCAAGCGCTGGAAAGAAGAGATGCTGCCAGAGGACACCATCAACATTAAGTTGCATGGCTCCGCAGGACAAAGCTTAGGCGCATGGTTAGCGAAAGGCATTACCATCACGGTTGAAGGCGATGCCAACGACTACGTGGGCAAGGGTCTCTCCGGCGGTAAGATCATCATCTATCCACCCAAGAACAGCACCTTCAAAGCGGAAGAAAACATCATCGCTGGCAACGTGAACCTCTATGGCGCCACGAGCGGTGAGGCTTACTTCCGCGGCATCGCAGCAGAACGCTTCGCTGTGCGTAACAGCGGCGCCACTGCAGTTGTGGAAGGCATTGGCGATCACGGCTGCGAATACATGACGGGCGGACGCGTCGTCATCTTGGGCAAGACTGGCCGTAACTTTGGCGCAGGCATGAGCGGCGGTGTCGCCTATGTACTCGACAAAGACAAGGACTTACACAAGCAATGCAACAGTGAAACTTTCGAGTTGGAACCGGTTGTAGATGCAGCGGATATCGAAGAGCTCAAGAATCTGATTTCCCGACATCTGCAGTACACCGACTCTACCGTCGCTCGCGACATTCTAGACGATTGGGATACGAGCTTAGCGCAGTTCGTTAAAGTGATGCCGATCGACTATAAACGTGTATTGTTAGAACGCGCCAAGCGGCAAGAAAAGCAGGCTCTCGCAGTTTAAGTGCCTGCCAGCGATGGCAGGTGCAATAACTCGCGATGCGGGAAACCAGAAAATATTTGATTAATTGGACGTACTGATGGGCAAAATTACTGGCTTTAAAGAATTCGATCGTAGTGTAGAACCGTACCGCGCTCCCGCTGAGCGACTTCTCGACTATAAAGAGATTTACACGGAGCACGACGACCAACACCTGAGCACTCAAGGCGCTCGTTGCATGGACTGCGGCGTCCCTTTCTGCCAATCAGGCGAAGGCTGCCCGGTCTATAACTTGATTCCCGAGTGGAACGACCTCGTCTATAATGGGCGCTGGGAAGAAGCACTCAATCGTCTGCACAAGACCAATAACTTTCCCGAGTTTACTGGCCGAGTTTGTCCAGCACCTTGCGAAGGGGCTTGCGTACTTGGCATAAACGAGCCAGCTGTCACTATTAAGAACATAGAAAACGCCATTATCGACAAAGGCTTTGAGAACGGCTGGGTAAAGGCAACTCCCCCTACTTTCCGCACTGGTAAGAAAGTTGCGGTGATTGGCTCGGGACCTGCCGGATTGGCAGCCGCAGCGCAGTTGAACCAAGCCGGTCACGAAGTGACGGTTTATGAGCGCGAAGATCGTATCGGCGGCCTTCTCATGTATGGCATTCCCAACATGAAACTCGAGAAAGACGTGGTCAATCGTCGCGTTAAACTCCTACAAGATGAAGGCGTGAAGTTTGTAGTCAACGCGGACGTCGGCGGCGCAGGTCCCAGCGCCATCGATGCTGAGAAATTATTGGCAGAAGTCGATGCGCTCTGCTTAGCCACCGGCGCGACTAATGCACGAGATCTGAAGATCGCCCACCGCGAAGGCGACGGCGTCCATTTTGCGATGCAATTCCTCACAGCGAACACTCGCAGCCTGTTGAACTCTAATTTGGAAGACAACAGCTACATCAGCGCGAAAGACAAGAATGTCATTGTGATAGGTGGCGGCGACACGGGCACCGACTGTATTGCCACATCTCTTCGTCATGGCTGTAAGTCCTTGGTCAACTTCGAAATCATGTCTCGCCCCCCAGTCGACCGTGCTAGCGATAACCCTTGGCCACTGTGGCCAAAGATCTATCGTGAAGACTACGGCCACATAGAGGCACAACACCGCTTCGGCACAGATCCTCGCACTTACTCGATTTCCGGAAAAGAATTTGTCCGCGATCACAATGGCAAGCTGCTTGGCATCAACACTGTGGAAGTCGACAATAAGTTCCAGGAAATTCCAGGCACTATAAAGTTCTGGGAAGCCGACTTAATTTTGCTCTCTATGGGTTTTCTCGGACCAGAGAACTACGTCGCCTCGCCTTTAGGTATAGAGCTAGATTCACGATCAAACTACAAGGCGGCTTATAAGTCCTTCACCACTAGCTCGCCCAAAGTATTTGCGGCTGGCGACTGTCGCCGTGGCCAATCATTGGTTGTGCGTGCTATCGACGAAGGACGCTTAGTAGCAGACGAGATCACTAAGTTCCTTGCGAGCTAATCAGCTGATCAAAGGGGCTGCGCATGCGCTGCCCCTTCTCCTCGCCCTGCTTGCTTGGCCTTATTGAAAAGGAGTGCGCAGTGCAAGAGCATGTGTTGGAACTAAACAGGGTCAGCAAGCACTACGGCAAATTCACTGCTGTAGACGATATTAGTTTCGCCATTCCTACCGGCAGTATCTATGGTTTCCTCGGCCCCAACGGCGCGGGCAAGACCACCACCATCCGCATGATCCTCGACATTCTTAAACCCGACACGGGTAGCATCAGCATTCTGGGCGAGAGCTGTGCCTTAAATGTGCGCCATCGCATCGGTTATTTGCCCGAAGAGAAGGGCCTCTATAAGAAGATGCGCGTCTGGGCGATCATTAGCTATTTCGCGACCCTGAAGGGCATGGATAAGAAAACGGCTAAGGCCCGGGCCTTCGAGCTCTTAGAGCGCTACGGCCTGAAAGACTATGCAGAGGCTAAAGTAGAGTCGCTCTCCAAGGGCATGGGCCAAAAAGTTCAAGTGCTCTCTGCAGTGGCTCACCGTCCGGAACTCGTGATCCTCGACGAGCCCTTCTCGGGGCTAGACCCGGTCAACCAGGAAGTCTTAGAGCAGCTCATCCAAGACATGGCAAAAGACGGACAAACTGTCATCTTCTCTACTCATATCATGCAGCACGCAGAGCGTTTGTGTGATCGCATGCTCTTGATCGCCAAGGGCCAGAAAATATTCGATGGCACACTAGCCGACGCGCACGCCATCATTCCGCGCCGCGTTACTCTTGAGTGCCAAGGCGACATCTCCGCGGTGATGAAGTCTGCCGATGTTCTTGGGGCTATCGAGCGCTTTCCAGACATTCCGAGTCGCGCTTTCGGCTCACGGCACTGGGAGTTGCAGATAAAAGAACAGGCTGACCCACAGCAAATCCTGCAGTGCTGCTTCGAGAACAATATTGCGCTAACGCGCTTCGATTACACACAGCCAAGCTTGCACGACGTATTCGTGCATCTAGTTGGCAGTGAAGCTCGGGAGCACTCGCTGCGATGAGAATGATGCGTCTTATAGCCATGCGCGAGTACGCCGAGAACGTCAAGACCAAGGGCTTCTGGGCGGGCATACTCCTATTCCCCCTCATCCTAGTAGGCGTATTCTTCTTCCAGACTATGCTGGCTGAATCCACGCCCACTCGACACTACCTGTTAATCGATCAGTCTGGCCAGTATGGCGAAGCCGTTGACGCAGCTATTCGCCAGGAGCAACAGCGCCGCATACTACAAGCCTTCGTAGACTATGTGCTCGAGAATCGTCTCGCCGCCAATCCCGAACAAACTCCGGCTCGAGCCAATTCCCAGATCGACCAGTTCATCGACGATGTCGGTGTCGACGAAGTAGCAGGATTGGACCAGTGGTTAGAAAGTGGCGGTCTCGATTTCGCGCTTACGATGGCCACGCCGTATCTTCGCGAAGACGCGCCTGCGTTTGTGTCTCCACGCGAGCAATTCGTTTTAGCGCCACTGCCCGAAGGTGTTAACCCAGACGGAGATCCAGAGCAAATTATAGAGCAGCTACGACCCTGGCTCACGGGTGAGCGCGCCCTCACAGTGGACGGTCAAAGCAGCAATCTATTCGCGTTAATCTTAATTCCCGCACAAGTGAATGGTGCAATAGTGCGTCCTGGCGCCGCAGCGCTTTCGGCAAACACGACGAACAACGGCATTCAATACTGGGCCAGCAACCTAACAGATACACGCCTACCCAATGCGATTGAACGCAGCATTAACAATACGATTCGTAGTAATGAGTTCGTCTCTCGCGGCGTAGATGTGCAAGTAGTGCGCAATGTGCAGCGCACCAGAATGCCATTAAGCCGTTTGGACCCGCGCAAGGCAGAGGGCCAAGAGGCAGTGAGTGTAGCGGATACATTCAGACAATGGGCACCGGTTGGCTTCGTCTATCTTATGTTTATCTCGTTGATGCAGAGCGTGCAGTACTTACTCAGTAATACCATCGAGGAGAAATCGAACCGCATCATCGAGGTTTTGCTCGCCTCCGTCACGCCACTAGAGTTGATGATGGGCAAGCTGTTCGGCATAGGGCTCAGTGGCATTACCACTATTCTCGCTTGGCTGCTGTCCTTCTTTCTTTTTATTGCGCTTTACCCAGGCACCGAGACGGAGTTGATTAGTCAGTTCTTCAATGTACTGCTCTCTTCAGACCTAATTCCCTATTTCATCTTCTACTTCCTAGCAGGCTATGCCCTATACGCCGGCATCTTTCTTGCCATTGGCAGCCTTTGCAACACGCTTAAGGAGGCCCAGAGTCTAATGATGCCGATGATGATGATTCTGATAGTGCCACTTGTCACCATGACCTTTATCGCCCAAGACCCTAACGGGCCGGTTGCTAGAATAATGTCGTGGATACCCTTGTTCACCCCCTTCACCATGATGAACCGTGCTGCGGCCGAACCACCCATGATCGATGTGATAGGGACAACGATCGTCCTGCTACTAACGATTGCTCTGGTGCTATGGCTGTCGGGCAAGATATTCCGCCAAGGTGTGCTGCGAACAGGACAACCTCCGCGGATCGTCGAAGTACTACGCATGCTTGGCCATAAACACTGATACTAGTCACTAAGTGAGCACTGTGGCATTCTGACAGCGTTCGATCGCCCCATTTCCTAGCCCAATTGTTCGGAGAGAGTCACTATGCGCAAGATGCTAGAGCAGCGCAGTTTCCTAGTTTTGTTGGGCACCATAACGCTACTCTTTGCACTGTTGCTGCGCCCCTTCTGGAGCGCGATTTTCTGGGCCACGGCAATTGCGATATTGTTCTCGCCGCTGCAACGTTATTTGCTGCCTCGATTAGGACAGCGACGCAATCTTACTGCGCTCCTTACCTTGTTGATCTGCTCGGTCATGGTGGTCCTACCCGTACTCGCACTTCTCTCTGCATTTATCCAAGAAGGCGCGAACCTCTATAGCATGATCCAGTCTCAAGAGATTCGACCAGGGCAGTTCATAGATCGCATAGTCTCCGCCATTCCCTTCTTGCCCGGCCTGATGGAGCGCACAGGTGTGGACACCGACAGTATCCGTTCTTACTTATCCAGTTCCGCTGTTAGCATGAGTGAGTTGCTCGCGCAGCAGGCGCTCAGCGTTGGGCGCAACACACTTAACTTCACCGTTAAGCTCACCCTAATGCTCTACCTCACATTCTTCTTGCTACGCGACGGCGAACATCTAGCAAGCCTGATGAAGACGGCCGTGCCCCTTAGCGAGACCCGAAGGTCCTTACTGTTTAATAAATTTGTGGAGGTCACTCGCGCTACTATTAAAGGCAATCTACTAGTTGCCCTCGTACAAGGCGCGCTAGGGGGTCTTATCTTCTGGATACTCGACATACCAGGCCCGGTGCTATGGACCGTAGTCATGGCCTTCCTATCGCTCATACCCGCCGTTGGCGCAGCTCTGGTTTGGGTGCCCGCGTCGATCTATCTCTATGCTAGTGGTGACTGGCTGAGCGCCTCAATTCTAGTTGCCTACGGGGCACTCATTATCGGCCTAGCCGACAATGTACTGCGCCCTATCTTAGTTGGTCGTGATACCAAACTACCGGACTATATTGTGTTGTTCTCCACGATGGGTGGTATCGCGCTGATAGGTATCAATGGCTTTGTAATAGGACCCTTGATCGCCGCGGTCTTCCTTGCCTTCTGGAATATTTTTATTACCGACTTCAACACGGACCCCGTTGCGTAATGCTCAGGTTAAGGATGGCTGGCTTAGTCTTGCTTCTTCCATTCGCGGAGCTAGCTAGTGCCGCCACCGCCTTGCAGGCGGACTACTACCAACAATTATCGCTAGCGCGCACGCAAGAATTTTTGTTCCAGTCTTTGCCACAATGGGCGATGTGGGTGAATCTCATCGCCGCCGCCATTCTATATTTGCTGTGGAGAAGCCAGCGCAATGTCCCACAGTTTAACTGGTTGCTCGGCGCCTGCCTGACAGCGAATGCTAGCAACCTAAGCGCGCTCTACCCAGAAACCTTGCCCCCACTCTTTCTCGACAGCCTACTAAGTGCTTGGCTATATTGTTTAACGCGTATCCTATTTACCCGTCTTACATCCGCCCAGCAACGCTGGCTAAGCGCTACAGCGGCAGCAGTTTTAGTAAGCTTCGGCTTAGCACGTGCCATAGGCGGCGATGTCTTACACACAGCGCTTCTAAGCACTGTCTTTGGATTGCTAGCAATTGTTGCCGGCTTAAGGCTAAGACTGCACATCCGAACTGCCCGTAGCCCCAAGATGAGCCTTCTAATCGGTGTGTTTATTCTTGCGCTTTGCGCAATGTTAGACTCGCTAGGCATATTGCTGAATTGGCAACTCGCGCAAACCCTATTGCTAAGCCCATTCGCTCAGATGATCGCGGTTGTTCTTGCGCTGTATTTTCTGGTCACCCGGCACGTCAACAATCAACTCCAGCTAAGCGTGCTCAATGCCACACTGGACAGCCGCGTGCGGGAAGCCGAGCGGGAACTTGAGGATCGCTATCGATTACTGACCCAAGATGCCGTGGACACTGCAGCACTGCGTGAGCGACGCAATATTTATAAATCGATTCATGAGGATCTCAGCGACAAACTCCTGCAACTAATCTACCGGGCACCTGCACCGGAAACTGCGGATCTCGCCCGTGCGGCACTCGCCGAACTGCGCGATACCCAGAAGCTGCAACCGGAACAACATCGCTCTGTGCAGCATATACTGGCCGATGCACTTGCTGAGGTGCAGACCCGGTGCGAGCAAGTGAATTTACAGCTTTCTTGGCAGGTTGCGCCAGAGCTTGAAGCATTCACTCTGAACGCCAGACAGGAGTCGGCGTTAACGCGCACCCTAAGAGAAGCAATCAGCAATCTCTTCAAACATGCCCACGCGAGCGAAGTTGCAATTAGTTTTTGCTTGAGTCAAACCTCATCGCAAGAGTTGCACTACACAGTTAAAGACAATGGCGTCGGCATTGACCCCGCTCGCCCGCGAGGGCGCGGACTTGCGAATATGCAACAACGCCTCGAAGAGCTCGGAGGTCAGGTCTCTATCGATTCCCGAACAGATGGGGGCACGTCTTTGCTTTTCACGCTTCCCTTCGTAGCGGAGCAATCCCAATGACTCGCTTCCTAGGAGTGCTACTCTTATCTCTCACACTTTGTTATAGCTTACCCAGTTTGGCTGACTACGAATTTATTACCGAGGCAGAGGTGTTAGTAGTAGACACAGCCACGCCGCCATTGGAGCCACAGCAATGGCGTCAAACCTTTCTGCCACGCGCATGGTCTATAGATCCTGAGCACCCAAAAGACACCCGAAGCGCATGGTATCGAATTGCGTTACCGGCAGATCTGCAAACCCGGCAGTGGGATCAGATACTAATGTTGCGCCATATATTGAATGTGGAGATTTGGCTCGACGATCAGTTCATCGGTAGCGGTGGCCCCGTATCCGATCCTATCGAGGCAAGACTGCAGCGCAATTGGAATAGACCGATACTATTATCGATGCGCGATGCGCTCGCTCAAGCTACTGCGCCGCGCTTCCTCTACATTAGGCTTCTTTCGGAGCCAGCCTACGGAGTGATGAGCCCCGTTGTAATTGGAACCGAGTCCTCACTTTCTCCTTGGTATCGCATTAGTTACTTTGTGCAGATTACACTTGTTCAGATAAGTCTCGCGGCATTGCTTTTTACTGGCTTGCTCAGTCTTTTCATTTGGATAAAGATGCGGCAACGCAGCTGGCTTTTGCTAACGCTAATGAGCGCCGTTTGGTCGCTGCCGCTGCTCTATATTATTCTGCCGACAATTCCGGTGGGAGAGTTTTTTGGCTTAAGAGTAATCCACTGGGCAGTAGTCGCTGGCGCGACAGCCTTACTTGCATTCATCGATCGCTTCTATCTCGGTGGCAAAAACCTACGCCTAGATTTCTTAGCACTAATTCCATTGTGCCACGCAATCACTCTCGCCCTTGTGCCGAATCCGCTGGTAGTGACCATAGGCAACGCAGGTCAGATGCTATGCCAGTTACTATTCATTTTCCTCATTGTACGTTTGCTACGCAGCCCACATCGACATAGTGCCGGGTTCTATTCGGTGGTGCTCGGCCTCGCCATCATGTTGCTCGCGGCACTACACGATGTGACGCTATTCACTGGCAGCAATACTGAACGCTGGCGCTGGGACACTCCACTGTCCTATATCACGCAGCCAGTTATGCTGTTGATTCTCGCGTGGAACGGTTTGCGCGTTTTCTTGAGCGCGGCACGAGAACTTAACCTCGCTAATGCTGTACTACAGGGTCGACTCGAGGAGAGTGAACTACGCATTCGGCAGCTTTACCTAGAGCAGGAAAGATTGGAAAGAGAGCAAAGAGTGGAGGCAGAGCGCGAGCTTGTATACCGCGATCTCCATGACGATTTGGGCGCAAGGCTATTGTCTTTGGTTTACCAGAGCGAGAAGGGCGATGCTCAGGACCTTGCCCGTACTGCGCTACAGGACCTGCGCGATATCGTCAGCCGCGTGCTCACAGCGTCGCAATCTCTGTCGGCCGTGTTGGCAGATAGCCTAGCAGAACAATTCAATCGAGCCCAGGCACTGGGCAAGGATATAGACTGGGAACTAGACAACTCGCTCGACGACGTGGCGTGTCATAGCAATACAACCCTAGGCCTACGCATGTTGATGCGAGAACTCATTGGAGCCTGCCTTCGCCTACAAAATGTATCCCATCTGCGCGTAGACATGAGTTGGAGCGCTGTAAACTCTATATTAACTATTGCTGTAGAACATGACACCGGAGAGGGTAGAGCTTATAGTGAGTTTGCAGTACTACCCGTACTTCAGAAGCGCTTGCGCGTAATGCACGCCTCGCTAAACTGCTCCGACAATCTATTGCTTCTGCAAATGCCTATCGCACTTAACAATGTGGGCGACGCGGGCACCTCTCCCAGCTATTAGTCTACGGCAAACCAGAATTCGATCTCATCTGTAGCAACGTCAAAACGTGCCTCGTGCTCTTCGTGGGCAGGCACGTGATACCAATCACCAATACCGAAGCGCTGTGTCGCGCCGCTCTTTGTTAGTATCAATTCACCACGGGTAATCACACCGTAATTATCGCTGTCATGACTGTGGGCAGGTATAGAGGTACCAGCGGGGTAGGAGGCAAATAAGACATCCGCCCCCTGTGCTGCGAGTTTATGAGCGTCGAAGCGGCCGTCGAATAATGGTAACTGTCTGATGCGATCTGGGTACTGACCCGACATAGCTTACTCCAATAATTTGCAAAACTACTCAGCTGACGCTAGCCTCTGCACCTGTCTCTTATACACATCTGACGCTGCCGACGATCTACTCTGTG